>OBEQ012966084.1_pt1 | contig 16397 bp, 9 predicted proteins | sample 1670901 | NCBI WGS metagenome assembly OBEQ01 (sample SAMEA104232315, study PRJEB22302) | groundwater metagenome | biome: forest; feature: aquifer; material: groundwater | place: USA | collected 2011-08-07 | depth 5.4 m
CGCTCGACGGCTCGGCGCCGCCGGCCGGGCCGCCGCCGATGAGCCGGGGATCGCAGCAAATCTGGCGGAGCCGGAGGAGGGATTGGAGGATGTTAAAGCGCTGGGCGTCGAACGCCCGCGCGCCCGACACCCCGAGCAGGATCTGGCGGGCGCGCTTCAGCTCCGCGTCGTAGAGCGTTCGCTGCGGGCCTTCGAGTTCGCAGACGATTTCCTCCTCGATGCGCGGCGGCAGATCGCGGGCGACTTGGTTCTTGGTGCGGCGGAGCAAAAAGTGGCGCACGCGGGAGGCAAGGCGGTTGCGGGAACCGGTGGGATCGGTCCGGTCGTCGTAGAGGCGTTTGAAGGCGCCCTGGCCGCCGAGCAGGCCGGGCATGGCGAACGCGAAGAGGCTCCAGAGATCGAGCAGCCGGTTTTCAACTGGCGTGCCGGTGAGCACGATCCGGTGCGTGGCGCGGAGCGCGCGGGCGGCGAGCGCGGTGGCGCTGCCGGGGTTCTTGATGTTCTGACCCTCGTCGAGGATCACGGCGTCCCAGTGGCTCGTGGCGAAGGTGCCGGGATTGAGCCGGAGCTGGGCGTAGTTGGCGATGAGGAGGTGCGCGGCGGGGCCGGGCGCGGCGGCGCTGTCCTGCGGCGAGGCGGGATCGAATACTGTGGTGCGCAGCGTGGGCGCGAAGCGGGCGGCCTCGAGCGGCCAGTTGGTGGTGACCGATTTGGGGCAGACGACGAGGGCGCGGAACGGCTTGGCGGGATCGCGCGCGGCGAGCCAGACGAGCCAGACGAGGGCCTGCACGGTTTTGCCGAGGCCCATGTCGTCGGCGAGCACGCCGCCCAGGCCGTGGTGGGAGAGCCAGGCGAGAAATTCGAAGCCTTCGCGCTGATAGGGGCGCAGCTCGGCGGTGATGGTGGCGGGCACGGCGGGCGGGGGCTCCGAGCGCAATTCGATGGCGCGGCGGCGCAGCTCTTCCCACGCGCGGGCGGCGAACACCTCGCGCAAACTCTCGTCGCTGGCGAGTTGCAGAGCATGGAAACGGTGGTGTTCGCCCAAGGTGGGTGTCTCGGCGAGCCCGAGCGCGATGAGCCGCGCTTGCTGGGCCTCGTCGTTGCCGAGCTTGAGCCGGCGCCAGCCTTTGCCGGCGAGGCGGACAAAACCGCCGCGGGCGGCGAGGAGGAGGGCGATCTCTTCCTTGGTGAGCGTCGTATCGGTGGCGCGGGCGATCAGACTGACGTCGAACCAGTCGTGGGCGTGGCTGTCGGGCTCGACCTCCAGGGCGAAGCTCGCGAGATCGGGCGGGCGCACGAGGCCGGCGAGTTCAGGTGTGGCCTCGATCACGGTGTCGGCGGGCAGCGTCGCGATCCAGTCGGAGAGTTCGTCCGCGAATTCATCCGTGACCGGCCGCTGCCAGCAGGGTTCGGGCTCGTGAGCGGCCATCCATTGCAGGCCGAAGCGCAAAAACGGGCCGACCGCGGCTTGGGCCGGGGCGCGGTCGTGAACCACCAGGGGCGCATCGTCCATCGTGGCCGATGGCGCAGCGGAAGCGAGTTCCCGCCAGCCGGACGGCGTGTAGCGTTCGCGGCGGGCGCCGTCGGAGGAGGTGGTGGCGAGTTCGACGTTAAGCAGTTCCCGTGATTCCGCCTCGTCGTATTCGCCGACGGCGCCGGGGTGAAATTCGAGCGAGAGGCGCAGATGAGGCCGCAAGGCCTCCTGGCGCACGAGGCGTTGAAATTCGGCGGGAAGACGGGTGCCCGACAGCTGGAAAAAACTCATTGCCGCCGGCAGGGCGAGCAGCGTGCGCGGGAGCAGCACGGGCAGGGCGGGGTTGACGGGTTCGGCGCCGGGCGCCGGAATTTTTTCGGCGAGCGGCAGCGGGCCGCGGTGGACGGCGGCGCCTGCCAGATAAAGCGGCACCGGCGAGCCTTCGAGAAGGACGAGCGGATAGGGCGCGGGTGAGCCGTCGGCGCGGGTCAGCAGGGCTTCGAGCTGCCCGGGATTGCCGGACCGGGCGCGCAGTGTCCACACGAGCGGTTCCGGGGCCAGCGTGAGCGGTTCATGGGCGGGGCCGACCAGGCAGCCGCGGGCGAGGGGATCGGTGAGCGCGGTGTGGAGCGCGGCGCGAAACTCGGCGATTCTCGGCGAGGGCTGGGCGGAGCCGTGTTGAAAAACCGCGTCGCGAAAAGCGAGCGCCAGCCGCAGCGCCGGCTCGTCAAACAGCAGGGCGAGCTGGCGGGAGTCGCTCAGCCACTGACGGAGCGTCTCGGGGTGAAGTTCCTCCCAAGCGCCGACAGGATTGGCGCGGGTCTCCCAACGCCAGGCGCGGTCGATCAGCCGAAGCCGCAAGTCGTGGCGCGGCGGGCGGGGCAGATCGCCGGAGACGGCGGGCAGGGCGGCTTGGAGCTGTTCGAAATGCCGGGTCCAGTCGCGCTGGGCGCGAGCTTCCTCGCGGGCAGCGATCCGGGCACGTGCGGCGGGCAGGTCGGTCAGGGGCAGGATGAATTCCGGCAGGGGCAGTTGCCGGCGCTGCAGGGCGACGGCCAGGTATGGCCACAATTCCAGTGGCGCCGCGGGGGGTTGGTCAGGCTCCCACCAGCCGTCGCACCAGGGCTGTTCGTTGTAGCCGTAGGCCAGGTGCCGTTGGGAGGGAGGCAGCAACCAGCTGATGGCGTAGGGGTCGAGCTGACCGCCTTGAAGCAGCAGGGCATGTGCTTCGGCGAGGCGGCGAAGCCAGGTCTGTTCAGTGCGCTTGAGCGCGCGCCCGAGTTTTTCCGCGACGTGCGCGGCCAGCTGGTTGCTGGCGGCGGGCGCGGGGGCGTCGGGGGTTTCTTCGGTGGGGGCTTCGCGCAGCCGGTCCAAGAGCGCGAGGCCGGCGGCGTAGGCGTGCTTGCAATTGACCTCGAACGGGCAGGTGCAGACGGAGGCCCAGCCGTGGGCTGCGTCGTGGTCGAAGCGCACCGAATAAAGTTCGCCGCCCTGCACCTTGGCCGAGGCGCGCGTGCCGACGATGCGGAGGGCGCGCACGCGGCCTTCCCGCTGGTAGGCTTTGCCGCGCTGCCGCGGCACGCTGGCGAAGGTGCCGAGCCAGGCCGCGAGTTCGCCGGCGTGGCGGGCGAGGGCGAGATCGGCGGAGGAGCGGGGTTGGTTGAAGGCGGGCAAAGGACGGGAAAGATAGCATGAACTGGCCAAAGGGCGAGACTGGCGTGCGAGATCCTTCACCCGGGGGTGTGAGGCAAATTTCAGGCGGTCGGAGCAGGGCGCGGTCAAGCCTCGCCCCTACAGTCTGACGCAGGTTTCTCTCTGGGCATGAAATATCCGGGCTCGTGGCTACTTCGGATGCGAGAAGAACCCTGAAATTCGGCTCGGGCCGCTCGGCGTCAGCTCAGGATCCGTTTCAGGCTTTCGAGATCGAGGACGCTGGCCAAGCTCTCTTCCTGCACGATGGAGCCGGCGAGGGTGGCTTTCTCTTTTTGCAGGGCACGGATCTTCTGCTCGATGGTGTCGTCGGCGAGCAGGCGGTAGGCGGTCACCGGGCGCGTCTGGCCGATGCGGTGGGTGCGGTCGATGGCCTGCGCCTCCACCGCCGGATTCCACCACGGGTCGTAGAGGATCGCGTAGCTGGCGGCGGTGAGGTTGAGGCCGAAACCGGCCGCCTTGAGCGAGAGGAGGAAAACGGTCTGCGTGCGGTCCGTCTGGAATTTTTCCACGAGGTCGGCGCGGTTCTCGGTCGCGCCGGTGAGGATCAGGTGGCCGATATTGGCGGCGGCGAGGCGGGTGCGGATGAGGTCCAGCATCCCGGTGAACTGGCTGAACACGAGCACCTGATGCCCTTCGTCACGGAGCTCCTCGAGCCGTTCGAGCAGGGCGTCGAGCTTGGCGCTGGGCAGGTCGGCGTGGGCGGGATCGACAAGCGCGGGATGGCAGCAGATCTGGCGCAGGCGCAGCAGGCTGGAGAGGATGTTAAAACGCACGGCATCGAGCGCGTGGTCGGTCTCGAGGCCGAGGAGCTGGGCGCGGGCGCGCTTGAGCTCGGCGTCGTAAAGCTTGCGTTGCGCGGGCTCGAGTTCGACGACGATCTCGTCCTCCGTGCGCGGGGGCAGGTCGGTGGCGACCTGTGCCTTGGTGCGGCGGAGCAGGAAATGGCGGGCGCGGCGCTGGAGCCGGGCGGGGGCGGCGGGATCGTCGTCGGGATGCTGGCGCTTGAACGACGCCTGGGTGCCGAGCAGGCCGGGCTGGGCGAAGGCGAGCAGGCTCCACAGGTCGAGCAGGCGGTTTTCGACTGGCGTGCCGGTGAGCGCGAGCCGGTGCTGCGTGGCGAGGGCGCGGGCCACGGCGGCGGTCTGGCTCGCGGGGTTTTTGATGAACTGGGCCTCGTCGAGGATGACAACGTCCCAGGCGTGCTGTTGGAACCACGCGGCGTTGATCCGGAGCTGCGCGTAGTTGGCGACGAGCAGGGCGGGGCCGGCGGCCGGGCCGGGCGGGTGCGGTTCCTTGGCGACTGCGGGCGTGAAGGCCTGCACGGTGAGCGCTGGCGCAAAGCGCTCCGTCTCGGACAGCCAGCCGTGGACGACGCTCTTCGGGCAGACGACCAGCGCGCGGAACGGTCGCGGCCCGCCGGAGTTCGCGGTCGGGTCTGGGGGAACGGCGGGAGTCGAGGTGGCGGTCGCGGGGGTGGTGGATTTTTTCGGTCGGCCTGGCCTTTTCGTGGCGACAGCGACGGCTGGCCCAGCCGGCGGTGGAGCGAGGCGATCCGTCGTGTCGGCGAGGTGCAGGAGCCACGCGAGGGTCTGCACGGTCTTGCCGAGGCCCATGTCGTCGGCGAGGACGCCGCCGAGGCGGTTGGCGGACAGGTGGGCGAGGAAATGGAAGCCTTCGCGCTGGTAGGGGCGCAGCTCGGCCCGCAGGCCGGCGGGGAGCGCCGGGGGCGCGACGGTGGCCAGCCGGCTGACGCGCTCGCGCAAGGCGTCGGCGAGCCGGGCGTCACGGGCTTCGAGGGCGGCGGCCTCGCCGGCGAGCTGGAGCGCGTGGAGGCGATGGGCGACGGGTTTGCCGGTGACGTCGAGTTCACCGGCGTCGAGGCCGAGCCGGTCGAGCGTGGCGCGGACTTCCGCCGAGTCGGTGAGGTCGAGGCGGCGCCAGCCATGGCGGGGGAGTTGCACCCACTTGCCCCGGGCCTTGAGCAGCAGGGCGATTTCCTCGGCATCGAGCGTGGTATCCTCGACGCGGAGGGCGACGGTGAGGTCGAACCAGTCGCGGCCGGACTCGCCGGCGGCCGGCAGGGCGGAAAAATCCAAGTGCGCACGCACGGCCGGGCCGGCCAGCCCGGCGAGTTCACCCTGGGCTTCGACGACGAGTTCGGCGGGCAGGGAGGAGCGCCAGTTGAGGAAGAGTTCCGGGAAGTCGCGCGCGGCTGGGCAGGTCCAGCTCTGGTTCCAGGAGCTCCACACGAATTTCATATCGATGAAACGGGCGCCGGCGGCGTTGGCGACGGTGAGGTCGAATTCGATGAGGGAATCGTCGGGCTTTTGCCGTGCCGGCGCGCCGTCGTGGGTCCAGCTCCAGCCGCCTTCGCCGCGCCAATGCTGAGCGCAGCGCGGGCTCTCGCTCTCGGCAAACAGCCTGGCGTGAAAAAAGCTGGCGGTAGGCTCGACCTGCTCCAGCCAGCACCGGAGCACGGCGCGGGGGGTGACGCGGCGGACTTCGAGCGAGGCGGGCAGACGGAGGCCGAACCGACGCAGCTCGGAGAGGATGCCGGGGTCGGCCAGGGCGGCGACCGGAATCTGAGGCCGCGGACAGCGCGGGGGGCCGCGATGGATCCGGCCGGCGTGAAGGTAGTGCGGCTCGGGATCGGCGAACAGGAAGGCGGCCTCGCGGGCCGTCCGTCCGTCAGGCGCGGTCAGTTGCAGGTCGAGGCGCTGGGGTTGCGCGGGACTGGCGATGGCTTCGAGGTGCAGCGGATCGGATTCGACCCGCCACGGCGAGCCATCCGGCATGACCACCGCGCCCCGGGCCGGAGCATACGCGAGGACGCGGGTCACGAGTTGCGCGGACACGGGCGCATGAGGGCTGAGGGGGGAGCGATAATCGCGGGATTCGGCCGCGAGCGTTTGGGCGAGCGCGGTGGCCGCGGCGGGCAGCGGGGCGAAGTCGGCCGGCCCGCAGTGGCCGAGCGCGGCAAGCCATTTGGCCGTCGGCGGTTTCCAGGGCTTGTTGGCCCCGGCCTGGACTTCGAGGTGAAAGCTCCCCTTTTCGGCGAGGCGAAGGCGGAGACCGGCGGGCTGAGCGACCGGAGGGCGGGAGTTGGTATAGTCGGTGGACATGGGCGTGGCGGCAGGGTTCAGGGAGCGGCGCCAGACATCGATCTCGCGCGCGAGGAGGTGTTGCTCGAGCCGGCGGGCGAGCTCCGCCGTGTCGGTCATCGGGCGGAACGCGGCGGGAATCTCCCGGCCGGAGCGCTCCCAGTCGTAGGCGATGTATTGCCAGAGTGCCCAGGGGTCGGCCGGCGGATGGTCGGGTTCAAACCAGTCGGCATAGGCAGCGCCGTTGGCATCGACCGCCTCGGCTGAGGCGGGAAAGCCGTGTCGGGCCAGCGAGTGGGCGTAGAGCCGGCCGTAGTAGGTTTTGAACTCGTGGAAAATGGAGGAGAGCTGGCCGAGTTGCGCCGCCTCGGCGCCGGTCAGCGATCGGCCGAGTTTTTCGGCGAGGAGGGGAGACCATTCGTCGCGGAAGGACTTTTTCCACGTGGCGGAAGGGGATTTCAGGGGGGTAGCCCAATGGGGCGGAGTCGGAATGACGAAGTCATCGTCGGGATCGTCCGGGAACTCTTTGTCGATGTCGAAATCGACGCCCGCGCAGCCGATCCACGCCAGGCCGGCCGCGACGGCATGGCTGCATGCACTCTCGGCGCCGCAGGTGCAGCGTGACGACCACCCGCCGCCGGCAAAGTGGAGCGATACGCTGACGAGGGCACGGTCTTCGATGTCGGCTTCGACGTTGTTGTCCGGCTCGGCCCAGGCAGCGATCACGCGCCCTTTCCGGTGGTGTTCCTCGCCGCGCCGACGGGTGGTGGGATCGGGGAGAGCGAGCCAACCCCGGAGCGTGTCCAGCGCAGCGGGCGTGCGAACGGCATCTTGAGTTTTGGCACACATGGGCGGGTGAAAGCTGGAAAGGATGTCCTTACGCCCTGGGCGGGATGCAGCCGGCGTGCCGGGATGGGTGGCACGCCGGAACGCTAGCGTGCGTCAATACACGTGCTCGGCGAGGAGAGCGAAGAGCTCGGCTTCCGTGATGCGGCGTTGTTGCATCGAGTCGCGCTCGCGGAGGGTGAAGGTGTCGCCGGGCTTCTCGATGGTCTCGAAGTCGATGGTCACGCACCAGGGCGTGCCGGCCTCGTCCTGGCGGCGGTAGCGTTTGCCGATGGCGCCGCCGTCGTCGTATTGCACGGCGTAGTTGCGCTTGAGCTTCGTGTGGAGAGCCTTGGCGCGGTTCGTCAGTGCCTCCTTGTTCTTGAGCAGCGGGAGCACGGCGACCTTCACCGGCGCGATGCGCGGGGAGAGGCGGAGCACGGTGCGTTTCTCGACGTTGCCCTTTTCATCCGTCACGTCCTCCTCGGCGTAGCCGGCGCAGAGCACGGCGAGCAGGATGCGGTCGACGCCCACGGCGGGCTCGATGACGTGCGGGACAAATTTCTTCTTAGTCGCCTCGTCGAACAGCTCCTGCGATTTGCCGCTGGCGTTGGCGTGCTGGGTGAGGTCGTAATTGCCGCGGGCGGCGATGCCCCACAGCTCCTGCACGCCGAAGGGATACTGGAACATGATGTCCACCGTGCCGCGCGAGTAGAACGCGAGCTTCTCCTTCGGATGGGTGTAGCGCGAGAGGTGGCTGGCGGGCAGGCCGATGCTCTTGAGCCAGGCCTCGCACCAGGCGATCCATTCCTCGTGGCACTTGGCCCAGTCGGCGTCCTCGTGGATGAAATATTCCATCTCCATCTGCTCGAACTCGCGGGAGCGGAAGATGAAGTTGCGCGGCGTGATTTCGTTGCGGAACGACTTGCCGATTTGCGCGATGCCGAACGGCAGCTTCACGCGCGTGGTGTCGACGACGTTCTTGAAGTCGACGAACATGCCCTGCGCCGTCTCGGGCCGCAGGTAGGCGACGGACGAGCCGTCGCTCATCGCGCCGACGTTCGTCTGGAACATCATGTTGAAAGCCCGGGGAGCCGTGAGGCTGCCGGGTTTGCCGGTGGCAGGAGAGGGTATCTTTTCGATTTCATCGGGCTTGGCCTCGGTGAAATCCCTCATTGGCCCGATGGTCATGAAGCCCTGAATCGAGTTCTTCTTCTTGATCGTGCTGGCGGCCTCCTTGAGGTCTTCTGCGGTCCGTTCGCTTTCTAGCGCAGAAACATAAAAGTTCGGGGTCACGCCCATGTTATGGAGCCCGGCGAAGTCCATTTCGATGGCGGAGACCCAAACAGGCGAGAAGAACAGTTGGTCCGCCCGGTATCTCATCTTGGACTCCTTGCAGTCCACGAGCGGGTCGGAGAAGCCGGCGACGTGGCCGGAGGCTTCCCAGACCTTCGGGTGCATGATGATGGAGGTCTCGATGCCGACGATGTCGTCGCGGCGGCGGACCATGTCGTTCCACCAGCAGTCGCGGATGTTCTTCTTGAGTTCGGCGCCGAGCGGGCCGTAGTCGAAGAAGCCGTTGAAGCCGCCGTAGATTTCGGAGGACAGGTAGATGAAGCCGCGGCGTTTCGCGAGTGAGACGACGGCTTCCATGAGGTTGGGGGATTCGGCGGACATGGGAGGATAGAGTGAAGGTGAAGGTGAAAGGGGCGGTGGGCGCGGAAAACGAGGGCTACCGAGTGAAGGGCGCGGGGCGGAGGCGGTCAATGCCGGGTTGCGTGCGAAGTCGGCTTGCCAAAGGTTCAAGTGGTGCACCAAGTTTGGCGCCATGCGCTTTTGGAGACGACTCTGGCTGGCCTTGCCGTTCGCCTGTTTGGCCCTGGCCGCAATGGTAAAGGCTGAGGAAGACCATCCCCCGGTTCCTATTATGATGCCCGAGCCCAAATATCCCTACGCGTTGTCGAGGGCCGCGATAAAAGGAAATGTCGAGGTCGAATTTCTTATCGGGAGCAATGGAAAGGTGCTCGAGGCCAAGGCAATAAAATCAACACACAAGGGATTTGAATCCGCAGCGGTCGAAGCCGTCTTGAAATGGAGATTCAAGCCCGGAATCAAAAAAGGGCGGGCGGTCAATGTCCGTGCGCGGCAGTTGCTTGAATTCAACTTCTTGGAACACGCGTTGGTTTATCCCTTCGACTTGTTGATGGAAGGGAAAGACGGTAGCGCCACGGTGGGTTACTGGTTGGATGAAGGCGGGCAGTTGAAACGATCGCAAGTGCTGGAGACCACGTCCCCGGCTTTTGGCAAAGCCGCGCAGGCCATGTTAGCGGATGAACTCAACACATCCGCACAAAATCCAGATAATCATGAGAACGGAATGTCCAGAACCACATACAGTTTTAAAAGCGACGGATTAGGGCAGGCCACCGTGAGCCTGTCAGCCCGAGAAATATTGAAGCTATTGAGAAAGGGAAAAGCGAAATTCGCGGGCTCCGCCGAATTGGATCAGCCCATCACCCCGCTGCGCCAACAACCACCAGTGTATCCCGTCTCCTTGCGAAGCACAGAACCCAAAGGAACGGTGCTGGTTGAATTCTTCATCGACCGGAAGGGACTGGTCCAGCTTCCCCGCGTAGTCTCGACAACACACGAGGATTTTGGCTACGCGGCGGCGCAGGCAGTAGGGAATTGGAGTTTCAAACCGCCCCAGCAAAAGGGTAAACCCGTGATTGTAAGAACCCAACTTCCGCTAGAGTTCATCGCTCCAGTGGAAACGAAATAGGGGCCGTAGCGAGAGCGACAAGGCGTTTGGCGGTCAATGCCGGGTTTGTCGCCGGGAAGGATGGAACCTGGGCAGACGCGGGTTGTCCGGTCGTTCACGGTCCTGGGCCGAAGCGGCATGGCGACCGGTTCATTCCTCCAATTTATGAAGACAACCACGATACGGCGTAAATATCTCGGGATGACAATGCTGGCCCTCATCGCCGCCGGCGGCATGGCCCTCTGGGCCGCGGACAAGCCGGCGGCACGGCCGCTGCTCAAGCTGCAGGTCGACACGAAGCCGGTCAACCGCTCCGATTCGATCCGCGTAAGCTATTCGTCCGTGGTCAAGAAGGCGGCCCCCGGCGTGGTTTACGTCTTCACCAGCCAAAAGGTGAAACGGCCGGACGCGGAGCATCCCTTTTTCAGCGACCCGATGTTCCGGCGCTACTTCGGCATTCCCGATCCGGGTCGGAGTCCCAGCGATGCCATCCGGCAGGGTCTCGGCTCCGGCGTCATCGTGACGGCCGATGGATACATCATTACCAACAACCATGTGATCGACGGGGCCGATGAAGTGAAGGTGGCTTTTGGCGAATCTCGCAAGGAATACGCCGCCACCGTTACCGGCCGCGACGAAAAGGCCGACGTGGCGGTCCTTAAGATCGACGCCACGGACTTGCCGGCGGTGACGCTGGGCGACAGCGATGCCCTGGAGGTCGGCGATACCGTGCTGGCCATTGGCAACCCTTTCGGGGTCGGCATGACGGTGACCCATGGCATCGTCAGCGCCCTCGGCCGCGGCGGGCTGGGCATCGAGGCTTACGAGGATTTCATCCAGACCGATGCGGCGATCAATGTGGGCAACTCCGGCGGCGCGCTGCTCGACACCGAAGGCCGGCTCGTCGGCATCAACACCGCCATCCTGAGCCGGTCCGGCGGCTTCAACGGCGCCGGCTTTGCCATTCCGATCAACCTGGGTCAGTCGATCGTGGAGCAATTGATCAACACCGGACGCGTCAATCGCGGATTCCTCGGCGTGACGACTCAGCCCCTCTCGTCCGATCTGGCCGGTCAGTTTGAGGTCGAGCACGGCGCGCTCGTCACCGATGTCTCGTCCGAGAGTGCCGCGGAGAAGGCGGGTTTGCAGCGCGGGGACATCATCACCCGGGTCAATGACACCGCCATCAACGACCCGCGCAGTCTGGCCCTGGCGATCGGCCGGCTGGCGCCCGATGCGAAGGTCACGATCACCTACGTGCGCGAGGGCAGGAAAGCCACGGTGAAGGCGAAGCTCGGGCGCCAGGCCACTCAGTCGCTGGCAGGTGGCACGACGGAAGCCGGCGAGGACGAAGGCGTGCTGAATGGCGTCGGCGTCTCGGACCTGACCGCCGAGGTTCGCGCACAGCTGCGGGTGCCGGCGGACCTGAAGGGAGCCCTCATCACGCAGGTCGATCCCGACAGTGCCTCCGCTCGCGCGGGCCTGCGCGAAGGCGACATCATCCTCGAACTCGATCGCAAAAAGGTGACCAATGCCGCCGAGGGCGTGAAGCGCAGCACGGAGATCAAGGGCCCCAAGGTGCTCGTGTTCCTTTGGCGCGAGGGGGTGCGCCGCTACCTTGTGGTGGATGAATCCAAATAGCGCAACAGACCTTGCTGCACGGCGCGTTGCTGCCCGGGCTTGTCATCGGGATCGGGTGATGCTTTCGATGAGGAATGCCTTCGAACCTTCTTTCCCGACGGCGGCGCGGTTTGGTCGTGCTGCTGCTGGCTCCGGTGATTTGTTTTTCACTGCTCCGGGCGCAAGACGTCACGGTGGGCGACCCGGTCTGGCTTCTGTCCGACCCCGCGCCCGATGAACTGCCCAAGACCAAAGGCCGGCTGAAGCCGGATTATCCCGACGAACTGCGCAAAACGGCGGAGACCGGTTACGTCATTGTCATCCGCTATGTGGATGCGACCGGACAAAGCCTGTCCTTGAACGCCCATGGCACCCACCTGCCATTTCAGCGGGCGGTGGAGGCGGAGATAAATGGGAGGAAGATGTCCCCGGCCAGGCGCGGCGGGCAACCGATCAATGCGTGGATCTGGCAGCCGGTCATTTTCAATCCGGTGCCGGCGGCCCGCGACGCTCGCGACCATATTCCCCGTCTGCTGGCCTTGACTCCCGTGTTTACGCCGAAGCGGCCAACACCTGCCGGCCGGCCACTGGTCGTGTCCATGCGGCTGAGCCTGGATGACACAGGCGCCATAACCCGGGCTGAACCGGAAACCAGCGTGGAGGGGAAGATCCTGGACGCGATCCAGGACGCGTTGAAGAACTGGCGCTTTGGCCCGGCCCACCGCGGCGGGCAGCCGGTCGCCGCCGAGATCACGGTTCCGGTGCTCTGCCAGCCACCGCTCCAGGCCGAATCCGGCAAGACAACTCCGCCCAAAGTGATCCATCAGGAGCAACCGGAATACCCGTTGGTGATGCGGCAATTCGGGCTCGGCGGACAGGTGATCGTCCAGTTTGAAGTGGATACCGAGGGTCGGGTGCAAAATCCGGTGATCGAGGCGTCGGACAGTCCGGCCTTTGAGGAGCCGGCGCTAGAGGCGCTGCTTAAATGGAAGTTCCAGCCCGCGACCTGCGATGGCAAAAAGATCAAAACGCGGATGAAAGCGCCGGTGAAGTTCGAAGGCCGGGCCGGCCGTGACGGGGTGTTCGAAATAAGCAAAAATGCCGATCAATCCAAGCTGCCGCCCTCGCTGCGCTACGATGTGTCACCGAAAATCCGCGGCGTGCAAATCCCGGTTTATCCCTACCCGCAACGCCGGGACAACATCCGCGGCAAGGCCGCCGCGACCATGCTGATCGATCCGCAAGGACGGGTCAGCGCGGTGAAAATACGGTCGGCCGACCAGCCGGAGTTTGGCCTGGCGCTGACGGCTGCGCTGGAGGGCTTCACCTTTGACCCGGCGCTGAAGGACGGTAAACCCGTGCCGCACCTGCTCAATTTTGAGCAGGAGTTTACCGCCATGCAGCTGCCGGATCACAAAGGCGAGCGGCTGCTTTACATGGAAAAGAAGCATCCGGAGGATATCGTCAGTGCGGCGGCGCTGGATGCACCGGTCAAACCAGTCTCGCGCCGGGCGCCGGCTTTCCCCAAGAGTGTGGAGAATGATGTAACTTCCGGCGAGGCCACGATTGAATGTCTGATCGACACGAAAGGGCGCGCTCGTCTGCCGCGCCTCATCAAGGCCAGCGCGCCGGCCTTTGGCTATGCGGCGCTGCAGGCCGTGTCCACCTGGTGGTTTGAACCCCCGCGCCGGGCCGGCCGGCCGGTAGTCACACGGGTGAATATTCCCTTCGCTTTCAGCATCAAAGGACCGCCGGAATCCGGGGAGCGAACCGGGCCCGCAGCGGGCAGATAGGGATTCGGAAATCTGGCCTTTGGCGGGGCGAGAGCACACCGCCAGGGCACTGGTTTTTCGCGCGATGCGGGTTTGTCGCGGAGAGTCCGGTTGTCAATGTGCGCAATCCAACCCCATTTCGCTCAATGACCACCCGCCGTTTGATTGTCTCCCTCACCGCCTTCTCCCTCGGCCTCTGCCTGCCCTTGCGCGCGGCGGATGCCCAAGAGAAGCCCCAGTCCGACACCGGCTTCCTGGTCGTGACGGAGATATCGTTCGACGAGCAGGGAATCCCGGTGGGCGCCAAGATAGTCCAGGGGGCGGGAGGTCGATTTGAAATGGCGTCTGGCGCCCCGCCCCGCCATCGGCGGGTTCATCGTCGGCCGCGCCCCGCCGCTGGGTATGCCTGAGCCAACGGCGCCCGCTGCGGGGAAAAAAAGTAGACCGGCCGGCTTTGTCCGCTCCCTTGTCGGAGAAACGTTATGTCACGCGCAGGCGCGCGGCGGCTTGCCAAAGGGATGACGGTTGAGGCAGGCTGCGGGCGCACGGGCCGTGCAACCTTCCCACCCCCACCATGTCATGCCACCCCCGATTGGTCCGCGCCGTGCTTGTGGCCACCCTCTTGGTGATCACCCTGCTGCCGGCCGCCGCCCGCGAAGAATCCAGCCAGGAATACAGCCTGGTCGAGTTGGGCGCGTCCGGCCAGCAACCCAAGCCAATCAGGCAGGGCCCACCGGTCTACCCGACGGCCTTGAAAAAAGCCGGGCAGCCCGGGGAAGCGGTGATCGAGTTCTTCGTTGATGCCAAGGGGGACGTCCAGCTGCCGCGCATCGTCTCCAGCACTGCGACCGAATTCGGCTATGCCGCGGTGCAGGCGGTGGCGACGTGGCGGTTCGAGCCGCCGAAACGGAACCGCAAGCGGACCGTCGTGCGCGTGCGCGGGCCGGTGGAATTTTGCAAAGAAAGAGCGGAAGCCGAACCAGCCCCATGAAAATCTCAGTTCGCTGCCTGACAACCCTCGGTGTTTTGCTCGTGCTGGCGTCACCCGGCCGACTGAACGCAGTCGACGCGCCGCCCAAAACGCCGCCGGCTCGGAATCCGCTGGAGCCGGCCAAACCGGCGGGCGAGACCGGCCCCGCGGCCGAGTCACCCGCCCGCGTGACCGTGGATGAGGGCGAAGCCCTGCTTCGCGATTGGGCGCCCCCGGAGTATCCCGAGTCCGCCCGCCTCGCCAAGGCCGAGGGCACGGTGCTGATTCAGTTTGTGGTCGAACTGGACGGCAGTGTGACTCGCGCCAGCGTCGTGAAATCCAGCGACGCGCAATTCGACGCGGCGGCCCTGGCGGCCGTGCAACGCTGGGTCTTCACCCCGGCGATCAGCAAAGGCCAGCCGGCGGTGTCGGCGATGCGGGTGCCGGTGGTCTTCAAGCGCGCCCGGCTCGGGCAAAAGAAATCGTTTCAACCCCCGCAGGAGGAGCTGCCCGCGGCCCTGCCGATGACCGGGGCAAAGATGAAGGAGTCGCCCAATCCGACGTATCCCCAGGAACTGGCGGACCGCCAGTTGTCCGGCGTCGTGCACCTGGAGTTTACGGTCGGCACCGATGGGATCGCACACGCGCCGAAGATCCTCTGGACGTCGCATGCGGCCTTTGTCGGACCGGCGCTGGCGGCTCTCGCCGATTGCCGGTTTGAGCCCGCGCATCAGGGACCGCTCCTGCATACACAACTCCAGCAGGCGCCGATGGAATTCGAGAGCCTGGGGGTCAATCGCGCCAGCGTGCTGGAAGCCAATCACATCACCGTCGCCATGAAAGAGAACCTCGACGTCCTGCCTTCGCCGCAGGTGCTGATCGAGCCGGTCCACCCCTTGACGCCACTGCTCGCGGCGGAGAGCGGTTCGGCCACGGTCGAATTCACCCTCGATGCGCGCGGCAACATCCAGGAGCCGGGCGTGAAATCCGCGACCCAGCCGGAGTATGGGGCGGCCCTGCTGACGGCGGTGGAAACCTGGAGATTCAGCCCGGCCCGCAAGGAAGGCCAGTCGGTCCCGGCCAGCCTGCAGGTCACCCATGACTTCTCCCCGCCGGCCGGGGGCCCGGTGGGGCGATTGGTTGACGCGATGCGTCCGGGCGGGCCCGGCGTCGGCGGGGCGAAGGGCCTGGATGGCAAGCTCGTGCCCCTGTGGCGGGGCTTTCCGGTTTACCCCTCCAGCCTGCGGGCGGAACGTCCGGCCGGCAAGGCGGTGATCGAGTTTGTCATCGATCGCGACGGCCGGGTCCGGTTGCCGCGCGTGGTGTCGGCCACGCACGAGGCCTTTGGCTGGGCGGCGGCGACGGCGCTCAGCCAGTGGGTCTTTGAACCCCCGCAACGCCAGGGCAACCCGACGGAAATCCGCGTGAGCATCCCGGTGGATTTCACGCCCCCGGCCGAGTGATCGGCGGGGACGCGCACTTCGCGCTTGCGGGCGGGGCGCGGCGGGCAACCGTGGGCGGTTATGAAAGTGACCTTTACCACGAAGGAATATCGCCAGCTCCTCGAGCTCGTGCACCTGGGCATGTGGGCCGTGACCGGCTACCAGGGCGAGGACACCGCGGTGGCCAAGCGCTATTTGGCGTTCGACCAGAAGTTGCTCGGCCTCGCGACCGAGCTCGGGTGCGCCGACCTGGTGGAGGAACGCGACGACGGCTCGTTGCAACCGGCGGCGAAACTGTCCGAGGACGACCGGGTGCGCGAGATCCAGAACGAATTCCAAAACGACGTGTTCTGGCATGAGCTGGTCGCGCGGCTGGCGGATCGCGACCTGACGGGGGATCAGGTCAAACGGGCCATGGACACTCCGGGCGTCGAGCCCCCGCCGACCAGCGACGAGCGGCTCAAGAAGATCGAGGAGCAATACTGGAAGGAGTTTGAGAAAAACGACCTCGCCAACGTGGTCGTCCTGCGCGGTGGCCGGGGGTAGAACGCAGCATTGAAGGCGGGACAGGGTAGCCTGCCTATTTCACACTCCAACTGCTTTTGTTCGTGTGATCACGGATGCCCGCAGCGGGGTGTCATCGAGAATTGCTGGGATATGCAGGCTAAGGACAGCGAAGGCGGAAAGAATTTACTCACCGGGTGTGGGTGGGCCGGAGA
>OBEQ010181049.1_pt1 | contig 16396 bp, 12 predicted proteins | sample 1670901 | NCBI WGS metagenome assembly OBEQ01 (sample SAMEA104232315, study PRJEB22302) | groundwater metagenome | biome: forest; feature: aquifer; material: groundwater | place: USA | collected 2011-08-07 | depth 5.4 m
GATAAAAGAACTTAACTTAACTTTTTTGAGTCTGTAATAGATGAATAACATCCCCAATCCTCCAAAGATCATCCCATACAGAGATAAACCAGGATATCCGTTTATAAGAATAAATTTAACCACGTTAAATCCAAACTCTTTAAAATTTAAAAGAACGTATAATAATCTTCCAAAAAAAAGCCCACCGAGAAGAGACAAAAAAACTCCATCAAAAACCTCTTCTTCCTTATGAGAGGTCAACCGGATATTTTTCCACAAAAGGAAACTACCCCAAAAGAATGCTAAAACAAGAAAAATGCCAAACGTATAAACCTTGAAAAATTTGAGATCGAGTAATACTGGAAGCATAAGAAAAATTGCTAGTAGCAATTTAACAATAATTACCTTCTAGTATAATTTATCAAATGTATAAAATCAAACAATTAAACCTTAAATTATTACTTATTTTATGTGTTGCATTTGTGCTTCGCCTCTATGGCATAAACTGGGATTCTGGATTTCATCTTCATCCCGATGAACGAATGATCTCAATGGTTGCCGACCGAATTCATTTTTTTGATAAGCTCAACCCTCATTTTTTTAATTACGGTTCACTTCCCATCTATCTTCTTAAAGGAGTTGCGCAGGGAATTGACATTTTATTTTCATCTGCTCTTGGAGTATACCAAGGTTTACTGAATGTAGGAAGAGCATTGTCAATCCTTTTTGATCTAGGGACAACATTTCTTATTTATAAGATTGTCATATTTCTTTTCAAGAAAAAAGACATCGCTTTTTTCTCTTCTTTTTTTTATTCAGTTGCTTTTTTTGCTATTCAAAACTCCCATTTTTTTACCGTAGATGTACTGTTTACGTTTCTCGCAACGCTCCTTCTCTATCGCTTACTCTTCTATACAAAAGATCAATCTTTCAAATCTATCTTCATTATAGGAGTAGTTTTTGCTGCGTTATTTGCAACGAAATTTACTGCCATCATTTTTTTACCAATAATAATTCTTGCTCTTTTAATTTTTAACTCTCGCCCCGTAACGAATTTATTCTGCTTCGGGGTTTCACTTTTAACTTTTAACTTCTTATTCATGCCTTACGCTTTCCTTGATTTTTTCCAGTTTGTTCGTGATATTTCACTTCAGCTTGTTATGAATAAGAATGCATATATATTTCCTTATACGCTTCAATATGTAAATACCCTACCTTATTGGTACTACCTGAAGAATGTCTTTTTATGGGGATTGGGACCAATTGTTTCAATCTTAAGCTTAGTTGGATTAATACAGTTAATTTTCAATTTTCCCCGAACAAATTTCTTTGAAATTTTCCGGGGCAAGCAATTTTTAACTAAATTTCTAATTTTTATTTTATTTTATTTTTTTTATTTTCTCGTAATTGGTGCGTCGGCGGTAAAATTCATGCGCTACATGCTTCCACTCTATCCTTTCTTGGCAATTATGGCGGGATTTGGACTATATAAAATATCCAAATATTCAAATACACAAATATCCCAATTATTAATAATTGGGTCAGTTCTCTGGACTTTATTATTTATCAACATCTATTCTCAACCTAACACCCGCGTAGCCGCAACTGAATGGATTCTCAAGAATATACCTACTGGTTCTTCCCTGGCCGTTGAATACTGGGATGATTATTTGCCAATCTATGGCGGAGATCGATATCATTTTAAGGAACTTCATCTCTACGATATCCCCGATGATGGTCAGAAATGGAACCGTCTTAACAAGCAATTAAAGGAGTCTAATTACATTGTTATCGCATCTAATCGACTCTATATTCCACTTCAAAAACTTGCCGATTGTAGTACCTATAAATCCTGTTATCCGAAAACTGCGGAGTATTATCAAAAGTTACTTAATGGCGAGTTGAATTTCAAAGAAGTTGCAGAATTTTCCGTGCGTCCGGGAATACAGATTGGATCTTTTAAATTTGAAATCAATGACGAATCTGCCGATGAAAGCTTTACTGTCTTCGATCATCCGAAGGTAATGATATTTAAGAAGTTATAAAAATCTCTTAAAAAATCCCAGTATCCCCTGCTTCCAACCAACCGTGTGAGTTACTCCAGCTGGACGAGACTTAATTTCTTTATAATGATCAGAATACCATTTATAGGATTTAATTAAGGCTTGCGCATTTGAATATTTTGGCTGCCAATGAAGTGTTTTCACTAATCGATCGATTGAAACATAGGAGTCTTTATCCGCAGTATCATAAACCCACTGATAGAGCGGAGATAATTTTATTTTTTCAAAAAACCAAAGTGCTTTTTTTACTGGCCACGCTGGTAAAGGAAGTATTTTAGAGCTACGGTCGCATAACCCGCCTTCGCCGAGGCTTTGGCGGGCAAAGTCAAATAATTCCTGCAGATCTTTTTTTATCGTTTGGAATTTCTTTGCTCCGATATTAAATGTTGTATTTGCTTTCTTTGTATCTTTCAACATGATAAGACGATATATTGCTTCGACAAGATCATCCACATCTAAAAGTTGATATCGATTATTTCCTGACCCGACAACCGGAATTTTCTTTCCGTCTTTAATCCAATCAAACAATATCTCAAAAACTCCAAGGCGATGTGTGCCGATAAAAGTCTTGGGCCGGAGAACAGTAACTACAAGACCTTTTTTTCGATACTCTTCGCAAAGAGCTTCTGCATCAATTTTACTTTGCCCATAAGTTCCAACACCAATCAATGGATCACTTTCATACACGGGATGCTTCCGAGGAACTCCGTATACGGCAGTAGAAGAAATATATACAAATCGTTTTATCTTATTATGATAGGCCGCATCAAGGACGGACTTTGTTCCGTTCACGTTAATGTCAAAAATCTCATTTGTTTTCCATAGAGGAAGAGCTGCCGCAGCATGAATAACTACATCCATACCTTTTGTCAATGATTTAATCGATTGTACATCTCGTATATCTGCCAGAGCAAAATGGCAAGATCTTGGATATTCCTTTTTTTCAAAATCTGCAATATCAACAAGAGTTACTTCCTGTTTTTTTTTGGAGAGATAATGAGCAAGATGAAGTCCTAAGAATCCAGCCCCGCCTGTTATTAAAATACGCATAAATTTTCAATTTTTAATTTGAAATTTTCATTCACATGTAACTGAAGTTACAGTGTAAAGAATTTTCAATGTTTTAATTTTCAATTCTCAAACAGTTTGTAAATTGTATAAATGAAAATTGATTATTGATTGAAAACTGAAAAATGAAAACTGAAAATTAAATATACGTTTATGCTATTATATTAAGAACATATGGTTAAATCAATAAACTCTAAACGTAAGATAAGGGTTGGTTTTGACCTAGACGGCGTTATTCTATATAATCCTATTCGTACCTTCAGACCTCTCGCAAGCTTTCTCAAATTTCTTAAACCATATCTTTTTCATGAAAAGTCAGAATCATTTTATTTTCCCAATTCTCGTTTAGAAAAGTTTATCTGGCGGCAACTGCACAAAACAAGCTTCTGTATTGCTGACGGATTTAAAGATATTAACCAACTGTCAAAAAAAGGGGCCATTGATGCCTATTTAATCACCAGTAGATATGATTTCTTAAAGAAAGATTTTGGGTATTGGGTAAAAAAACTTAAAGCTCGATCAATCTTTAAGAATTGTTATTACAATAAATCCAACATGCAGCCAAATACATTTAAACAGCATATGATTGAAAAATTACATCTTGATTATTTTGTCGAGGATAACTGGGGAATTATTCAAAAATTAAACGGGAGTCTAAAAAAAGTTAACCCCGTTAAAAACGGGGTAAAGGTTATGTGGATCTCAAACTTTCTTGATAGAAATATTAAATATCAGTATAAATTCTTCAGTTTAAAAGAAGTAGCCGATTATTTTAATCGTCTTTTTTAAATTTTCGAAGCGTGTTCGCAACCGGATTAATTACATGTGAAAAAAAACCGCCGAAAATGTGGCGGCTTTGCTTTGAGAGGTTTTTACTAATGGCCTCAATTTGCATTCCTTGGGTATTTTGAATAAAGAACCTAAGGAGATCCTTGGTAGTAATAATACCAAGGGGATGACGCTTTTGATCAACTATAATTACGCTGCCGATTCTTTTCTCCAGGATTAGGTGAATTACTTCTTCTAGCGAATTTTCTGGTGACAGGGTCAGTACATATGACTTGGCAAAATTCTTTACCTTATGGTGATAAAAATGAGTTCTATTATCTACTCGCTCTCCTCTTTTCTCTGATACCTTTGGATCGATAAGATAAGAAATAAGATCATAATAACTAAGAATTCCTTTCAGTTTTTCATCATTACTGACCATAATTAGTTTTGAGTGTTTGGTCAATTTAAAAATATTTACTGCTCTTTGAATTGTGTCATCTTCAGATATTAATGATAAAAGATGTTTTTTTCGTTTTAAAATTTCTTTTATTTTTACTTTAAACATCGGTAGGCTCTTAAACTGGGACAGAAGATGTCTGGCAGAAATAATTCCCATAAAATGTTCTTCTCTATCAAAAACTGGTAGGTAATGGACCTTTGACTGAATGAAGAGATCTGCAGTTTTGGCTATTGAATAATCTATATATACCTTTGGTGGATGGTATAGGCACTGTTCAACTTTAGTATTGCCCGGGTAGGATGCTTTGATGAGACAATAATAGGGATTTACGATTCCTAAGAGTTTGTTTTCATCATTAAACAGAAAAGCAGAATCGTGGGATGTTGAAAGTTTTGACAATGCAGAAGATAGATCATCGTGAGGTGCTATTCGGATTATATTATCGGTTTTTATGATATCTTGTAATGACATGTTGTATATACAAGTTGTAACCTAACAAAACTAGTGTACCCCCCTATTATTTATTTGTCAAGTGGATTGTTGTTTTTATATAACAACATGTTTGTTAACAACAACAAATTGTATGAGCATGATTAATTTTAACCTTTAAAAAAGCTATTTATTTGATAAAATAGTGTTATATAATAACAACAGTTAATAATTGATAACATAATATCATGAAAAAAGTAACAGACTACCTTCAAGAATTTGGTCTTACAGAACTTGAGGCTATGCTTTATCAAGGATTGCTGGAAACTGGACCAACTACGATAATGGGACTAGCAGAACATGTAGGTATTAAACGAATTACTACCCATTTTAATATTGAAAATTTAATCACAAAAGGATTAGTTACTCAATCAATACAAGGCGCACGAAGACAAATCATTGCTGAACCTCCTGAAAGACTTGAGTATTTAATTAAACAGAAAGAAAAAGAAGTAAAAAAAATTAGAAATGATTTCTCAAATTTTGTTCAGACTCTTTCTTCATCTCTATCTCCATCAAAACCTGGAGAAAATGTTAAAGTTGAATATTACGAAGGAATAAACGCTCTTAAATCCGTTTATTTGGATGTATTAAGCGCAAAAAAAATTTATTCATTTGTAAATGTTAATCAAATTCGTTCTGTTTTACCAGAGAATCCAGAATTATTTAGAAAATCTTTAGAAATAAATAAAGATCAAGAAATGTGGGAGATTATCGAAGCATCTAAAGAGTCTCAAAAACTAATTGATAAGGCAAATGATAGATATCATTTTCGCTTCGTTCCTACTCACGTATCATTTTCTGAATTCGATTTTATGATTTTTGATAATAGTGTGGCTATGGTATATATCAACCCAAAAAAACCTTATGCGATTGTTAGTAATTCACCAGCAATGGCAAATGGATTAAAAGCAATTCACACTATTGTATGGGAAGTATTGTCAGGAAGTAAAACTCAGTAATAGGTTGCCCATTGCATTTGATTAAGTCTCTTAACTTCAAATTTATTTTTAAACAAATCTAAGCCTCTTGATTCTGAACCTCCCAGATTGAGATAAGAACCATTCTTTTTAAGTATCAAATTACAACTATAGATTACAGAATATTCATTTAAATTATGTAAAGTTTCTCTTAACATCAAAGCTGCATAAGAAGAATAATATTGATTATCTATCTTGTTAAGATCAAATACTCCTCTTGTAAAAGAATGTTCCATAATTAAAAAAATATCATGATCTTTATTTATAGAGGAATAAAGTGGATTTAGGTAATCATCAGGTGTAGAAATATTATGTCCTAATGTTTTAATATCTTGTTCAAAAAAATAATTAACAACTTCCCATGCTGATGTTCTTTGTTCCTCGTTTTCGATTTTAACTATTTTCACTTTCAATGAAAGACTTCGACATCTTTTAAATATATTTTTAATCATTCTGCTTTTATTTTTATTTTTAAGCGTTCCTTTCACATCAATAATTACTTCAGGATAGGTATCGTCTTCTGATGGACAACTCGTATGCCAAGGAAACTTTGATGTGTCTTTAAATCCTTTTTTTACAAGAGATTGAAATTGATCTTTAAAAATCTTTTTTACATAAGTAGGCATCGATTGAGTTGATAATAACTCTTTAGAATACGTATCAATGATATCGAGAATTTTTGACCCCATTGGTCTGACCCAATAGAAACAATGGAGGTCAGGTTGTTCTATTTTTGGATATACACAAACCGTGGAAAGATTTTTTCCGTCATAATATTTATATCCTAACCCATGAGGTCCAATGCCATACATTCCTTGTGTAACATATGTCCATGAATTTCCATATGTGTGAGGTTCACTTTTAAAGTATTTTGCAAAAAGATTTTCGTCTTTTGGGGTTATAGGAGTGATACGATTATCTTTTTCTGCAAGTTGTTCAATTAACTTATTAGCTTTGGTGAGATTTTTCATAAAATGCTGTTCTCTTGCGGAGATCTTTAAAGATCTATTCTATAGAATAGATACTAGAAAGTCAACTATTACTAGAATTTAAGGCTTTCTAGAAACATACTTGTATTTTCTTACAAATCTCGAGTTGACTTCCAATTCTTCAAGTACCTGCGCATATGTTTTATCAAGCCCTGCTATTTTCTTTTTCTGTAAAAAAAGGTTTATTTCCTGCTCCTTTCCAATTGAGCACTCGGGGATGATAAACTTGAGCGTCTTTCGCATATATAAAACAGTCACCAGGCCTAATTTTTCCAAAATACTATTCCATTTTTTGATGAGCCAGTTATAGGTAACTTTTCGAGCAGCTAAATTAAGACTGGCTGTTACAATAGGATAAAAATAGTCACTCAATCGTACTTCTTCTGTAAGTATATAATTTAAGGTTTTTTCTACAAGATGCGGATTTTGAGAATTACCGAGTGCAGATAATAATTTTATTTTTTCTTCCTGAATCTCCTTTTTACGGTAAAGATCAAGAACTATTGGATAATTTGCTTCATCGATCCAAACCGCAGACGCATAAATGGTTCCTTTTAAATCTTTGTGTAATGTTGTTTCATCTTTGAGCGAAGCCAAAAAAGTCTTCTTGACAAATTTGATCGTCGATTGATCTTCCAAAATAACCAGACTGGTTATTGCAGTATTTCTAGCATTTGAAACGCTCAGTTTTTCTTCAGAGTCCGGTTTGAGTCCGTGCTGTTTAATAATTCGCTTTGATAAAATCTGAAGCCCTTCCTTTGCTCTTTTGTTTTTAGTCAGTTTAAATATCCTAAGAAGTTTACCGGTGATATATTGAGAGACATAGGGATCTTGTTCATGTAACACATGTTGGTAGATAAAATCCAAAAATACATTTAGATCTTTTTTATCGGCGAGAACCAGATAATACAGATCATGAATAATACCTACTTTCTCTTGTGGACTATTTGCGCTAAAATTTTTTCCCAGTTGTTTGTATATTGTCTTGTCATAACTAGATAAATAAAAACCAGTATAGTCTCTGTTTAAACTAATTAATTCATCAATAGATTGTTTAATACTTGTCTCTTTATTAGTAAGAATTATTTTTTTTGGCGAATGATCTTTGTTCTGGATAACAACAGGAACATCCCATGAAAATTTGTTTTTATCTACTCCCAAAAAAAGAAATCTTTCCTGATTCAATTGCAATGTATTCTTCCTAAGAGAAGCGCTGACAAGCGGAAATCCCGGCTGCATAATGAATTTTTCAATCGTCTCAACAGTTAGGTCTCCAGAAGCATCTTCAAATCGGTTCCACAGGTCTCTGGCAACTGTATTTTGGTACTGAAACATGCGGATATAGGTACGAATCGCTTTTCGAAAATTATCACCGCCTAAATATCCTTCAATCATCCGCAAAACACTTCCTCCTTTGTCGTATGAAATCTCGTCAAATAACTCATCAATGTCTTTCACTTTTACATCATGAACGTGTATCGGATGTGTCGAATGAAGACTATCAAGAGCCATCCCATCAAACACCGTATCAATGACATAGTTCTGCCAGTTTTCCCAATGGGGAAAAATATGATGGAGGGCTTTAAATGCCATGTAGGTTGCAAAACTCTCATTGAGCCAGATATTATCAAACCATTTCATGGTTACCAGATTCCCAAACCATTGATGAGCCAGCTCGTGACAAATAACTTCAGCAATTCGTTCTCTAATCGCTTTTGATGTTTTTCCGGGGTAATACAAGAGCAAAATTTCTCGAAATGTGATTGCTCCCCAGTTTTCCATTGCTCCTGACGCAAAATCAGGAATCGCCAAAAGATCAACTTTCGGCAAGATATACGGATAGTCAAAATAATCGATAAAATACTCCATACATTTTTCAGTAACTTCCAAAGCAAACTCTGTATATTTGGATTTACCTGGCGTTGTGATTCCCCGAATAAGAATGTTATTTTTCATCCGTTTCTCAATGATTTCCCACTTTCCTATTCCAAAATAAAGTAAATAGGTAGACATAACAGGCGTTGTTTCAAAACGAATCATTTTTTGTTTTGCTGATACATCTTTTTCTTCTATGGGCAGCCTGTTTGAAATACCTGTATAGTTTTTGGGAATGATATAGGTTACGTCAAATGTCGCTTTATATGATGGATGATCTATACAAGGAAATGCATAGTGAGCTTTGGTTGGCTCAAATTGAGTAGTGAGTACATATTCCTCTTTTCCTTTATGCTCATATTTGCTCCGATAAAATCCATACAGTTCTGCATTTATAACGCCATTGTATGTTATTTTAAGAGAATGTTTTCCTGGTGTTAATGGGGTTTTTAAATGAATATGAAGAACTTCTTGGACAGTATTTTCTGTAAACGTTAAAGTTGTATATTCCTTACCAAGAATTAATTCGCATTTTTGCACCGCAATATCTCCAGAGTCCAATATGATTTCATTATGATTTTCTTTTACCCCGTAACCAGAATGTTCAGGGTGTAAACTCCGATTCAATCCGGATATGCTCGGGGTTACGGGGTTTATTTCAAAGGTAATAATTTCTTCTCCCTTAAAAGTGAATTTTTTAAAATCTGGAGTTATCGTAAGTTTGTAGTTTGTAGGTTTTATCTCCATTGAAGTCTAATTGTATCACGATTTCCGGTATTGATTAATTAGATCTTTCAATTTTTTTGTTTCTCCCCGTGCTTTTTCGGCAAAATCTTTTCCATTTGAAGCGAAAATAATTCCTCGGGAAGAATTAATGATCATTCCGGCATTTTTTGAATTGAGTCCTGCTTTTACCGTTTTTTCAACATCTCCCCCTTGTGTTCCAATGCCAGGTACCAGAAACGTCATGTCTCCGGCAATTTTTCGCACTTCTTTGAGTTCTTTCGGATACGTTGCACCAACAACCAACATGCAGTTATTATTTGTATTCCAATTACGTACAACATTCTCAGCTACTATCTGATATAACTGTTTGCCCTCCTTCGCTAAAATGAGGTCTTGAAATTCCCCTGCTCCTGGGTTTGAAGTTCGACATAAGATAATACACCCTTTATCTTTTCTATCTAAAAACGCCGATAGAGCTTCCTTGCCAAGATACGGGTGAAGGGTCACTGCGTCAGCCCCCAGATAGTCAAAAATAAATTTGACATATCCTTTATTGGTACTCCCTATGTCTGCACGCTTGGCATCGATAATAATAATTGTTTCCGGATGGTTTTCTTTCAGATAATCACAGGTCATCTTCAACGCTTCAATACCAACATGACCTCTTTGTTCATAAAAAGCCGAATTAGGTTTATACGCGCAAACTAAATCATGTGTTGCATTAATAATGGCTTTATTAAAGGTCGATTGCGGATGTTTGCCATCTCGAATAAAAGCCGGAATTTTATTAATATCAGAGTCCAATCCAACACAGACAAGTGAGTTATTTTTTTTAACAATCTTTTCTAATTTTTCATCAAATATCATTATTTTATTTTATTTTCTTCCAAATATTTTTTTCCATGACCGACAGTTGTATTTATTGGTACATTTTTTTTACAGAGCGGACAATCTTTTTCTTCAAATGCCTCTGCAGGAAATATACCTAAGGCAGAAAACGATCCTCCAACTACTTTTGAGTTAACATTCACCGGATCCCGATTGACCATTACACAAACTGCAACTACTTTCCCACCCGCGGCTTTCACACTATCCACTACTTTTTTTACCGATCCTCCGGTTGTCGTTAAGTCTTCAATCACTAATACATTTTTACCTTTTATCAATTTGTCATAACCTCGGGTAAAAATCTGATTTTTTTCCGGAGTTTTTTCGGTATAAACCCCTAGAACTTCTCGTCCTTTCAATTTTGATAAGTGATAAGCTGTCCATTGTGAAAGAATAATTCCTCCAAGTGCAGGTCCTGCAACCACATCAATTTTTTTGTTTTTAAATTTCTCCGCAAACATCTTCCCTACTTTAGAAGTTTCTTCAGTATGTGGATATAATGCATCTTTATTAAGATACACACTTCCATGTTTTCCTGATGTATAGACTAAATGACTGTCGGTTATAATCGCGCCGACTTTTTTGAGAATCTCAATGACTGAGTTTTTCATTCGTTTTTATAAAATTTATAATCGCAACCACTTACCTTTTGGGTCGCTTACAATAATACCATTTTCGTAAATTTTACTCCCTTTTAAAAAAGTGGCAATAGGTCTCCCAACTAATTTCATTCCCTCATACGCAGACCATCCGCATTTGCTGAACAAATCTTTTTTTTTGACATGCCAAACTGTGTTAACGTCAATTATGGAAAAATCAGCGTCTCTATTTTTTTCCAAAGAACCTTTTGATTTAAAACCAAAAATTTTTGCAGGATTCTCTGAACAATACTGAACGATTTTCATCAGTCCTTCTTCGAGTTTATTTTTTCCATATCGCTTTACCCACCTAGTTATCAGTGCCGGCAACATTTCCTGTATTCCCGGTATTCCCGATTGAGCCTTCCAGACATCAGGTTGATTTTTTGTCTCCCTTTCATGGGGAGTATGCTCGGAACAAACTACATCAATCCCTCCGTCACGAAACAGTTGCCAAAGAATTTGCTGATCTTTTGGAGTCCGTAATGCAGGAGAAACCTTAATTTTGTTTCCGTATTTTTTGTAGTCATCAATATTAAAAATAAGTTGATATCCAACTAACTCTCCGAAGATTTTCATCCCTTTTTTTTGCGCTTTATGTACGAGAGCAAATTCTTCCGGAGTTGATAAATGAAGTACATATAATTTGAAATCGGGATATTTTGACGCTAACGTAATAATCCGTTCTACTGCTTTGGTAACAACAGCGGTTGGCCGAATATCTGACCATAATCCTGGATCTATGCGTCCCGTTTTCCTGAATCGCTCGTTATACTCATTAATGAGATATTGATCCTCAGCGTGAACAGCTAAAAGAATATTTCTTTTTTCCAAAATAGTAATAATTTTTGCTAAAGTTTTATCATCCGGAATTGTTATTGGGGTGGTTTCGTGTCCGGCCATAAATACTTTTATTCCTACGATATCTTTCGGGTCTACTTTTTTCAGTTCAGCAAGTTTATCGGATGAAACACCCATAAAAAAAGCGTAATCAGTATATGAACGATTCGGATAGATCCTCTCAATTTTTTCTTTCAGAAGTTCAACGGTAACCGTTGGAGGTTTGGTATTGGGCATGTCGATAATAGTAGTAAATCCTCCGGCGATCGCCGCTCGTGTACCATGAGGCACGTCTTCTTTGTGTTCCAATCCCGGCTCTCTCATGTGCCCGTGAACTTCAATCAAACCTGGAAGAATATAATTTCCTTTTGCATCATAAACTTCTCCATCGAAGTTTTTTATTTTATGAGCATCTATTTCTTTGATTTTTCCGTTATCACCAATAACAATATTTCCAAAAATAATTTTATCCCTTGTCACTATCTTTCCGTTTTTAATGAGTGTTTTCATAGACTATTCTTTTATTAACTCAATCGCCGTTTCGATCGGAATTCCACGGGGACAAACTTCTGACAGTTTTTTTCCTAAATCACCTGAATAATATTTAATTCCCGCTTTTTTCGCAATTAATTTTCTGTTAATCCCATCTCGCGGATCGCTGACATAACGGGCAATTTTGACTAAAGACATCGGATCAAGATGGTCGATAATTTGTTTTTTTTCTTCAACAACGCCGGCTATGCAACAACCGCACTCAATACATTTTCGAAATGGTTTTGAATGATTTGCTGTTTTTTTTGTGATGATTACTTTGTGGATTTTGTCAAGATACGGTTTGACTTTTAAGTAACGCTTTAATATTGGTTTTAAATCCACAATTAAATCCTTCTCAACAGGAAAATTTGCTAAAGGCGCTATGCTACTTTTTTTAATGGTCGGATCGATCTGGGTCGAACAGGATAACACCGGTTTGTTATTCAACATGACTCCACAGGTTCCACAAATTCCCTGTCTGCATTCGTAACGGAATGCCAATGTTGGATCAAGATGTTTGTATACATATTGAATAACATCAAGAACCGTCATTCCTTTGATGTAAGGAACAGAAAAAGAATCAAACGTCGGCTTTTGTTTTTTAGCCGAGTTATATCGATAGATTAAAAATTTGATCTTCATTATTTTGTAATTACCGGAATAATTTTTGTAATTATTTTAGTGCTTTCCTTTTTGACGATAATATTTTTTTTCCAATCATCCAATATTTTCGGATAATCAATTCTACTATGAGCGCCTCTACTCTCTTTTCGAAGAAGTGCCGCTTCTATGACCGCCTGAGCCGTAGTTAGCATATTCATTATCTCAAGACAATCTTGTAAATCTCGGTTTCTTTCTTTAATTCGTGTTCGTACTCTCATACGTTTTGTTTCATTTATAAGTTTTTCAATTTCTTTTTTTGCATAGAGCAATCTTTTTTCATCTCTGAAAATCCCCACATTGTTCCACATTGTTTTTTTTAATGCATCCTCAATTGTATGTGGAGGAATTCCCTTGTCAGTTCTTAAAAATGTATGAATACGTTTTATTTCATTGGTAATATCACTCTCAACTGGTTTTTTATAGGAAACAGATTTTATATACTTTATTGCAGCAATACCTGCGCGTCTTCCAAATACCTGCCCTTCCGCAATCGAGTTGCCACCCAGTCTATTTGCTCCATGAATTCCTCCTGCGACTTCGCCTGCGGCGAACAATCCGGAAATAGTTGTTTTACCCCATTCATTTATCTTTACTCCTCCCATCACGTGATGCATTGACGGATATACTTCCATCGGCTCTTTGGCAATATCAACGCCAACATTTTTGTACTGTTCATAGACGTCTGGAATCTGCTCAAGGATTTTTTCTTTTGGCAAATGATTCACATACAGATACACTGCATTATGTTTTGTTCCTCTTCCCTCAGCAACTTCTTGATAAATCGATCTGCTTACTTCATCTCTTTTTGCCAACTCCATTTCTTTCGGAAAATAGTTTTTCATAAACCGCTCGCCGTTTTTGTTCTTTAGAATTCCTCCGTGCGCTCTCACTTTTTCGGTAACCAACACTCCACGACTTGAAGGTGGATACGCCATGCCGGTTGGATGAAACTGCGTCATTTCCATATCAACCAGTTCTGCACCGGCATCCAATGCCATTGCATACCCGTCTCCGGTATTGGATGCTGCATTTGTGGTCACTTCATACATACGCCCTGCTCCACCTGTTGCCAAAATAACCGCCTTTGTAAGAAATACATAAAATGTTCCTGTCTTCAAATTAATACCAACTGCACCCACAACCGATTTATTCTCTACAAGTACCTTACTGATGAAAAATTCATCGGTGTATTTAATTTTGAGTTTTCGGGCTTCATCAACCAATCCCTGCATCATTTCGCGACCCGTATAATCACCAACACAAATGTTTAAGGGATGCTTTTGTTTTGGACCAGCCCAGGTATAAAACTCACCGCTATCAACCCGATCAAAGATCACTCCATATTTTTCTAGATCATATACACGGGCTGGTATCTCTTCGGTAAAAATCCGTACCAGTTTGTAATTATTTATGAAGTAACCTCCTTCAATCGTTATCTGTGCATGAAATTTAGGAGTTGCAGGCTTTACCATGGCAGCATTCATTCCTCCCATTGCCATTCCCGTATGAGCACATCCCAGTACCTCTTTCCCTATAAGATATACGTCTGCTCCTCTTTTTTTTGCTTCAATCACCGCTCGAATCCCTGCTCCTCCTGCACCGATAATTAATACCTCTGTTTTAATTGTTTGATATTGCATATTCTTTCCAGGACTTAATTTTTAGGTCTTCTTTTTTTAAGTAGTATAATGCACTGATAAAAAACAGTGCTTTATTCAGATCGGTAAACAATGCGATATTATTATCTATCGCAGCACGCCTGATAATGAATCCGTCGGTCAACTGTTTGGTAAAGCTTCTCCTCTCTCCTTCTTCTTTTTCACTTAAGTTGATAACCAATGAAACACTTTTATTATTAATCAACTCCGTAACGGTTGGATTTTTTCCTTCATGTACTTTATAAACAAGTTTTGTATGTATTCCATTTTCGTAAAGAAATTCTGATGTCTTTTTTGTTGCAAATAACGAAAAACCCATTTCCTTAAGAAGGCAAACAGAATCGAGAAATTTTTTCTTGTTTACAATGCCGCCTATCGACAATAAAGCATTTTTTTTATTAATCTCCACTTCCGTAGAATATATCGCTTTCAAAAAAGCCTCTTCAAATGTATCTCCCAAACACGCAACTTCACCTGTCGAAGACATCTCAACCCTCAAAATGGGATCTGCTCCGACTAAACGTGAAAATGAAAACTGGGGCGCCTTAACCAATACATAATCCGGGTAGTCAAGAAGAACTTCTTTCACTGGCTTATATAAAGCGTCTATAAACAATTTTATGAAATTGACTTTGGTAGCTTTGGAAATGAATGGCAGCGTTCGCGAAGCACGAAGATTGATTTCAATAACATATACATTATTTTCCTTTGCCAAAAATTGGATATTAAATGGACCGGTAATATGTAGAGACTTTGCGAGCTTCTTTGCAATAGTAATTACCTTTTTTTCAGTCAAAAGATACATTCTCTGTGGCGGATACATTATGGTTGCGTCACCTGAATGAACGCCTGCGTGTTCGATATGTTCTGAAATTGCATGTACTTTTATTGTTCCGTTTTGCGCTACAGCGTCGAGTTCAATCTCTTTTGCTTCGGTAAAAAATTTGGAAACGGTAATCGGGTATTTTTTGTTAATGAGCGCCGCCTTTTTTATATATCTGTGTAACTCTTCATCGTTATAACAAACGCTCATTGCCTGACCTGATAAAACATACGAAGGACGGGTTAAAACAGGATACCCTACCTCATTCGCAAATCCTATTGCTTTTTTAAGATCAGTAAATTTATTCCATAACGGCTGAGGAATATTCAGTGTATCCAGTAATTTAGAAAATTTATTTCTGTCCTCTCCTTTATCAATATTAACTGCTTTTGTTCCAAGAATAGTAATATTATTCTGATGCAGCGCCTTGGATAAATTGTTTGGAGTCTGTCCACCTACGGATATGATCACTCCTTCCGGGTGTTCAAATTCATAAATATCTAATACTCGTTCTAAACTTAACTCATCAAAATATAATCTATCGGATATGTCATAGTCTGTAGAAACGGTTTCAGGATTGCAATTTATAATGATTGATTTTCTTTTATGTTTTCGTAAGGACAATGCCGCATTGACACAGGACCAGTCAAACTCAACCGATGATCCAATACGATAGGTTCCTGATCCCAAAACGACGACTGCTTTTTTCCCAAGCGGCGTGACGTCGTGATGGTTTCCGTGATAAGTTGTATAGAGATAATTTGTTTTTGCGGGAACTTCTCCTGCCAATGTATCAATCTGAAAAACAGAAGGAATGATTTTATTTTTAATCCGCCATTGGCGGATTACGGATTCCGAGTTATGTGTTATTTCTCCAATTTTTTTGTCAGAAAAACCAAGTTGTTTCAAATTGAGAAGTTCATCTTTATTAAGCTTTTTTCTTTTTTCTAAA
>OBEQ012259744.1_pt1 | contig 16396 bp, 15 predicted proteins | sample 1670901 | NCBI WGS metagenome assembly OBEQ01 (sample SAMEA104232315, study PRJEB22302) | groundwater metagenome | biome: forest; feature: aquifer; material: groundwater | place: USA | collected 2011-08-07 | depth 5.4 m
AGCGAACCAACGCGGAGCTCGCGAAATTGGGGCAGGCCCTAAATTCGGGGGACATTGAACCCCGAGTGCTGAGAGAGTTTCGCGATGCCGTGGATCACATCCGCGCCACTGCTTGGGCCGTCGAGGAGTGGCAGGCGCGTCCCCTGAAACGCCAGGATCCTTCCACAGTGCTCTCATCGCTCAGGGAGGAGCGCATCCGACGCGCCACCCAGCTCAACAACGACCTGGCCTGCGACTTGGACACCTGCGAAGTGAGCCTGGGGGCCACGGGCATGCCCGAACTGCGCATGGCCGTTGAAAAGTTATACCTGCGCTTAACACGTTTATTGGCTTCCCGCGGAGTCTCCTAGGCCTGGACAATCTTTGGTGCAGAGCTAACCTACTTTGGGGGGAGGTTCGCCCTCAGAGATCACGCCGAGTTGGGATAATTGCAGCGCGAGTCCACGAAAGGCCTCCTGCACCTGCTTGAGCGTTTGATGAATCTCCGCGAGCGTTTCCTTGTCGTTATGGGAAAGCGAATGGCTGCCGGATAAGAGTTCCGCCGAAGCCACCGCGACCGTGATGGGATTCACCACGGCACTGTAGAACTCGCGTAGAGTGAGTTCCAATTTGTGGGTGCGGTTCGGCGCAGAGTCTGAAGAAGCCAACTGCTCCGGTTCGCGGTCAGGAATGTCACCCTCGTCGGCAAATTCCTGCCCCGGCTTCTCTCCTGTGACCTCTCGGGCAAGTGCCGCGCGCAACTTTCTCTGGAGACGGTCCGATTTGGCGTGGGCGTCCGCGGTGGCGATTTGCCAGCGCATGACTTCGTCCTGCAACTCCGCGTGCTTTCGCTTCGCGTCCTCCAGCTTGGCACGGAAGCTCAACTCCCAGCTGGAGAGCTCGTCACGCACGGCATCCAGCCCTGGGTGGGGTCGGGAGAGGATCTCGCGCAAGTGGCTCAACTCCTCGCGCAGAAGATTCAGTTCCGAGCTGATCACCTCAGAGCCTGTCACGGCCGGGGCGGGATCGTCTTCCCGAGCACTGGTCGGCCTAATTTTGCCTTGGGGCGTCGTCATAATGGTGATATCCGGCCTAAGCTATCTTAACAAGCGCACGAACGGCTGCTTAAGAAATCTGCGGCGAGGTCTCGAAAGTGGCAATCGAGGACGAGCACGGCTCGGAAATCAGCGAAAATGGAACGCAAACTCGTGGGAAAAACCCTCGGATTACTTGCGATTCCGAGCCAACCGTGCGACCGCAAGCATGGCGCCGCGTAGACTCAGGATAAGCGCTGGATCGGGTTGACCCAGGGCGATGCGCCGGGTGGTGAGCGTGTCGACGGGCACTCGCCGTACATACCGACCTTTCGAAATTTCAATGATGTATGGGCTCCCAGGAGTGTGGGGAGGAAAAATTCGAAAATCTACATCGGAAAAATCCCGGGAATGCATTTTCATCTTGCGCACGAGGTTTTCAAGCTGCTGAAGAATCTCTTCTTTGACTCTCCCTGTGCCGCGGGTAGGCTCAAATTGAGGAGCTCCAGTCCGCATGTCCGCTTCGCGTCGTGGCATCATCCCCTCCAACGCTCCGGGAACCCCGGCAACGAAACGGGAACTCGTTCAAAAATCTTATGTTCCTCTTGCCCTGGGGGTTACGTAAGTGCTCGATCGGAGGATCTAGGGGCTGGATCACTTTCCGCTCTCACCGCGTCTCCCGGCCGTTTATCCTCGTGCATCCTCTGCTCGGCGACTCTGAGCATCTCGTCCACCGTGCGATCGGAGGAGTACTGCGCCGCACCGATCGCGAAGCGCAACCCAAACTCGGACATGCCGCTATGGCGACTCCACCCGCCCAGCGCATTCTTCAGCCGCTTCGCAAGTAGGTCGGCTCCCACCGCATCCGTGTCGGGGAGAACGATGAGAAACTCGTCGCCGCCGAACCGAACAACATAGTCCGAATTCCTCACCGTGGTCTGAATGAAGAAGGCGATTTGCTTCAGAACCACATCTCCGCCGGTGTGGCCCAAGCTCTCATTCACGCGGCGAAATCCAGTGATGTCCACCAACATAACCGAAAGTCCCTGTTCATATCGTTTGGCACGGCTGCTCTCCTTGGTCAGTACCAGTCGGAGATAGCGTCGGTTGTAGACATCCGTCACCGGGTCGTGCAAGGCCAGATCCTGGTTCAGTTCGGCCGCAATCTTTTGTTGGATCACTTCCTGCCGCAGACCATGCAGGAGAGCTTCGCGCCTTACCCCGTAAAGATTCACCAGCAAAAGCAGAGAAATGAGGCCGAACAACAGTGGAGGCACCAGTTGGGCCAACCCGGCTGGTGTCCATGCCGAGGACGGTGCGCGCAGGAAGCCTTGGAAGGCCAGCCCGATACCGATCAGCGCCAGGCCGAGAAGCACGAGAGACCAAAGCTGCCAGTCGCGCGCCTGCGAGCGGAAAAGCTTACTTTGTTCATCGGCGTCGGAAACAGCTTCGGGCATGGGCTGCGGACCTCCGGGCTGCGCTCGCAACAAAATTCGCGGCGCAATAGAACCACAGGCAAGCCTAGGATACAGACTGCGGCCGAGTCAAGAAGCGGGGGGGAGCCAGTACTCAGGTGTGCAACACAGACCTCGAAGGCCATTGAAACCCAAAAGGGTCCGTGAATATTATAGGCGGTCGGCTTCAGAAGGCATTGTGACGGGGAGCTGGCTCCCTTCATAACGATCCGGGTGAAGTTTGCCTTCGTACACGGCCTGTAACGAGGTACGAGCGCAATCCCCAGGCCCCTTTCGGCTAGAAGGAATATGACAGACAAGCTCGAACCAGTTTCAATCCAAACCGCGATCATCACTGCGGGCGAGCTCCAGGAGAGTGTGGAGCAAGCCCGGCAACGCAATGTGTCATTGATCGACCTCCTGGTGGGAGAGAAAAAGTATTCCGAGGAGGCGCTTGCCGAAGGGCTTTCCCGATGGCTGAAATTCCCGAGAGTGCGTCTTGCCAGTGTGACCTTGGATCCCGAAACGGCCAAGACCATCAGCGAGGAACTGGCGGTCAAGCACCTCTGCTTGCCATTAAAAATCGAAGGCAAAACGCTGGTGCTGGCGATGGCCGATCCTGGCGACTACGACGCAATCCAGGACGTGCAATTCGCTTCCGGCTATGTCGTGCGGCCTGTGGTCGCCACGCGCGTGGAAATCCTGGACGGGATCCAGGAGGTCTACGCAACGGAAAACCGAATGCAAGACTTCTTGGCAAACGTTTCCGACCCAGCCGACTTCCGCATCCTCTCCCAGGAATCCGAAAAAGTGGATCTGGACAAAATGGACACCCGGAATGCCGCCGAATTGGCTCCGGTGGTCAAGATGTGCAATCTGATCCTGCAAGAGGGGATAAGAGCCCGCGCCAGTGATGTCCATATTGAGCCCGGCCTGAATTCCCTGCAAGTGCGCATGCGCGTGGACGGTGTCCTGCGCGAATACACCGAGGTGCCGAAGTGGCTCCATCATCCGTTGGTTTCGCGGCTGAAGATCTTGGCCGAGCTCGACATCGCTGAGCGCCGCCTACCACAGGATGGACGCATCAAAGTCCAGTGCCAGAACAGTTCTCTTGACGTGCGGGTCTCCACGCTTCCCACGCACTTTGGCGAGAAGGTGGTGCTGAGAATTCTGGGCTCAGAGACCATCCCTTCTCTGACCTCCATGGGACTGTCCGGTTCGCAATTGTCCGCCGTGGACCACGCTCTGAGTCAACCGCAGGGAATGATCCTGGTCACGGGTCCCACCGGTTCGGGGAAAAGCACTTCTCTTTACTCGATGATTATGAAACGGAAATCGCCGGAGTTAAACATCGTCACCGTGGAAGACCCGATTGAATACCAGCTGCCTGGGATCAATCAGGTCCAGGTGAATACGCGGGCCAGCTTGACCTTCGCAAGCTGCTTGCGCTCCATTCTGCGGCAGGACCCGGACGTCATCTTGGTGGGCGAAGTTCGCGACCTGGAGACTGCCGAAATCGCCTTTCAGGCAGCGATCACGGGCCACCTTGTGCTGAGTACCTTGCACACGAACAGTGCGCTGGCGGCGATCACCCGACTCCTGGACCTAGGGGTGGATCCATTTCTGATTACCGCGTCGCTGAATCTGGTGGTTGCCCAGCGGCTGGCACGCCGGATTTGCCTGCAATGCAAGGAGCCGTACACTCCCGCCAAGGAACTATTGGAAAAGTTGCGCCTCAAGGATTCGGATATTGTTTTCTACAGGGGGCGCGGCTGCTCTGCTTGTGGAAAAACGGGCTACGCGGGGAGGATCGGCATCTTTGAAACGCTGCGCATGACGAGCACCCTCAAAGAACTAGTACGGCGCAAAGCAACCGAGGCAGATTTGCGCAAAGCGGCGGCGGCAGCCGGAACTCGCTTTCTGCTCGAGGAGGCGCTGGCCAGAGTGCGGGAGGGGATATTCGGCCTGGACGAATTGGTGCGCGTCATCGAAGTGCAGCCCGACGAAATTATTCACTGCCCGAAGTGCAATTCCTTCATCCATATGGATTTTAGGACATGCCCCTATTGTTTGTTTGCATTGCGCCACGTCTGCGATTCCTGTGGCCAGGAATTAAAGCCGGAATGGAAGCTTTGCCCCTACTGCAGCAAGGCCGCGGTTTGGGAATCTGAGTCTGTGGAAGCACCGAAAATGCTGATTGAGGCTGTAGAGGCACCGAAACTGCTGATCGAGCCTATCGAAGCACCGAAATTAGTGATTGAGCCTGTGGGCGCTCCGGCGCAACCCGACGGAAAGGATCAACTGAGGCTAAGAAAGCCTGCGACTTTGCCGACTCCGAAACGCCCGAAAATCCTGGTGGTGGACGACGATGCGAGCATCAGGAAGATCATTATCAAGGCGCTCGCTCGGCTTGATCTGGAGGCTGATGTCATCACCGCGGGCGACGGTGGCGAGGCCTTGGACCTGATCGAGCAACAGCAAGTTGACTTGGTGATTCTTGACGTCATGATGCCAAAGGTGGATGGATTCACGGTTTGTCGCCGCTTGCGCGAAGATATTCGTACCGCTTTCATACCCATCATGATGCTGACGGCCAATGCAGACGAGAAGAACCGAACCAATGCCTATCTGGTGGGGACCGATGAATACGTCAGCAAGCCCTTTTCCGTCTCGGACTTGAACGCCCGAGTGACGCGGTTGCTGCGACGAACTTACGGCCTCTGACTTGCACGACTACTATGCCATTCTCGAACTGGACCCCGGCGCCTCGCCCGAATCCATCAAAATAGCCTACCGCCGCCTGGCTCGCGAGAACCACCCCGACCACAAGACGAGCGTGGCCGAGGCCGAGCAGCTCGCTGCCGCCGAGCGCATGGCCAAATTGAATGAGGCCTACGCAGTCCTTTCGGACGCCAGGCAAAGACGAGAGTACGATGAGAAATTGCGCACCCTTGAGGCCCTGACCTCACTAGAAAGTCGGGACACCGTGGAAGCGGCCAAAGAAGCTCGCCCGGCCGCCAGTGTTCGTCCCGGCGCAGAAGTGAATTCCAGTGTGGTTGGCGAGTTCTCGAACCACATCCGCACCAAACTCCTGTCCAGCCGCCGCAGTTTCCGCTGGCAGGATAAAAAACTCGAGGGATTTGATTGGGCGCTGGAAGCGCGCTATTGGTCCGCATCCTACTGCGTGGCCCTGCGAAGCTTCGGATCGGCTAACCTGGCGGCGGCGAAGAAGTTCACCAACTATGCGGAACTAGCTATGGCGCATTGCCGGCGCTATTTCGGGAAGGGCTACTTCCTTTTCCTGCTTCCGTTTCAGCGGCTCAGCGATACCGAACAGGTATCGGCGCACTGTCGCCAGTTCGCCAAAGCGAATCGCGCAACATCTCTGTCCGGCACGCAGACGATGATCCTGTTGCTCGATGTGCTTCATGGACGCAGTCTATCCTGCGGCTTGCAGATCAGGGACGGGCGATTCGAGCAGCTCTCGGACTTACTGGCCATCTCCCGCCGCTGACGAAACGCCCTGCACTCGAGCGGCGTGCGCTCATCCTGGGGCAGAAGTGCCGGCCACCGGGAGACGAAACACAAAGCGCGATCCTTCATTCACGCGGCTCTCCACCCAGATTTTTCCCTTGTGTTCGTGGATCAGAGCTTGGGTGATGGCCAGGCCCAGGCCGGTGCCCCCCTTGCCGCGTGCATTTCCAAGCTGTTGAAACCGGCCAAAAACCCTGTCGAGATCCTCCGCCTTGATACCGCAACCCTGGTCGGTGACGCTGCACTGAATCCAACCGTTTACGGAGGAGAGGTCCACGCGGACCTCACCGTTTGGCGGAGAAAATTTGATGGCATTGAAGACCAAATTGGTCAGGACTTGCTCGATGCGGTCTTTGTCCACCTCGACGAAGGGGAGGTCCGGGGAGCGCTCGAGGTTCAAGGTGACTCCGCCCTGCTCCGCGAGCGACTTCAAGCTGCGCAGGCAAGTTTCCACGGGCCCGGTCAAGTCCATGCGCACCAAATGCAGCTTCACCTGACCGGCCTCGATCTTCGAGAGGTCGAGAATATCGTTGATCAAGCGGATCAAGCGATCGCAGGCCAATCGCGCAATCTCCAATAGCTCCTGGGTCTCCGAGCTGACTTCGCCGGCGAAGCCGCTTAGGATCAGATCCACCGAACCCTTGATCGAGGTCATCGGCGTGCGAAGTTCATGCGAGGCTACGGAGATAAACTCCGATTTCATCCGATCGATCGCTTTCTCCCAGCTGATATCGTGATAGACAAAGAGTCTGCCCACCACCTGGCCGGAAGCGTCACACAACGGCCCGCTATCTTCGCGAAGGTAGAGGGGCTCTTTGCCGCCCCTCCACTCCACTTCGCGAGAATGCCTGGCCTTGGCATTCGAAAGCCAATCCAGTTGCGCGCGAAAGTTTTCGGGCGACGCCAGGCGCGATTGAACCACGCTGGCAAACTCCTCGGCTGGTTTTCCCAGCCACTGCTCGCGGTCTATCCCCAGGCGGCGGGAGAGCGCGCGATTGAAGAACAGGACGCGGTTCTCCAAATCCACGGCCAGAACGCCGGAGGACAGCGAATCGAGGACCGCGTTGAAGAAAGCGGCTTTCATCAGCTCTTCAAGACTCTTCCTGCCTGTTCAGCAAGGCGACGATATCGTCGTGCAACGTGATGGGATCAAACGGCTTGGTCAGGTAACCGGCGGCCCCTGCCTCCAGGCCCCTTTCCTGTTCCCGCTTTTGGGTTTTGGCACTCAAGAAAATCACCGGAATGGGTCGCGTCTCGGGATTCTCTTTCAGGCGGCGGCAGGTCTCGTAGCCATCCAGCTTGGGCATGTTGACGTCGAGCAGAATGACGTCGGGCTTTACCGAGCGCACCAGGGCCAGGCATTCCTCACCGTTATCCGCCAACACCACTTCCCGCACGCCCCCAAATTGCAGGCTCATGCGGATCACTTTCTGAATGTCCCGTTCGTCTTCGACCACGAGAATCTTGGCGATGGCCATTCCACTTTCCTTACGCCGTTGCCAGTGCCCGCTCGGCAACGGCGCGCAATCTTTCCATGTCTAAAGGTTTCACCAGGTAGAAGTCCGCTCCGTTGGACATGGCCCGGCTGGGATCGCTCTGCGTCGAAATACAAACAATGGGTATGTGCCGGGTCTCTTCGCCCCCGCGCAGCGACTTGAGGACGGCATAGCCGTCCATGTCCGGTGTAGCCATGTCCAAGGTGAGCATGTCCGGGCGATGCTCCCGCGCCAGCCGGATGGCCTCGCGACCGCTGTGACTGGAGATCACGCGATACCCCTGGCGCTTGAAGACGTAAGACACAACTCGCGCTGCAGCCTCGTCCCCATCGACCACCAAGATCAGCCTCGCGGTTGCGGATGGCCCCTCCTGGGCCGCCCCGCTTGACTCCTGCGCGGTCTCCCCAGAGCCCAGAACCGGCAGAGAGAAATAGATCAGGCTGCCGCGCTCGGCGCCGCTTTCCGCCCAGAGCTGGCCGCCGTGCGAATCCACGATGCGACGACAGATGTCCAGGCGGAGACGGGTATCCTGGATGGCCAGAGGATTTGTGCTTTGGCTGGGCTCGGACCTTCCGGATACCCGCTCGAGAAGCTCCTTGCTCATCACGCGGCCGAAATCCTGAACCGAAACGATGACCTTCCGGTCCTCGGCCCGCGCAGACAAGATCACTCTCTGGCCGGGTGCGGAGCGTTTGATGGCGCTGGATAACAGATTCAGCAGGACCTGCTCTACCCGCTTGGGGTCCCCATGAACGCTCGGCAGGTCCTCGGGGAGCGCCATCTCGATCTCCACCTTACGACGCTCGGCTTGACTGGCCACCACGCGTTTCACCTGCGTGCAGCTTCCGGACAGCGATACGGGTACCCTTCGCAGGCCACGCTGGCCGTCCTCGAACGGAAAGTGGTCCAAAATTTCACCGGTGAGATGAACGAGCTGGTCCGTATTGGTCACCGCGACATCCAGCAGCTCGCGTATCTCCGGTGGAGTTACGCCCACTGCGCCGCTCTGAATCAGCCCCAGAGAGCCCTTGAGCGAGGTGAGAGGAGTCCGCAGCTCGTGAGAGAGTGTGGTAATGAGCTCAGCCTTGAGGCGGTCAAACTCGCGCTCTTTGCCCAGGTCAATCGACGTGGCGATGCGACTCAGGACACTTCCATCGGCGCCGCGCACAGGGGCACAGTAAAGGCGGATGGCCTGACCGGCCGGGTCGTCAAGCTGGAGGGTGATTTCGTGGACGTCTCCGGGGCTCTTGTACAGGTCGCGGACTTTTTCTTCCACCATCGCGCGATCAATCAAACGATGACTCACCTGCTCGACCAGCGTCCCGAGCTCGGCCCCGGCCAGGCTTTCGGCGGCCACACCAAAGATCTCGCTGACGCGGCGGTTGGCCATCAGCACTTTGTTTTCGCCATCCAGAACAACGACCCCGTCTCCGATGGAGTCTAGAACCGTTCCAAATCTCTCCCGTTCCTGTTCCAAGGACTGCGAAAGGCGGAACAGTTCGGTTTCCCTCCGGCCCGCCCAGCTTTTGAGTTTTTCGTCTCGACTGCGGAGCTCCTCAACGGTTTCATTGAAACCACGGATCAATTTGGCGACTTCGTCCTCGCCCTCGGCAAGCAACCGCGGATACTTTCCCAGCCGGATTTCCTCCATGCCCGACAGGACGCGTCGAATCCTCGGGGAAACGATTCGCGCATGCAGGAAGCCGGTCAACAGGACCAACAGCGTCGCCAAGCCGATGAAGAACCACAGCAGTAGCCGCAGGTGACGGACATCCGTTTGCGGCTTGGCCAACTGTTGCTGGAGAACGAGTCCCCCCAGGACCAGAATGGTTCCGCAGATGGCGCAAACGAAGATGAATTTCCGCAGGAGCCTAGAGCGCCACATATTAGCGGCCCGGACGTGTAGCTCTGAGAGGGAGAGAAGCCATAACAGTCCAAGAAGACCCAATAAATTATATGTTTAGGAGGGAGTGGATTCCTGACGGCGTCCGGCCCGTTTGCGCAAGTTATTAACACTGTGTGGCCGCAAACGAGTTTGACCGGCGGCCTCAGCCGAGGGGTGGGAAGGCATCGTGCAGAACCAGGCGGAGGCCAGCCTCCGCAGGTCAATCCTTTGCGGCGCATGGCCGCCCGCTGCCCCGTTGCCCATCCTGCCTCTGGCTTCGCTGCTTCCTTCACATCCTACGATCGCTTCTTGGCAGGCGCGGCCGCAGGCAGGCTCTTCAGTTTCTCCTGAGCGAGGGCGCGGTAGGGGCTGTCGATGGCGGCAGCCTCGGCCAGCGCCGCGCGCGCCTCGGCGACCCGCTTGAGGTTCAGCAGGGCAAATCCCATGCGGTACTGGTTGCGCGCATAGGTGACCGCGTCGGACTTCAACAGCGGCGCGGCGGCGCGCAAGGCCTCCAGCGCCTGCGCGTCGCGCTTGTGATGGATGTACACCTGACCCAGCGCCGACCATGCCAGGCCTTTTTGCAGCCCGACCTGTCTCTGCCATTGGTCGTCGGCAACGCCTGCGGGTTTCACCGCAGCCTCAAGCAGTCCGAGGGCCTTCTTGCTGTACTCCTCGGCCTTCGCCAACTGCTCGCCGCGCTCGCTGAAGTAGTCCGAGAGAAGCAGCAGCATGCTGAGGTTATTAGCGTCGCCGGCCAGAATCTTCTGGGCGAATTCGAGCATTTTCGGATAGTTCTGCGCCTGTTGGTAAGCCGCCGCCACCAGGGCTTGCGCGTTGCCGATGTAGGGCGAGTCGGGAAAGGCCGTGGCAAAGCGTTCGAGCAGCACCGCTCTGGCAGCGGGGTCGCGGGTCTGGTAGCCCGCGGCGTACAAGGTATACTGCACGTACTGGATGTTGTCCTGCGCCTCGGCCAGCTCGCGGGCCTTCTTCTGCTCCCAGCTCGCCGCGTCCTGCGCGCCTTCGGGCGGCGCGCTGCCTTTGTAGCGAGCCAGGATGGCGGCGACGCGCTCGCCCGCGGTGAACAGCTTCTGGGTATCGCCTTTTTCCTGCGCGGCGCGAACCAGGCTCACACCAGCCGCGAAATTGTCGGGGTCCACGCCCAGCAGCTTCTCGCTGTACTCGAGCACTTTGTCGGGGTTTTTCCCGGACTGGTAGTAAGAGATATAAAGCTCATAGGCCACGACAGCCATGTCGCCCGTGCCGTACTGTGCCAGAAATTTGTCCATGAGTGCGAGCTTCTGGGCCGGGTCACTGACGGCGTTGATCTCCTGCACTGCCTTATCTTCGGGAGAATTGGCCAGCAGCGTGATCCGCTTGCCGATCTGCGCCGGCGCCGGCGCCGCCAGCGCGACGAGGGTCGCGAAGATTCCGACGATAAAGACCAGGCAGCGCCGCATGGTTGCCTCCTGCTTGCCACCCACCCGCGCGGGGACTTGATAGATGGAGAAGGACAGCGTGTCCGGGGGAGAGGATACCAACAGGAAAACGCTCTGGCAAAGTCCAAGCCTCAGGCGGGGCCCTTCCTGAGGCCGATCAGTCTTCGCGAGGCCGAAAGCGAAAGGGCAGAAATCGCGGTACGCGCTTGCTGTAGGCGATGTAGGCAGCTCCGTACCGGAGGCGGAGCTCGCGTTCCTCAAGGCCGATGGACACGAGCACCAACAGCCACCAAATCGCCGCCGCCGACCATAACCGCGGCGTGGCGGCCATCAAGCAGGCGCCCAGGACCGCCAACATCATGCTGGCGTATCGCGGATGGCGGACGCGGGCGTACAGGCCTTGCGTGGCCAGTTCCCCGATGCCGGTGAGCTCGGCCTTGCCCACCAAGCGTGCTCCGCCCAACTCGCGCCCCACGCGGTAGAAAAAGTAGCCGTCGGCGGCAATGAGCGCAAGCCCCACCGCGATAGCCCAATACGGCGCGCGTTCGCTGGCGAAAAGCTCACGGTGGAATGCCAACAGGAATGCCATCGCCGCTCCCCAGGCCGACAGGACGGCAACCACATATCCGGCCTTCTGGTGGCGCCGCCAGAATCCCACCAGGGGATGCACGATCAGCCAGAAAACGGGGACGGGTAGGTAAAGAAACAGCACCGCCGCGGCCAACCAGTCGAGCGGCTTCATCTCAAGTTGTTTTGCTGCCCCGACGGAGCAGCCAGCAGCCCGGTCAAAAGCCGATCAGGCCTTCGACAATCACCACGCCCCCGATCACCAGCAAGGCTATCCTCGCCCAGCTGCCTTGCGCACCAAACAGGCCCCAGAGCGCCAGGGCCATGCCGGCGAGCAGATAAACCGCTCGCCACTTCCCGGCCAAGTTGGGTGTGAGCGCCATCCGGCTACCCCCTATCGTCGGGGGAAATCTTATGCGAGCCGGAGCGGCAGGGCAAACGGATTCGCAGCCATTGACGATTGGGCCTTTTCGATGGACGATTCGTCCTCGAGCGGCCCGCCCGCTGCGGTGGGGCAAGGCATGGGGGAGGCTCTATGCAACACACGTCGTGGGACAAGATGGAAAAGGAGAAGCTGAGCGAAACGATCTCGCGCCAGATGCTGAACGGCGAGCACACGACCGTGGCGCGCATCTTGCTTGCCCGCGGCGCCTACGTGCCGCGACACGCGCACACAAGCGAGCAATTCACTCTCATCCTCGCCGGGGCGCTGAAATTTATCTTCGACGACCGCGAAGTTGTGGTGCGGGCAGGCGAAGTTTTGTTCATCCCCTCGAATAAGCCGCACGCCGCACTGGCGCTCGAGGAGACCGTGGACCTGGACGTCTTCTCGCCGCGACGCGAGGACTGGATCCGCAAAGACGATGCCTATCTGAGAGGCTAGAGGTCGGGGGTGAGAGGGCAGGCATGGACCTGGGACTGAAGGGGCGGGTGGCCATCGTGGCGGCGGCGAGCAAAGGCCTGGGCCGCGCCGTTGCGGCGGAGCTCGCCCGGGAAGGCGCCGAGGTGGCCATCTGCGCGCGCAGCGCCGCTCATCTCGAAGAGGCCGCCGGCAGCATCCGCCAGGCCAGCGGGCGCGAAGTTTTCTGGCAGGCGCTGGACGTCACCGAAGCCCCCCAGGTGCAAAAATTCGTCGCCGCGGTCGAACAGCGCTTCGGCCGTGTGGATATTTGCGTGACAAACGCCGGCGGGCCGCCGGCGAAAGCCTTTCTGGACATCTCGCTCGAGGAATGGGACGCGGCGGTGAAGCTTACGCTGCTGAGCGCCGTCTATTTCGCCCGCGAAGTCTTGCCGCGCATGCGCAAGAACAAGTGGGGACGCCTGGCGACCATCACTTCCGTCTCCGTAAAGCAGCCGATTGATGGCTTGCTGCTCTCAAACTCCATTCGCGCGGCGGTGACCGGCCTGGCGCGCACCCTGGCAAACGAGTTCGGTGCCGACGGGATCACCGTCAACAACGTCTGCCCGGGCTATACGCTCACCGAGCGCCTCGACGAGCTCGCGGAAACGCTGGCCCGCGGCGCAAGCGTCTCCCGAGAAACCATTCTTGAGGGCTGGAGCTCGCAGGTGCCGCTCGGGCGGCTGGCAAAACCGGAAGAGTTCGCCGCGCTGGTGGCGTTTCTGGTGTCGGAGCGCGCCAGCTACATCAACGGCGCGTCCATCGCCGTGGACGGCGGGTGGGTGTGCAGCCTGCTGTAGCGCTGCGCCGAGGCCAGAGTCCCTGTCCAATCGTTTTGCCGATTCCCTTCCTTGTTAACCGCTCAGCGTATTCGCAGCAGGAGGAGAAACTGGTCTTCAAAGCCGAGGAGCAGCTCCTAACTCTCATCGACGCGCCGATAGAGATCCTCATCGAAACGCGATCGGCTTGCTGGCAAGGGCTGCCGGGTGAAACTCTCCCGCGGCATGTATAATCACCAATTTGCTTGACGCAGGAGAATCACTCCGGGAGGAGTGCCGAATGAAGAACATTTCGCGGCGCGCTAGGCAGGGAGCAGCAGTTCCGATTCAGCGCGGAGGCACCTGGCGCCCCGCTGCGCGGTCTGCGGCGCTGCTGCTGACGCTGGCGCTGCTCTCCCCGGGCGTCGCGCTGCGCGCCGACGAGCCCTACGCCCGCAGCCGCGACTACCATCTGCAAAACGTGCGCCTGGCCATGCGCTTCGACCTCGCGCAGCGCAAGGTGCTGGGCGAGGTCACGCACACCCTCGCCGCGCTGCGCGACGGCTTGACACGGCTGGCGTTTGACTCCGTGGAGCTGAGCATATCAAGCGTCGCTGTCGGCGGGCGATCCGCAAAATTCGAGACTACCGCGACGCAATTGCTCGTCGCACTGGACCATCCCGCGAAGCTCGGTGAAACCTTCGAGGTCCATATCCGCTACGAGGGCCGGCCGAAGAAAGGCCTCTATTTTGTCTTGCCCGACGCACACTACCCGCAGCGGCCGAAAGAAGTTTGGACGCAGGGCCAGGCCGAAGACACGCGCTACTACATCCCCATCTATGACTACCCGAACGACCGCACCTCGACGGAGATGATCATCACGGTGCCGCAAGACTGGCTGACCGTATCGAACGGCCGGCTGCTCAGCGTCACGGATTCCGCCAACGGCACGAAGACCTGGCACTGGCGGCAGTCGCAACCCCATTCCACCTACTTGATTTCGCTTGTGGCCGGCGAGTTGGAAGAGGTCAGGGAGACCTGGCGCCACATCCCGGTCACCTACTACGTGCCGCGGGGGCGCAGCGACCGCATCGAGCCGACCTTTGCACATACCAGGGCGATGCTTGACTTCTTCTCCGACACGCTCGGGGTGCCCTATCCGTGGGACCAGTACGCCCAGGCAGTCGTGGACGACTTCCTTTTCGGTGGGATGGAGAACACGAGCGCCGTCACGCTGACTTCGGCTGCGCTGCTCCACCCGCAGCTCGCCGGCGAAACGCTCGAGGGTGCGGACTCGCTGGTCGGGCACGAGCTGGCCCACCAGTGGTTCGGCGACCTGGTGACCTGCAAGGACTGGGCCAACCTCTGGCTCAACGAAGGCTTCGCCACCTACTTCGAGACGCTTTGGGAAGAGCACCAGTACGGCGCCGACGAGGCTGCCTACAGCCTCTGGCAGAGGCGCAATAACTGGATGAACTCGCAGCGGCTCTATGCCGTGCCGCTGGTGACGCGGAACTTCACCGATGCGACGGAATACGCCGGCAACTTTTACGGGAAGGCCTCCTGGGTGCTGCACATGCTGCGCGAGCACTTGGGCGACGCGGCATTCTTCCGCGCCATGAAGCATTACCTGGAAGCCTACCGCGGGCAGAACGTCGTCAGCGCCGACCTGGCCAAAGCCATCGAGCAGGCCACGGGCATCAACGTGGATCCATTCTTTGACCAGTGGGTTTACGGCGCGGGGGCGCCGCGCTTCGAAGTGCGCTCCAGCTACGATGAAGCAGCGCGCCAGGTGAAGCTCGAGGTCAAGCAGACGCAGAAGGCTGAGGGCCTCGTCGGGGTGTTTCGCGTGCCGGTCGAGGTGGAAATCTTCACCGCCGCGGGACGCAAGACCTTCCCCATCACCCTCTCCCAGGCGGACGAGAGCTTCTCCATCCCGGCCGATGGCCCGCCGCTGCTCGTGCTGTTTGACAAGGGCAACAAGATCCTGAAGTCGGTGGAGTTCCAGAAGAGCGCGAAGGAGTGGATCTATCAATTGCAGAATGCGGAGGCCGTGCCCGACCGTGCCGATGCCGTCCGAGCGCTCGGCGAGATCACCGGCAACGAAGCGGTCGTCGCGGCGCTGGGCGCCGCGGCACTGCACGATCCCTTCTGGGCCATCCGGGCAGAAGCACTGCGCGGGCTCGGTCGCATTGGCGGTCCGGCGGCGCAGAAGCAGATCCTCGCGGCGCTCGTGAACGACCAACCCTGGGTGCGGCAGGTGGCCGTCGAGATGATGGGACATTTCCGAAAGGACGCCGCCGCGGCCGCAAAGCTGGAAGCCATCTACCGAGAGGACAAGGCCTACCGCGTCCGCATCGCGGCGCTTTCGGCACTGGCGCAGCTCAAGCCAACGAATGCGCTGGCGCTGCTCCAGAGCGCTGCAGCGACCGAATCGCCCGACGACCTCCTGAGGGTGGCGGCGCTGCGCGCCATGGGCGTGCTCGGCGACGACCGGGCCGCACCAACACTCGTGAACTGGTCGGCTACCGGGAAGCCACCGGCCGCGCGCATCGCCGCCATCTTCAGCCTCGGCCGGGTGGACAAGAAAAACCAGGCGCTCACCCAGCGGCTGGTGTCCTATCTGCGGGAAACTTATCGGGGCATCCGCGCTGCCGTGCTGGAAGCGCTCGGCGAGCGCGGCGACCCGAGCGCCGTTCCCGCGATTGAGGCGCTGCTCCGGAGCGGCGACCTAGACCCGCACTTGCAGGGTCTGGCGCGCGCCTCGCTCGAAAGGCTGAAGCGGGCGGCAAGCAAAGAAAAGGAGTGACGCATGGATGCTACTGCGCCAGCAGAATGCGCAGGTCGCGGAGGTTGTTCCCCGTCGGGCCGGTCTCGATGGCGTCGCCCAGCATCTTGAAGAAGGTATAGGAGTCGCTGCGGCGGCAGAAATCCTGCGGATCCAGTCCTGCCGCTCGGGCCGCCGACAAGGTCTCGCCGTCGGCGACGGCCCCGGCGGCGGGGCTCAAACCATCCACGCCGTCGGTTCCCGCGCTGAGCACGGCGATCGGTTTTCCCGCAATTTTCTCCACGCAATCGAGCACAAACGCCGCGTTGCGCCCGCCCACCCCGTTGCCGGTGACCGGCGAGCTCACTTCCCCGTCGGCGATGACTGCCACCGGCCGGTCGGGATGCGCGCGCCGGAACCGCGCAAGCTGGTCGAGCAGGTAATCGGCGGCCTTGGCGAGCGGCCAATCGTCGCTGCAGTTGTCGCAGAAACAGCCGAAGCCAACCGCCTCTGCGGCGCGGTGGGCATGGTGGAAGAGGTCGCGCGTGCCCAAGAGAATCTCGAAATGCGCGCGCGCGAACGCCG
>OBEQ010987983.1_pt1 | contig 16393 bp, 25 predicted proteins | sample 1670901 | NCBI WGS metagenome assembly OBEQ01 (sample SAMEA104232315, study PRJEB22302) | groundwater metagenome | biome: forest; feature: aquifer; material: groundwater | place: USA | collected 2011-08-07 | depth 5.4 m
ACCATATCAGCGACCACCCGAACCTTGCGAGGAGACTGGCGATAATCAGAAAGTGTGGCTTTGGCTTGGTTCATAATTCTTGGTTTGATTTCCTGGAAGTTTCTGATCCCTTCGCCGCCTTAGCTGCTGAAAGTTCGGCTTCTTTTTTCTTCATCTCAAGGTCTTTTTGCATCTTACCTCCATGCTTGACGAACTTCCTAGTCAGAGAGAATTCTCCGAGTCGGTGTCCAACCATATCTTCAGTCACCTTGACCTCAATGAAATCTTTGCCGTTGTGTACGCCATAGGTATAACCCACCATTTCAGGAGCTATCTGAGAAGCGCGTGCCCAGGTCTTCACAACCCCGGCTGCATCAGGTTTCTTCCCCTCGATCTTCTTGAGGAGTTTCTCGTATACGTATGGACCTTTTTTTAGTGATCGTGTCATGATTTTTATGGTATTTCCGCATTTTTAGATAATTTCTTCCAACGCCCCTGATCCTCCCACGGCGTAAATGAAAAAAACTATTGAAATGACTTGGTTGCCATACTATGCGAAGTAGAAAAGAATGTCAATCATTCGGCATTGCTTTTTGAGGGTACACATAAAACTCTGCTGAGTTTTTGCTCAGACTCCCGCCGTCGCGGTCCGTAGCCCCTCAAAAAGCAATGCCTCGTTCGGAGGAGCGGCGTTGGGATTTCGTGTAAAAATTATATAAATATGATGCCAGGTCTCGTTTTTTCACGATTCCCCAAAGCCGGTTGTTCTATTTCACCAACTGCCCGTACACAAAAGAGGAAATGTCACTGATTATCTTTTGGGCACTGCTTTGTGTACCTCCCTTGGTCATGACACAAAGAAAATAAGGTTTTGCTTCGCCTTTTGGATATATGAAACCGCAGTCGTGGAGCTCGACACCACTAATGAGGCCACCGGGGAATGCCGTCACCCGTTCACCGTATTTGTGCGAAACCAAGGTTCCCTTGGGTACTCCTGCAACAAGCCCGTCATCAAACTTCGTCTTTGAAAGTAGTTCGAGCGCATGCTCGGAATCTTTTTGATCAAGGTAGGTGGCGTTGTAGAGAATGCGGAAAAAAAGCGAATAACTTTTTGCGGAGATTGTATACGTGCTTGTTGCGTTGTCCGGACCCTCAATACCGAGATCGGTGTACACGTCGGCGAGCGCACTCTCGTTGACTCCAGAAAGAAGAATATTCATCGCAACATTATCGGATTCGATAATCATTTTATCGATCAGCTCATCAACACGATATGAATTCCCCACCGCAAGTGACGAAGTAGCCTGATACGGGATACCTGCGGCAGTATCCTTCATGCCTTCGGTGTAGAGAAGCTTTGTAGATAAAAGCCCGGAACGAGTTTCCGAATCCTTAAAATAGGCAATCATAAGCACGACCTTAAGCATACTCGCGGGTTCATATTGCGCATTCTCGTTAATTCCTACCCAACGACCGCTTCTGATGAGATACACCGACACATTGCCAGTAGCATTGTTGTCCTTTTCTTCCTGAATGAGATTGTTCACTTTCTGTTCAAGTTGAGAATACTCATCGAGTCCTTTGTCTTGAGGTAGCTCACATGCCAAAAGCGGATTGATCAAATGATGTTCCGTCTGACCTTCTCGGATCGCATGCGAAGCAGCAATAAGGCTATTGAAGTTGCCTTTTGCATATTGGTAGCCCAAGTAGGCACAAATAAGTCCGCTGAGTAAAGCACAAATAAGGCAAGCGAGGGCGGTGCGTGTATTCACAAGTTTTCATTATAAGTGCTGACCGCAAAAATGTGTAGAACTTCTTTGCAGTGAGTTAATATCATGAAGTTTGGCACAAAAAAAACCGCACGAGGCGGTCAATTCAGTCTATGACATGATCTTGTCAGTGTTGCCACGCGGAAGAGCGGCAAGGCGGATGTATTTAAACTCCGTCGAGTGACCGTCCCACATATCGTCCTTCCACAGAAGGCCCGCAAACATCCAAAGTTCGTCGTCACCAATATGCCACGAAACTTGGCCCGTCGGAAGTTGGATGTAAACGACATTTTGACGCCGTTTGCCCCACTCGTTATCCTCTTTCTCGTGACGCGCAAGGTGTGAAGGAAAGACTTTAGACAAGGCCGCAACGATCTTGTTGCGTTCGCGATATGCGCCTTCTGCTTTTGCATGCATAACTTTCCTGCCATCGCGAAACCCTTCGCCATAGCCTTCTCGTCGCGCACGTTCGACCTCTGTTTCAGCAATTTCGTTACACATCATGCATCTCCCTTACAACTCTCGCGTGATTCTTGCGTCATTCAACCGCCCATTCAAACTTCTGTCAAAACAATATCCACTTGCCTCGCCTCTTTTGGCTGATATCATACGCGCATGATATCGCTCGATGATTACGATTATCATCTGCCCAACGCACTTCTGGCCAAAGCGCCCGTTTCACCGCGAGATGCCGCGAGGCTTTTTGTGTATGATACACAAATTGACGAAGTGTTTTTTGATACTTTTTTGAACATTGCCAAATATCTGCCAAAACGAAGCCTTCTTGTCTTCAATAATACAAAAGTCATTCCTGCGCGGCTTTGGCTCAACAAGGAAACGGGCGGCAAAATCGAAGTATTGCTGATGATGAATGAATACCGCCCGGGTGACATATTGATAAAAGGCATCGTCGACCGCAAGATACTTCCGGGAGCAAAATTGTATTTTAAAAACAGAGCACACCTCGAAGTCATCAAACAGGAAGAACAATTTTTCTTTTTTAAGCCGAGTATATCCATGAAGATGTTTTCAAAGTTGCTCAAAAAAGAAGGGGTGACTCCGATCCCCCCTTATATAAAAAGGTCGAATATACCCGAGCATGATTTGCGGCAAAAATACCAGAGCATCCTGGCAAAATATCCCGCATCAATTGCCGCTCCGACCGCAAGCCTGCACTTTACCAATCGCCTTCTCGCAAAACTCGAACACAGAGAAATAAAACGCACTGAAATAACCCTCCATGTCGGAGCGGGGACATTTGCCCCCGTCGATGAAAAAAATATCCGCGAGAAAAAACTTTTTACCGAACCATACGATATATCGCATAACTCCGCTCAAGCGATCAATAGAGCAAAGGCGGCCGGGATTCCGATCATTGCCGTCGGCACCACCGCAATGCGCACGCTTGAGTCCGCCGCACACGTTAACTCCAAGACCCGAACCTGGAATGTTGCCTCGGGGAGCAGATCAACAAACATCTTTATCTATCCACCGCATAAATTTACAATCGCCGACGGACTTATCACGAACTTTCATGTCCCCTGCTCATCGCTTATGCTATTGGTCGATGCACTGCTCAAACACAAAAAGGCGAAGCGCGACATTCTTGCACTCTACGACATCGCCATCAGTGAAAAATTTCGATTCTATTCCTTCGGAGACGGCATGCTTATTATCTAGTGCCTATCTCAAAGAAAACCCCGCAGGTCATGCGGGGTTTCAACACTATTTGTATCGTTCATGGAGGGATCGGTACAGCCCTGCAGGTCCGGTATTTGTTGCGATCACCTTGCAATATGCTCCAAGGCCATCGCGCCCGATGCCGAGGACAAAACTTTCCTCCTCGCTCGCACCACGGATATAGACGGCAAGATCTGGTGCATGCCCCATGGGAACCTCACGGAAATTTCCACCACGGACATACGCGGCAAACTCTTTGGGCATTGCGACATCACGGCGAACCCTCAGTGACTCTCGCCAACGATCAAGATCGTCAACCGTGAGCAGAAATATATCACGCGTTGATCTTCCGATATTAAATCCGTAGGCTTCTCCGGTGTTGCAATCCTTCATCGTGCCCGCCACGAGAGAACGTGCCATGTCATTAAATTCTTCTGGCGTTTGCGGGGCCGGACGCGCATTATGAAAGAAAGCCGTGGCGACAAAAGCAAGAAGGAGGACACCAATAAAACGAATAAGGATGGCACGAGTGAGTGAAGTGGACATTTCAACCTCCAAAAAAACTCTCTTTGTAGCTTATTGTGCCAGTGGTTTTTGTCAACAAAAAAGCTGCAGGTCAGAAAGGCCTGCAGCATCTGTTACTCCTTCTTCGTCTCCCTCTGGAAAGCATTCGCGGAGGCGAGAAAAAGATTCAGATTCGTTTCAAGTGCTAAACAAAAGAGCTTGATACCGATCGAAGGGAGCAATGCGCTCCCTTGCCAAAGGGACTTCCCAACATTCCCGTATACCTGCGCAAGCTGCGCCGGAGTCCGCGGATCATTTTTTCGACGAGAGGGCATTAAGGTACTCCAAATTGATGAAAACAAAAAACGCATCATGTGCGCCGACGACTCAAATACCTGAATGAAATAAAATCAGCTTCCGAACAAGTCCGGGAGCTGATTAAATTGTTCAAGACAATCGTGCAGAAGCATTGCTTGAACATGTTTAATATAGCACCACCCAATTTTTTATGCAAGACCTGCCTGTGCATAACTCAGAAATATAATTAAAAATAAGGATTTTTGTACCTTATGCCGGATTTTCTTAAGTTCGCCATTTGTAAAAGTTCTACACAAAAGCCGCGTTATGCCTATAACGCGGCTTTATGTGTTCACTTGGCGCCATCTTTCGATGAGCATGCATCTCGAGAGGTAAATTATCTACAGATAGTTTTTCTGTCGAGAACGATTTGGCCGAGGGTTGATTTTGTCTTCCCTCATCGTCGCTTGTGCTCTCACACTTTTTTACGACAAGTATTCCAAAAGAAAAAGTCCCCAGTATCTCGCTATCGCCCTTCTCTCTTCTCGCTGTAGTGACAAGGATGGTTCGACGAATGTTGATACGAAAGATGTCCGAAACATAATCTCATGCGCGCCGTTTTTTCCGTCACGCACTCAACTATGATCCGCGGGAACATAGTGTGGGAGAGCCATTGGGATGGATTTTCTCACACTACGTTCTGCTTGCTTCATTCCGAAAAAAATTCGAAAGGACACCCAGTGCGCAACGTGCGAAAATGTTCCCTCTATTATATACCGCCCGCAACATGACAAGAGAAAGTTATCCACTGATTCAGTTTTCGTTGACACAAGTACACCCCAAAGGAGACAATCATGGGATCATGACACTCACCGAGTTCAAAAACCTCGTCGATAGCCTTCCAAATACTCCACGCATGCCAGTACTTTTTGTGGGGCACGGTTCTCCCATGAATGGAATAGAAGATAACGCTTATGTTCGCGGCTGGGCGGCGCTCGGGGATACACTCCCTCGTCCCAAGGCCATTCTCGCGATCTCCGCCCACTGGCTCACTGAGGGTACTTTTGTGCATGTTGCAGACAAACCGAAGACCATTCATGACTTCTTCGGATTCCCCAAAACCCTCTATGACCTCTCGTACCCAGCCCCCGGAGCGCCGGAGTATGCGGAAGCAACAAGATTATGTGTGACAAAGACACAAGTGAAGGCTGATAACGACTGGGGCATCGATCATGGTACTTGGATTGTTTTGCACCGCATGTACCCGAAGGCAGATATTCCCGTGTTTCAATTAAGCATCGATATTGCGCGACCGTCGGCATTTCATTATGAGCTTGGCAAAGAACTCGGTGCATTGCGGACAAAGGGCGTACTCATTCTGGGAAGCGGCAACCTTGTTCACAACCTTGGTCAAATCGACTTTGATGAAAACGCACCGATCGTTAATTGGGCAAGTGAGTTCGATGGAGTAGCGACAGCACTCATAAAAGACCGCGACCACAAGGCGCTCATCAACTATGAAAAGTTAGGTCACGCAGCGATGCTCTCCATCCCCACGCCCGACCACTATTGGCCGATGCTGTATGCTTTGGGCTTACAAGAAAAAGATGAGGAGTGTTCATTTCCCATCGAAGGAATAACACATGGGAGTATTTCCATGCGCAGCGTCCTAATTTCCTAAGGGTTGGGTTATTTCATCTTTTCTTCCCCCAAGAAGCGCTGAATATCGCTTATCGTCCCCATTAGCTGTGCGGGGAAAATGATCGTTGAGTTTTTCTCTGTGGCGATCTCGGCAAGGGTTTGCAGATTGCGCAGCTGGAGCGCGATAGGGTGCGCCATCATAATATCGGCGGTATCGGCAAGCTTTTGGGCAGAAAGAAATTCTCCTTCGGCAGAAATGATCTTCGCGCGTTTCTCGCGCTCCGCCTCAGCCTGCTTTGCGATCGCGCGCTGCATATCCTCGGGGAGTTCGATATCTTTGATCTCAACAACGCTCACTACCACCCCCCACTGCTCGGTATATGCATCAAGAATCTTGGTGATCTCCGCATTGATCGTTTCACGCTCGGAAAGTATCTCGTCAAGCTGGAACTTTCCGACAATATTACGCAGTGATGTTTGTGCGATCTGGTTAATCGCATCATAGACATTTTGAATTTCAACGATACTTTTTACCGAATCGATGACTTTGAAGTACGCGACTGCGGAAATATCCACCGAAACATTATCCTTCGTGATGATCTTTTGTGCCGGAATCGGGAGAGTCACCACTCGCAAATCAACATGGCGCATAATATCGACAAGCGGGATGATCCAGTTGAGTCCGGGTTCTTTGGTCCCGACGATCTTACCGAAACGAAATACCACGCCGCGCTGATACTGCTGCACGATACGAAACCCTGACAAAACTAATACAATGATTGCGCCGATGATATACATACGAAAAAAATTTAAAAAGAATAATTAACCTTAGTGTGCGGCTCCCGATGATGCATGCGCTCTTCCTCCCACTTTATGCTTTCGACCTGAAAGCGCTCCGGCGGCGGGGGCCGTCGGGGTTTTTTCTTTCTCGGGAATTTCGCGCGTATCAAGATGGAACTCGCTGTCATCGTAACGTGAGTCGAGGAGTGTGCTCTCTATCTTGTAGCGCCATACCCTGAAACCGTCCTCACGCAACGCATCAAGGAGCGTGAGCATGCGATCTTTGATGTCCGAGTACGAAATACTACGACCGGTGCAGAATGAGTCGTTCACCGAACGCTCCGGGGTCGCCTCTTTGCGCTTTTGCATCAAAAGCGTCGCGACGCGAAATCCGTGAAGTTTTGCGATCTGCTCGAATCGCTTGAGATGGTCGTCAAAAACAGGATCGACCGTTATGTGCGCTTCATAATAATGTCGATCAGTGCGACGATTCTCCACCTTTTGTACCACCTCACGCAAAAGTTCTTCGAGATCCCATTTCATATTGCGTGCGAGCGAAACGATGATAAAGAGAATGTCGCCAACTTGCTTGCGCGTGTTCACGGTTGTCGGTTCTTTCTTTATCGACTGCACTTGTGCCAACAGCGCACTAATGAGCTGGTTTAAGGAGCGTGTACCAAAATACTCTTTATCAAGCTCCTCGACCTTCTTTAAAAGTTCCTCGTTCATAGCGATATGAAATAGTGAATAATATCGCTTCAGTATACTGTGTTTTCCTCAATATAAAAAAATCGGGCCCCCGTAGATCGTGTTGATCATACGGGGGCTCCAGGATCTGAGGGCGGGTCAGGTTGTGATCCCGCCGCTTCAGAACCTTGCCGGCGGCCGGAGGTCAGGCGCCGCTGTCGACCAGGAAGTTGTGCATGCCCGTGTAGTTGGTGTCGGTGGCGTGTTGCGGGGAAGCGCGTGCGATGGTCATTGCTGACTCCTTCAGTTGGTTGATGACAGAACTAGGCAATGGGCTTTCCAGTGCTCTGCTACTTTACCCGAAAGAAGTTTTTTGTCAAATGTCTGTTCATTTTGACTCATGTTTCTTACGTATAAAAAAGTGGGCCCCCGCAGGTTATGCAGGGGCTTAGGGCTTGTTGACCGCGGATGCGTCAGTCGTGTCGACGTTTCCGCGTCAGGCCCGGCCGGCGGGGTTCAGGCGGCGCCGACGTTGGCCAGGTCGAAGTTGTGCAGCAGCGGGCTTTGGTTGCTCAGAGTGGACGAGCGTGCGGATCGGTAGGTCATGGGGCAGACTCCTTGTCGAGAAGAACGAAGGCAGTGGACAATCCAATGCTCATTCAGTATACATTAAACTGGATATTTGTCAAGTAATTCCTGCTCACTTAAATTGGGTGTACAAAAGAACCTTGTCCCATAAGGTTTTTCTCAGATGTTCGCACCTATTTCGTCTTGATAAATTCGCCCGCCTCCAGTTCACGATATGCCGCAACAAGTTCTGCTTGGCTATTCATCACAATCGGTCCGTGCCAGGCAACAGGCTCATTGAGAGGCTTACCGGAAACAAGAAGAAAGCGCGCGCCAGTAGAACCCGCGCGCAGATGCACCATATCCCCCTCCCTGTCGAACAAAAGTATGGTCCCTTTATGAAAGTCGATTCCACCACCAACTCCTTCGCCAAGAGTTCCTTCAAAAAGATACACAAACGTTGTGTATCCGGGAGTTACGGGAAATTGAAATTCTTTTTCAGGCTCGACGGTGACATCTATATAGAGCGGGTCCGCCATGATATCCTCCACCGGCCCTGACACATCGCTGACACGACCTGCGATCACGCGCACTTTGGAATTTGTGCCATACCCGATCTCGGGTATAGTCTTCTTTCCAAGATCTTGATATCGCGGATCCGTCATCTTGTTTATCTTCGGAATATTCACCCACAACTGAAAACCCATAATGCCGCCTGCACCCTCCGGCATCTCTTCATGAATGATCCCGCTCCCCGCGCTCATCCATTGAATGTCGCCGGCGCCGATCACTCCGGCATTCCCAATCGAATCACGATGGCGCACATTGCCGTCGAGTATGTAGGTGACCGTCTCAATGCCGCGGTGCGGATGCCAGGGGAACCCCGCGAGATAATCTGCCGGGTTCGTTGCACTAAAATCGTCAAAAAGGAGAAACGGATCAAAGCGCGGCACTTGTGCATTCGCAAATCCGCGATGCAATCGAACTCCTGCACCCTCCTCTGTCGGTTGTGCTTTCAGTATTTCAACGACGTGTTTTTTCTTGGACATATTTTGATAATATCATAAAAAATAAATCACTCTCTTGGTGAGGAGAGTGATGTGATCGGGAGGTATTTCACCCCCTTCGCATACGGTACGGTGCCCATGCCTGGCGAAGCGCGATAACCTTTGAATCCTTGTCGCCACCGCGTGGGACAGGGAGTCCCAGCTCGACCAACCTGATTACTTCTGAGTCGAAACCGATTTTCGCCACTTCGTAGTCCGCCAACAACTCTTCAATACTCTTCCTGACAGGCAAAGACATGGCAGCCTCCTTACAACAAGATGCTGATCGATTACCCTTTATATAAGGTAGAGCCTCGGAAAATTTTAGTCAACCGCAACTAAAAAATAGCGACCCACGAGCGCTTGATTCTTTTACTGTTTTCATTATGCTGTGAGAAGGATTGATACTGATCAAAGGAAATGTCATGAAGATGATTTTGTCTGTCGTTCTTGCCGCCCTCATCATCACCCCCGTCCAGTCGATCGCGATAGAGGAGTCGAGCGACACTCCGATCACGACGTCGTTCGTTTCAGAATACCTTTTGTGGAAGACCCAGTTCGGGATGAGCGCATTCACTCCCAAAGAAGACTACGCAATCAACATGCGGGCAACGACCAGTGACTGTGCGTCGCATGCTTACTACATGCGTTTCATCGCCACCACGTATCACATGCCGAAGGACGCGCTCAAAAACAAAGAAACACTGGCACGCTTCGACGCGAGCATGAGGCGTTTCGTGCAGCTCTGCCAGAAACGTAATCAGACGAAATGAAATAAAAAAAGACATCCGACAGGGTGTCTTTTCTATTACCGACAAATTGACTCGTGGGTATGAGTTTGTTACGGTTGCAACAGTAGTATATTGCAAAAGGAGGACCCATGAGCCGTAAAAAATATGCAAAGTTGTATTCAACCATCTTGCTAGGGGGTGCGGGTGGTCTGTACATCGCAACTTTCTTTATTTGGGGAGAGATAGTGACCGGCATGCACACGAACATTGATTCGCTTTCAGAATATGCGCTCAACATCATGGGGGCACTCCTCATCATGGCGTACATAGAATTGAGATCGACGCGTGCGGGTACGTGGGAAGAGATCTCATGGGCTCTTGCATGTGCATCCGCACTTGGCGTATCACTCCTCGAAGGATGGCGCGGAAATATCAGTGCAATGTTTTTGTACTTCATCGTTCTTCTTCCGGTCGCTCTTATCACCGTCATTGCTGCAAAAAAACTATTTCGGCGAAAAACATAGCACCGGCTCGCACCCATCATGGGTGCGAATTTTTAAATTGACAATGTCTACGAAATGACGATAGTTAAGCAAGACGAACAGCAAGGAGCTCCTCCATGGAAACAGCCGCATTGAAAACACTCGCTGCAGGCATCATCGCAAACGCAGACCGCATCGCTTTTGCGAAGTATAACCCCAACGAGACAGAGCATGAGATAATGTACGCGCTTGTTGACGACACAGAGATTCATAGCGAACGTTTCGAAACCCAAGATGAATGCGACGTTGTTTGGATGGAACTCATGGTCGGTCTCGCAAGCGGTCCGAGACCCAAATTCGGGCGGTTTCTCATGATCGCCCTTATCTCGCTGCAACATTTCATCGGACCGGAACTCGTAGAGACAGACGAGGGCGATTTTCTCCACCTTGGGTTTCAAGGAGCGAATGCGCTCGTGTTCAAGTATGTCAAAGAGTCGGATCGACTCCGTGACTACGCGCTCATCAAAGAATTCTTTGGCATGAACAGTGAGAATGCCGGATCGGTGCTTCGCAACTAGCAGTACTCCCCGCCAAATATGACGGGGAGATCTTATTTATGCAGATCGTCGGAACCCTATAGACTTTTATTTGATGAGCGGTACTATAAATTAAGTAGTTTATAAAAAGGAGACAAGATCATGGAACAATGCCTGGAAGCGGAAATTCTGGCGGCCTTTCCAGAATTCTTGTCTGAGGATGGCGACACGCCGGAAGATTGTTCTTTCGACTGCGGAGACGGCTGGTACCAACTCATCTATGACCTTTGCAGCAAACTCGCAACACTCGGACCCGAAACGCGTGTGCGTATTAGTTCGGCAAAGGAAACATTGGGAGCGCTACGCATCAGCGCGCAAACAGAAAGCGAAGAGGCGCGAACGCTCATCAACGACTGTGAGAAACAAGCTGGGCACACATGTGAAACGTGCGGAGATCAGGGGAGAATGCACAGCTACATACACGAGAAACTCATGGTCCGCTGCGACACCTGCTGGCACAACTATTTTGAAAAAATGTGGGAAACGATTGATTAGCCCGCTCTCTTACGAGATGCGGGATTTTGTTTCAGGCTTAGACTCTTCATATATAAAAAACCACAAGCAACGCTCGCGGTTTTGAGGTCTCTGACGGTTACGTCCGACGGAGTTCGTGGTAACGGAGCGTGAAACGCTCCTGCACAATTGGAATGAGCCGTGGGTCGAGCATGCCATCAAGCGATCGTCCGTGAATGAGTGCATCCCGAACCTCTTCTGCGGAGATCTTTGTCGTGGTACCGTCGAAGCGGTTGACGATATACACCTTCCTTCCGGTGCCTTCGTAAAACTCGACATCTCCTTCGCTGCCGCCGAGGAAAACAGTGTCTTGCGGATCTCCTCCTGCCGCGCGGATGTAGTCGTCAAGGAACCGAAACCACATCACATCGTCATTGTTGTCGGAATCGGGAATCCCAATGATCCGCACATGGGGATAGATGGCGCGCACAAAGTCTGACCGATCCGCGTAGTTGAACATATGCCGGTGTGATATTGAATGGCTGCAACTCCCCAGCGCGAGCAAATGCCGGCCGGGGAACCCTTCGGCAAGAATACGTACCTGAAACTGGTGCCCCAACTGCATCGGACCTAAACGACCGACGAATACACAGAACGAACCCATTTTACGCACATCGTGAACGACCCGACCAAAAGTATCTTCGATGGACATCTTTTGCTCCTACTGTGGTTATGCAAAAAAGAAAAACAACTTTAAACAAACTAACATTTATCATATGTATGTCAAATCCGCGCAAGCAACGTTGCGCGCAACAACAGCGGTGCTATTCTTAGTTTATTAACTATCAACAACTCACTATGGACAACGACATATCAAGCATCGAGACTGGTGTCATCGACACGATCAAGGATATCGCAAGAGACAACCAGCTCGATGAACAAGAAGCAATAAACACCCTCAACACCGCAGCAGTAGACATGAGCCCGCTTGAACGTGCACAAATGCTTGAGGCGCTTGATGGAGTACGATTCAAATCGATCGAGGCGCTCGCGAAGCAAATAGCCCAGATCAACGAGGGACAAAAAAGAGAGCGTGATGGCAAAACAGCTCCCTCATCGGAATAAATTGACACCACATACCAATCGAGTAAGATGCTGGCAGATCAACCTCGAGGAGTTCTCATGTTCACATTTGGCAATCTCAAACCAAACGATGCGTTCGTCATAATCCCCCTTATGCACGAAGAGGTCCGTACCGTCCATGCATGCGTGAAAGTTGATGACAAAAACTATCGTCTTGCATCGTCGACCGAGGCCGTGCCCATTCGCCCCGAACAACCCGTCTGGAAGATCAGCCGCGAAAGCATCGGAAACTGCATCGCGTAAGACCCCGCCCCGCTCTCACATGAGACGCGGGGTTTTTCAAAACTCACGTTGTTGACGAAAATAAACTGTGGGGTAATATGCTCCTTGGACTATCTTGTCGATACTCACAGGAGATCATCTTGACTAAACCGACCAGGCTCATGATCCGAGAGAGCCATATCATCCGTATCGCGACCAAAAGCGCACTCCGAGAATGCATCAGAGTAGCAGGCATGCCGGAAGAGGAAATCGCCACCAAATCTGGAATGACGCCCAGCATCCTCTCGCGAATTCTTTCCGGAAAACGCGCAATCAGTTTGCCGGAGCTCTATGCATTCGCGGCAGCGATCAAGGTCTCTCCACTGACGCTCATGGCGGAAATCGACCGCATCAAGCCTCTTGCTGCACAACTCGAGCAGAGCCACAGACAAATCAGCAAAGCTGCCGGGCAAGTAATCAAGCATCTCGAAAAAGAGCAACTTCGATTGACCTCCCCTTCCTCCTGATCAAGTTCATTCAGCATCGACCCCGCTCTCACCAGAGACGCGGGGTTTATTTTTTTTGAGATATCTTTTTCATTTCATTGACGCTCGACCATGGCAACGCTACTGTGAGATGAGGTAGTACATGAGGAGTAGCAAGATGTGGTTCAAACGTTTTTTTCAACGGCGCAATCGCGAGCAAGCTGTCTACCGGCGTGACTGGGGTACCGATGCAAAAGAACCTCTCGCAAAACTTGAAGTTGCGCTTGATGCGATCACTCCAAGCTATGACGACTGCAGCATGCGGATCATCTATCGCGAAGCGGGAAGATTCGTCGTGAGCATCGCTTTTTATAATGACATCTGTTTTTCTCCGCCGATCAAAGCGACGCACCATGTTGTCCTTGAGGATGGGGTAGTCGCCGAACTCATCACAAAGCAATACCTCATCCCCTTTTTCTTCTTTGTCGCACCAGACGGAGACCCGAAAATGTTTGCAGTCTCGGACCTTGGAGAAAAAGTCTGGGCACAAATGATCGGAAACTGACCCAACCGCCCCGCCAGCGGTTTTTTCTTTGCGTAAGAGCAAATTCCACCACACATTATTTGTTGACACGATATTTTCGCACACGTAAGGTGACACAAGAGAACACTTGGGAGTATTGAAATGCAAACATCGGTATCGCGTTTTGTTGCGGATGTACGCGCGACGTGTAAAGAAACTGGAGTGAAGCTACGACTTGCACCAGCTCGTCATGTACGACTAGGGCCTGGGGTACTTTCCAACGGTTACTTCTCGTCTGAATACCTTGAACTTGCGACTGCTGTCAATAAACCGGAACAGGAATGGCTGCGTGTTCTCGTGCACGAATCATCTCACCTTGATCAATGGCGCGAAAAAGCTCCCGTGTGGATCCGTAGTGCCCATGCCTACGACGGACTCTTCAACGCACTGGTCGATACACACCCGATCAATCGTTCGTACCTTCCTATCTGGTCCCGACTTGCACGAGACCTTGAGCTCGATTGCGAAAAACGTGCGTTCAAAAAAATGAAGCACTGGGATCTCCCCATTGATCCAGCAAAGTATGTCCGTGCGGCAAACGCATACGTATGGTTCTATACCATGATTCCCGAATTGAATTCGTGGTATATCCCAGGAAGAGAACCATATAACGATCGAAGGATACTCGCCATGTGCCCAGAGCATTTCGTGGAGGACTACGACAACGTACCCAAAGAATTGATCAAAGAGTACTATCGCATCGTGAAAAAGTGACCACCCTCCGATCCGCCTATACCCGTAGGCGGATCTTTTTAACCCAAAAAAATGAAGACCCTAACTCTTTTCCCTTTCTGGCGCTTTATGAAAACTGGTGGTATGTTATGCGGCAGAGAAAAACTGTCAGCGTGGGGTGAAAACCACCATGCTTGACAGTAGTAATTAAGTGTATATTATACACTAAGGTTTGTTCCTCACAATGAAAGAGAGGTATTCAATGCAGCAGATGACTGTTTCCCAGCGTGCCGACCAATGGTTCGAACTCTTTTCCCTCCATGCAGCCGACCTCTACCCCGGGCGCTATACCCGAGAGTATGTCGACCAGCTTGCCGTGCTCGCAGAAGAGATTCTTGTCCGGAAAGCACAAAAGCGCTCGCTGATCGTCGCGCACTACTACGTATATCCCGAACTCCAAGAGATCGCGGACCACGTCGGTGATTCGCTCGGCCTCTCGAAGACCATCGAAAGCGCAGCCGCTTCGCGCGTTGACTTCAATGGTGTCTACTTCATGGGTGAAACCGCGAAGATCATTTCACCCAAAACGCGGGTGTACATGCAATCTGATGAGAACGAGCTCGGCTGCTCACTTGTCTTCGGGACAGATATTGCCTGGCTTCTCAATTGGAAAGCAAAGAATCCCGGCGGGCTCATCGTGACCTACATCAACAGCTCGGCGAAGGTGAAAGCGGTTTCCGACTATATCTGCACGTCGCGCAATGCCACAGCCGTGCTGCTGCATGCGATCAAAAACAACCCGGGAAAGCCCATCCTTCTTGCGCCCGACCAATTTCTCGGACACGTCATGAAGACGCAGGCGAAATTGAAAGCACATGAAGCGGGAATTTCTGCGGAAACCATTGACCAACTCGTCATTGTCTACAACCACAAGCACGAGGGTCACAACGCGTGCTGTTACGTGCACGAAGAGATCGGCGTCAGCGACGGGATCAATGAAGCTCTCGACGAACATCCCGATGCGGAACTCTTGCTCCATCCGGAGTGTGGTTGCATGGTCGACTGTCTCTTCAAGATGGAACGTGGCGAGATCCCGCACGGGAAAGCATTCATTCATTCCACCCAAGGGATGATCGCACACGCACTCCGCTCGTCGGCGCAAGAGTTTGTCGTTGGAACCGAGCTCGGTATGATCTACCAGCTTCGCAAGCAAGTTCCGACGAAGAAGTTCTTTCCCATCGACGCAAACGCCACCTGCAAGTACATGAAGGGCAACACACTGCAGGGACTCCTGCATTCGCTCACGCATGATCGCCGAGAGATCACGCTCACTGCCTCGGGTATCCCCCACATGCGTGCGGGGGAAGCGAACTCGGAAGGGGCCGTGAAGCTCTCCGACGCGAAACTTGCCAAGATCGCCATCGACCGCATGCTCAAAATCGGCTGATCCCTCTTCAGTTCATTCTTTTCCACCGCTCCCCATGGAGCGGTTTTTTCATAAGACTTGGTGAAAAAAGGGGGTATCTTGACTTTTTCCAAAAATAAGTAATAGTAACGGCAGATTTACACAAAGGAGCCAGGAATGAACCATCTTCATGTCGACACCGAGACCTTCCTTGCGGTCTTACGAGCCACACCCAACGTGACTCCAAAAGCCAAGGAATACATCATTGAGAGACTCAAGCGCGACCCTGCGCTTGGCCACTTGAGGGCAAAAACGATCAACTCGTTTGCGCTCGGATGGTCGATGGGAATACTCCTTGGTGATCCGCGCATTGACAACGATGATCTCATGCGGATCATTAACGAAGTCCGTGACCTCCGCAAACTACCCTTCGTCCCAGTGGACAAAGTCTGACTCGCCCCCGATTTCACCCCCCCCCTCAACGCCCAGCGCCACTCGCGCTGGGCTTTTTTCTGACATATCTTATGAGCAAAATTCCTATTGTTCGTATGTACGTAATCTAACCAATAGCTTGGAATCACTTAGTAAGTAACTCCTGTGGCGCACGCAAGGAAATCCCCATGTGCAATCGCTTCGTATTGTAGTATGGCAAATATTTCCTGAGTGCACCATTGAACGCTTTTGGGGTACGT
>OBEQ011960591.1_pt1 | contig 16387 bp, 19 predicted proteins | sample 1670901 | NCBI WGS metagenome assembly OBEQ01 (sample SAMEA104232315, study PRJEB22302) | groundwater metagenome | biome: forest; feature: aquifer; material: groundwater | place: USA | collected 2011-08-07 | depth 5.4 m
ATCTACGTGGGGGAGCGGGAGCGCGCCTTCGTCCCGCTCGAGGAGCGGCGCTAGCGACCCAGCAGTCCGACGACGGCCTGGGCAACCTGCCCGGCCGGAATCCCCATCCGCTCGCCCGGGAACCGGATGTGCCCTGGGGCCACGGCGTGCACGTGGATCCGCGGGGACAGGGCGCGGCGCAGGACATCGACCATCGCCGCCGCCCCGGCCTTGGAGATCCCGTAGGCGGCGTAGCGTTTCCAAATTTTGTTCGCATCCAGGATCTGGACGATGCTGCCGCGCCGCATCACCCTCGCAGCTTCCTGGGCACAAAAAAAAGACCCCTTCAGGTTCAGGTCCAGGTGGCGGTCCCAGTCCCGCTCCGAGAGCTTGGGCAGGGGGGTGGGAAAGAAGTCCGCCGCCGAGTTCACCAGGGCGTCCAGGCGGCCCAGGCGGCGCTTGGCCTCCCGCACCACGCGCCGGCCGCCGTGGCCGCCGACAACGATGCTGGCCAATGGCAGATGCCGATCGACGCCGATGAGCACTGTGAGCCCATTGGGCAGCACCGTCTTCGTCACGTTCGGTCGCTCTTCTGTCGGCGGCGCCGTTGTCTCCGCTTTGGCCGGCGGGCGGATTATCGCGAGCGTCGCCGCGGTGCGGACCAGATATTGGTTCGCCACGCGCTTGACATCATCCGCCGTCACTCGATCCACTCCGGCCACATAGCCCTTCGAAAACGCGGGGTCACCGGTCATGGCGAGCGAGCTGGCGAGATCTTCGGCCACGGATTCGATCGTCTGATGGCGGAACAAGTAGTCCGCCTCCACCTGCCGCCTCGCTTTGGTCAGCTCCGCCGCTGAAACGCCGTCGCGCTTGATCGCCTCGATCACCTCGTAGGTGGCGTCGATCGCGGCCTGGGCTTGCGATGGCTCCGTGCGGAGATACACCGTAAACGCGCCGGGGTCAAAGGGCGTGTAATTCGCGGCGGCGGCGATTTGCGCGACCTGTCGCTTGCGCACCAGCTCCTCATAGAGCCGCGAGCTGCGACCCTGGCCGAGGATGCCAGCAAGCACGTCGAGCGCATAGAGATTCGGATCCGCCAGCCGCGTCGAGGGAAATCCGAGCGTCATGTAGGCCGCCTGCACCGGCAGCTCATCGATGGCTTCACGTGGGCTCAGCGTCGGAGGCTCGGTCTGCACGAGCTGCTGGTACGGCACGCCTCGCTCCCAGGTGCCGAAGGTCTCTTGGACGATTTTCGGGAAGGTCGAGGAGTCGATGTCGCCGGCACAGGCCAGCACCACGTTGTTCGGCAGATACTGGCTGTGATAGTAGGTCGCCATGTCCTTGGCCGTGAGCTTCTTGAGCTGCTCGAGATAGCCGAGGATCGGGTGGCGATACGGATGCACCAAAAACAGGTGCGACCAGAACAGGTCGCTGATGCGCCGCTCGGGGTCATCGCGGTTCATTTGGATTTCCGAGATGACGACGACGCGTTCCTTTTGGAACTCTTCTTCCGGGAACACGGCGTGCTGGAGAATGTCGGAGAGCATCGCGAGGGCTTCGCGCACGTAGCGCGACTCGACGTAGAGCGTCACGCCTGTGTGGTCATGGGAGGTAAACGCGTTGATGCTGCCACCGTAGCGGCGGACTTCTTGATCAATCGTTCCAGGCGCGCGAGTCGTGGTGCCCTTGAACAGCATGTGCTCAAGGAAATGGGTGATGCCCATGCCGAGGTACGGGCCTTCTTCACGGAGGCCGCCGATGATCCGCGCTTCGATCGCGACGAGTGGTTGACGGTGGTCTTCTTCCCAAACGACCCGGAGGCCGTTGTCGAGTGTTTGTTGATGCACGGGGTCCCTCATTGGTGTAGGCTGCGCCGGCACTGCGCTCGACTGGCCGAGCAAAAGAGCCGCGCAGATGCAGAAACGGAAGGCTCGAATACGGATAGACACACCGGGGTGCTGCAGGGTGCAACCGCCCACGTGGGGCCTATGTCGGTTCGGGAACGCCGTCAGGATGCGGAACGAGCGCGGCGGCTCAATGCCTGCCGCATCTCTCGACGCTTCCGCTCGCTGGGCTTCTCGTAGTGCTTCTTGGCTTTCAGGACCTTGAGGGTCCCTTCCCGCTCCAGCAAGCGCTTAAAGCGCCGCAAGGCCTTGTCTAGCGTTTCGTCGTCTCGGACTTCAACTCGTGGCATGGAGGTATTATAGGAAAGCGATCGTTGGCTGTCAATGAATGCACTCGGCCACCTCGCCTACTGGGAGGCCGTACCCCAGAGGAACTCGAGCGGCACGACCACGGTCTTGGCCGGCTCCGACAGCGATGGCGGAAACGGTGGAAATGGCCCCGCGGATTTGATGATCGTGATGCCGATGTCGTGCAGCGTAGTCGACGGAACCGAACGGTCCGGCACGACCTCAACCGAATCAATCCGCCCCTTGCGCGTCAAGACGAACGACAGAAACACGATGCCCTGATCCTTCTGCGTGCCCGTCATCCAGGTATTGCGGTTTGCGGCCCGCTGAATTTGGTCGCGAATTACGCCGAAATAGCTCAGCAACACGGGATCTCCTTGCGCCGCTTCCGCGAGGTTCGTGAGATCAATGACGAGCGATCTCCCCGCGCCGGCTCCCTGCCCGGCGGTTCCGGCGCCGTAACCCTCGACGCCGGGTGCGCCGGACGAGCCGCTGCTCCCTGGCGAGGGCGCGGTCGCCTCACTGAGCCCCGCCAATCCCAGTCTCGCCGACGGAACACCCAGCATCGGCCGATCGGGAATGCGAATCTGCGGCGTCGGTGCGGCGACGCCGGGCAGCGCGCTGGTACTCTTCGTCGCTTGCTGGATGCGTTCTTGCAAGGCTTGCAGTTCAAGCGTTGCCGAGGGTTGTTCGTAGACCACGCGCAGGTCCGTCGGCTGATCATGCAGCTGCCATTTGGGCAATGAAACCCAGCGTAACGCCAGCAGCGCCACGTGGCCGATCACCGACACAGCGAGGCAGATCACGAACGACTTCGGCATCGGAGGCTCGAGCGCCACCGGAGCCATGCTCGGTGCGGACTCGGCCATTTGCGGCGGCTCGCGCCGGGGCTTGTTCACATGTTCGCGAGGGGATGTCGGCATCAACGTCACTCTTCTGAGCGGATCAGCGGCACAAACAGACACTTGGTGACAGCGTCGAGATGCAGCCGCCCGCCTTGCTTTTGCGCGAGCACCAGCTCCTGGGCGTCGGGCGTGCCAACGGGGATCACGAGCCGCCCGCCATCAGCCAATTGCTCTTCGAGCGCGCGCGGAATCGAGCGTGTGGCTGCCGCGACGACGATCGCATCGAAGGGCGCAAACTCCGCCCAGCCGCGCGTGCCGTCGCCGGTCTCAATGCGCACGTTCAAGTATCCGCGCTCCGCCAATCGCTGTGTGGCACCGCTCGCCAACTCCGGCACCCGCTCGATGGAGTAGACTTCGAGTGCCAGCTCCGCGAGGATGGCGAGCTGGTAGCCTGACCCGGTGCCGATCTCCAACACGCGCTCGTGCCCCTGCAGATGCAACAGTTGGCTCGTCAGCGCGACCATGTACGGCTGGCTGATGGTTTGCTCGTGGCCGATGGCGACCGGCCGATCGGCATACGCTTCGTCCTGCGATGCCTCGGGCACGAACAGGTGCCGCGGCACGCGCCGACACGCCGCCAGCACGCGCGCGTCGGTGATCCCGCGCGGCATCAACTGTTCGCGCACCATGCGCTCGCGCTGCGCGTCGAACGGCTTCACGGTTTGCTGCCTCCCGCCTTGGTCTGCCGGACACGTTGCTGCCGGCGATGGTCCGCACAGCACCTCACACTGGGCCATTCGATCATGCCCCTACGAGCGGAGCGGCTCGTGATCTTGGCGCTGCGTCCGTCGAGGCTCAAGCAGATAGCGGATGACCAAGCACATAAACCGCCAGGCGTCGATGATCGGCCGAATGTGGCTCGAGTGGTCCGCGTGATAAATCGTCCGAATCGGGACGGAGACGATCCGCCATCCGTGGCGCGCTGACGCCAGTAAGAGTTCCGTCTCGAGGTCATAGTGGTCCGTCGACAATCGAACGGCCTCCAGCACTTCGCGACGGATCACGCGAAAGCCGCACTGCGAGTCCGGGATCTGTTGCCGGGTCAGGCGCGAGATGATCCACGACATCATGCGGTTCGTCGTCCACCGCGCAGCCGGCATCGAGCCCCGCTCGAGCATGCGATGGCCGACGACGATCGCCGCCTGCGGCTGAGCGCCGGCCTCGATCAGTTTCGGCAGATCGGCGGGGTCGTGCTGCCCGTCGCTGTCCATCGTTACGATCGATTCGTAGCCGACGTGCAGCGCGTACGAAAACCCCGTCCGCAGCGCCAACCCCTTGCCTCGATTGCCGAGATGGCTCATCACGAACGCGCCGGCGTCCATCGCCATCTTCGCGGTCCCGTCGACCGAGCCGTCGTTGACGACGATCGGATCGAGCCCCAGGCGCTTGACCTCGCGGACCAACTGCCCGACCGTTTTCTCCGAATTAAAGGCCGGCAAAATGACGCACGTCTTCGCAGGCATCACCACTCCTCTTCGCCGCAAGCGCGCCGGCGTCCGACGCATGGGATCCGACGGCCGGCCCGGCAGACGCGCTGGGGCTCGGCAGCGATCGGAACACGACCCACTGCGTTGGAAAACGCCGGATCGAGCGCTCGATCGCCGCGGCATAACGCTGGGTCAACGCCGAGACGGCCTCGACCAGCGACCGCGGGTCTCGCCAACCGTCGCGCGCGCGCGTTGGCGGCGCGATCGGCGGCTCACTATACCACCGGAATCGCCACGGCGATTCCCTGATGCAGAACACGGGCACGATCGGGACTCCAGCGCGCAGGCTCAATGTGGCCGGCCCGCGCGGCATCAGCGTCGCGCGACCGAACAGTTCCACGGGAACGCCTTGGTCACCCACAAAATCACGATCGCCGACGACGCCAAGCCAGCGTCCCTGTCTGAGCACCTGGAGCGCCTCAGCGGTTCCACCGCGACCGAGTGCCACCGTCCGCACGCCGCCGCGTCGACGCTGCGCGTCGAAGAATCGGCTCATGCGTCGGTCCGCGTGCGGCAGCGCCACGGCCGCCAGCCCGCCCTCGAGCCCCGCCACGCTGATCGCGCCGAGCTCCCAGTTGCCGATGTGCGCGGTCAACACGATCCCGCCTCCGGCGGCGTTCAAATGGCCGCGCAACTCATCCGTGCCCGGAATCGCGCGCATGGTGTCCGGCCAGCGCGCGTCACACAAAAACTCCGCCAAGTACCACCCGAAATGTCGAAACACGTCACGCACTTCAATTGCCCATTCATCGATGGGCCGGCCGAGGACCAGCGACAGGTTCTCCGCCACCACGCGCCGGTCGGCCGCCGAGCGCTGCCACCGCTCGTCCGCCGCCCGGGCGGTCAATCGAGCCGCCGTGTCGATCGGCAACATCGGCATCACCGTGCGGGCCGCACGGCACCACCAATCAGGCCGCCACATCGCTCAACTCCCGGTCGCAGCGCCAGCGCGCTGCGACACTTCTCCCTCCGCGCTGCCGCGCTTCGGGGACTTCTTCGGCGAACACGCATGTCGGCGTGGTGCCCGCCTCGGTGCCTCGGCAGCGTGGATCGTGCCGCCTCGGTCGTCGCCAAACAATAGGTTGGGCCGCTCCGCGTACCGATCGGCCAACTCGATCATCAACTGGGCCGCGTCCATGGCCGAGGTCGGATGCGAGAGCCGCTCGCTTGCGCGGCGCACCGCATCCAGCCGCGAGCGATCTCGCAGCAGCTCGCCGACGACTTCCCCGGCCCGCTCGGGAGACTCCAGCTGCTCGGCCGCGCGTTGCGCCAGCAAGTACCGCGCGTTGCACATCTCCTGCCCCGGAATGGGCGAGAGGATCAATAGCGGCAGCCGCTTGGCCAGCGCCTCCGATGTGGTCAGCCCGCCCGGCTTGGTGATGATCAGCGTCGCGATGTCCATCAGCTGCGGCACGGCGTCGATATATCCGTGCACGCGCACGCGGTGCGTGAATCGCTGCGCGCGCAGCCATGCCAGCAGCGGCTGGTTGGTGCCGGCGATCACGACGAATTGGCACGCGTCGGGCATGCGGTCGATGCTCGCCATCAGCTCGGGGATCGGCCCGAACCCGCCGCCGCCGCCCATGATGAGCACCACCGGCACCTGCGGGTCGAGGTCGAATTCACGGTAGACCGCGGGCCGGTCGACGGGGTCGAGAAATTTCGGCTCGACCGGGATGCCGGAGACTTGGATGCGCTCGGCGGCGACGCCATTGGCGACGAACCGATCGCGCAGCTCCTCCGCCGCGACGATGTAGGCGTCAACGGTGTCGTGCAGCCAATAGACGTGCGGCGCGAAGTCGGTCAACACACCCACCAGCGGCACGCGCAGGCCGTGCTGCTGCTTGAAGTCGGCGATCATGCCGCAGGGAAACGCCTGCGTGCACGCCACCGCGTGCGGCTGCACGGTTTCCAGCAGCCGCGCCAGCTTCGCGGTGTGGTAGCGATGCAGCAGCGTGCGGAAGCGCTGCACACGCTGGTGGACCGCGGGGTTGTCGTAGAGATATTCCCAGACGTTCGGCTGATGCCGGATGACCGAGAAGTACGAGCGATGGATCGCCGACCGCACGAAGGGGCTCGTGTAGTCGAACGCGTCGACGTTGATGACCTGGCAGAACGGGTCAATCCGTCGCAGCGCGTGCGCGATCGCCCGGCTGGCGTGGTGATGCCCCGAGCTGATCGTCACGTGCAAGAGGAGGAATCGACGACCTGTCATCGTGTCCTCGCGATCGGATTAGCGCAAAGGGCGCGACGCATCGCGTGCCACACCTGCACGCTCCGCGCGAGTCCTCAGCTCTCCATCCGCAAAATCGTCTCGATGCGCCGGACCGCTTCCTTCAGCCGCGACTCCGGCTGGACGAAGGCGAACCGCACGAAGCCTTCGCCGTATTCGCCGAAGCCGCTGCCCGGCGAGGCGACCACACCCGCCTCTTGGACGAGCAGCGTCGAGAACTCGAGCGCGGTCAGCGCGCTGAACTTCATCGGGATCTTCGCCCACAAATAGAATGTCGCCTTGGGCAGCGGCACTGGCCAGCCGATGCGCTTGAGGCCGTCGACGAACACATCACGCCGCTTCTTGTAAATTGCGACCGACTCGGTCACCCCGGTCTGCGGGCCGGTGAGCGCTTTAACAGCCGCCCACTGGATCGCGCGGAACAGGCCGAAGTCGATGTAGCTCTTCGTCTTCGCCAGCGACGCGAGCACGTCGCGGTTGCCGACGGCGAATCCGAGCCGCCAACCGGCCATGCTGTACGTCTTCGAGAGCGTGTGAAATTCCACGCCGACGTCTTTGGCACCCTTGATCTGCATGAAGCTCGGCGCCTGGTAGCCGTCGAAGGCGATCTCGGAATACGCGAAATCGTGGACGACCATGATGCGGTGCGCCTTCGCCCACTCGACGACCTCCTCAAAGAACGCGCGGTCGGCGACCGCCGTTGTCGGGTTGTGCGGGTAGCTGATGAAGAGCATCTTCGCCATGCGCAGCACGTCGCGGCTGATCGCGCGCAGGTTCGGCAGGTAGCCGTGCTCTTGGTTGATCGGGATGCTATAGAGGATGCCGCCGGCCATCACGACCCCGTTAAAGTGCACCGGGTACGACGGGTTCGGCACGAGTGCTATGTCGTCGTGGTTCAAGAACGCCAGCGATAAGTGCGCGATGCCTTCCTTCGAGCCGATCAGCGGCAGCACCTCGGTCATCGGGGCGAGCTCGACGCGGAAGCGCTTGAAGTACCCCTCCGCGATCGCTTCGCGCAGCTTGCGCTCGACGTCGCCGCCGGGCCGCGAGTACTTGTGGTTCTCGGGCTTCTTCGCCTGGCGGCAGAGCTCGTCGATAACCGCTTGCGGCGGTGTCAAGTCGGGGTTGCCCATGCCGAGGTCGATGACGTCGCGGCCCTGCGCGACCGCCTGCGCTTTCAGGTCGTCGAGGATTGTGAACAAATACTGCGGCAGCCGCTTGAGGCGGTTGGCTTCGTGGAACATGCGGCTCGCGTTGCGCTTGGCTTCGAGCTCCTGGCGCTTCTGCAGCTGTTCCTGCACGCGCAGGATCGTCTGGTTGTGGATCCCGTTGTTCTTGCTCACCGTCTTACGGCTGGGCATTGGCTGACACTCCTTGACACGTCCCGTGACAATTCCCTGATGACTCGACCGGTTGAAGTATGGGCAGTGTATGCGCGGCGTGCGGCCGCACGCCCCGCGGCGTGCGGCACTTCCTCGCCAGCATTGATTGTGCCGGCTCGGTCGCCGCCGCGCCGTCGGCGTCGGGCGCGTCGAGGAGTGCTTCGAACGCATGATACGAGCTGCGCACGAACGGGCCGGCCATGACCCACCGGAAACCCGCATCGTACGCGAGCTGACGGTACGCGTCAAACCGCGATGGGCTGAGGTAGTCCATCACCGGCAGATGCGCCGGTGTCGGCCGGATGTATTGCCCCAGCGTCATGTGCGTGCAGCCCGCGTCGACGAGGTCGTCGAACACTTCTCGCACTTCGTCCATCTGCTCTCCCAATCCCAGCATGAGGCTCGATTTGATCAAACTCTTGCGCGCCATCGACCGCGCGGTCCGCAGGACGTCCAGCGACCGGCGATAGGCAGCCTGCGGCCGAACGAGCGGCGACAATCGTTCAATCGTTTCCACATTGTGCGCGAAGATTTCCGGGCGCGCGGCCATGACGTGCTCGATAAGCTCGCGCCGCCCGTGGAAATCCGGCACGAGCACCTCGACGGTCACACCCGGGTTGCGCCGGCGCACCGCGTCCATGACCGCCACGAAATGCCCCGCCCCTTCGTCGGCGAGCTCATCACGCGCGACCGAGGTAATCACCACATGGCGCAGGCCCAGGCGCGCCACGGCTTCGGCCACGCGCCATGGCTCGTCCGCGTCGACGGGCTGCGGCTTGCCGTGCGGCACCGCGCAGAACCGGCAGCTGCGCGTGCAGCGCTCGCCGAGGATCATGAACGTCAGCTGCCGCTGGCTATAACACTCGCGCAGGTTCGGGCACAACGCACTCTCGCAGACGGTCACGAGCGCGAGGTCGCCGACGAGCTCGCGGACCGTCGCCGCGGTGTCGTCAGGGGAAAACGATTTGCTCAGCCAGGCTGGGTAGCGGCGCATGGGGGCTGGTTGGCCACCAGCGAGCAGCGTGCGGTCGCGTCATCCGCACACCGCTCACCGGACAGTCGCGGCACTCGCTTTCCCGGCGAGCCGGGCGATGATCGCGTCGGCCATCTGGCTCGTGCCGACCGCGGTCGGATCGTCGCGCTGCGCCTTGAGGTCATAGGTCACCGAGCGGCCCTCTTGGATCACGGCCCGCACCGCTTGCTCGAGCCGGCGCGCGGCATCGCGCTCGCCCAAGTGCTCGAGCAGCAACACGCCCGAGAGGATCATCGCGGTCGGGTTGACTTTGTTCTGGCCGGCGTACTTCGGTGCGCTGCCATGCACGGCTTCGAAGAGTCCTATGCCCTCGCCGATGTTCGCGCCGGGTGCGACGCCGAGGCCGCCGATCAATCCCGCGCACAAGTCCGAGAGGATGTCGCCGTAGAGGTTCGGCAGCACGATGACGTCGAAGTCCGACGGCCGCAGCACGAGCTGCATGCACGTCGCGTCGACGAGCCGGTCCTCGAACGCCACGCGGCCTTCGTATTCTTTCGCGACGCGGCGAGACGTTTCCATGAACAGCCCGTCGGTGCACTTCATGATGTTCGCCTTGTGCACCGCGGTGACTTTCTTGCGGCCGTGCGCGAGCGCGTACTCGAAGGCGTAGCGCACGATGCGCTCCGACGCGAACACTGAGATCGGCTTGATGCTGATCGCCGCGTCGTCGCGGATCGACTGCTTCGAAAGCTGCTTGATCAGCGCGATCAGCTGCACTGCTTCGGCTGACTTCGACGCAAACTCGATGCCCGCGTAGAGGTCTTCGGTGTTCTCGCGCACGACGACGAGGTCGACTTGCTTGAACGGCGATTTCACACCTTCGATCGAGCGGCACGGCCGCACGCACGCGTAGAGGTCGAGCGACTTGCGCAGCGCGACGTTCACCGATCGGAACCCGGTGCCGATCGGTGTGGTGATCGGACCTTTGATCGCGACGCGCGTGCGGCGCACGGACTCGAGGGTCGCGTCCGGCAGTGGTGTTCCGAATTGCTTGATCGCGGCTTCACCCGCGATCGCTTCCTCCCAGGTGAATCCAACACCGGTCGCCTCAAGGCAGCGTCGTGCCGCCTCGGCGACTTCCGGGCCGATCCCGTCGCCGGGAATGTAGGTGATCGCGTAGGCCATAGCGTTTCTCCACGCGGTGCTAGCGCCCGCGGCTACGTCCGTTTCTTGTCCAGCCACCCTCGCAGCCGCTCGAGCCCTTCCTCGATCGTCGGCAGCGACGTGGCAAAACTCAGTCGCAGATGTGCGGCCGACCCGAAGCTCTCGCCCGGGATGACCGCCAAGAAAATCTCGTCGAGCAATCGGCTCCCCCGCTGCGCGGCGGGCAGACCCGTCTTGCTGATGTTGCACCACGCGTAGAATGCGCCGTGCGGCATGACGCACGACAGGCCGAGCGCGTTCAGCCCTTGCACAAGGCGGTCGCGGCGCTTCTGGAATTCGGCGCGCATGCGCGCGACTTCGGCTTGATCGCCGGCGACCGCTTCGAGCGCTGCGTCCTGGCTGATCGACGCCGGGTTCGAGGTCGAGAGGCTCTGCAGTGCTATCATCGGTTCGATGATCGCCGCGGGGCCGGCGGCGTCGCCGATGCGCCAGCCGGTCATACTGTAGGTCTTTGAGACGCCATTGATGACGAGCGTGCGGTCGGCGAGTGCCGGTGAGACTTGCACGATCGACCACGCCCGGTGCGGCGGATAGACGAGCTGGTCGTAGATTTCATCGGTGATGACGACGAGGTCGTGCGCGTGCGCGAGCGTCGCGATCTCCGCGAGCCGCGCTTGCTCGATGACGATGCCAGTTGGGTTCGACGGGCTGTTGAGGACGATCGCCTTGGTGCGTGGGGTGATCGCTCGTTCGATCGCGCGCACGTCGGGCTGGTAGCCGTCTTGCTCGCGCGTCTCGACGATAACGGCCCGGCCGCCGGCGAGCTGGACCATCGAGAGGTAGCTGACCCAGTACGGGCTGAGGATGATGACCTCATCGCCGGCCTCGCACAACACTTGGAACGCGGTGTAGAGCGAGTGCTTCGCGCCGCAGCCGACGAGGATTTGCGCGGGCTGATACGGAACGCCGAGGCGAGTAGAGAGATCTTTCGCGATCGCGGCGCGCAACTCGGGCGTGCCGGCGACGGGCGTGTAGCGCGTGTGGTTCGCGTCGATGCCGCGCTTCGCCGCAGCCTTGATGTTGTCGGGCGTGGGAAAATCCGGCTCGCCGGCGGTGAAGTCGAGCACCGGCTTGCCCGCTTGCTTGAGCGCCTTGGCTTTGGCGGCGAGTGCCAGCGTCGGCGAGGTCTCGATGCCGCGCATGCGCGGCGCGACCAGCGACCGTCCCGCGCGCCCGCTCGACTGGCCAGCGCTCGTCAACGGCTCCGACCCGGGGGTCTGCGCGACCGGGCGTGGCGTCATCGCAGCGACGGAATCAACGAGCGGCGCGCGTTCCGATCATCGGAACGCTGCGCACACTCACGATTCCGACCCCTTCTTCTTGTTGAAGAGCTCGCGAATCCCTTCGAAGAACTTCTTCGGCTTCTGCTCGCCCTCTTCCTTGGCGGCATCTTCCGTGGCCTTCGACGGCGCGGCCTCGGCCTTGACTTTCGCCTTGGTCGCGGGGCGCGGTTCCTCGGCGGGCAAGCGGGTCAGCTCCAGCAGCGCGCGCTCGGCACCGTCGCCGAGGCGAGGCCCGAGGCGCAGCAGCCGCGTGTAGCCGCCTTGCACATCGATGAACCGCGGCGCGATCTCCGCAAAGAGCCGCTTCACCAGATCGCGGTCTTGCAGCGTCCGGAACGCCTGGCGGCGCGAGTGAACGCTGCCTTCCTTGCCGAGCGTGATGAGCTTGTCGATGACGCGCTTGGCTTCCTTGCCCTTCGTCACCGTCGTGCGAATGCGCCCATGGATGATGATGTTCTGGGCCATACTGTCGAGCGTCTGTTGACGATGCTCGGACCTGCGGGACAACCGGTTACCACCTCGAGCGTGACGCATCTGATCGTGTCCTCTCGCCCCTTAGGCCGGCGGGGCGGACTCGCCCGACTGCGCCTGCTCCGGTACCGCCATCCCCAACTGCACGTTCATGCTGCCCAGCAGCTCTTCGATCTCGGCCAGCGACTTCTTGCCGAAGTTGCGGTACTTGAGCAACTCCTGCGGGCTCTTCTGCACGAGATCGCCGATGGTGCGGATCTGCGCCTCGCGCAGACAGTTCGCCGAGCGGACCGACAGCTCAAGCTCCGCGATCGGCGTGCGCAGCTTCTCGAGCAGCTCCTCGCTCACCGACGGTGCGACCGATTCTTCCGGCTCCGGCGGCAACGCGCCAAAGCCCGTGAACAGGTCGAGGTGCCGCTGCAGGATGTTCGAGGAATAGAGCAGCGCGTCCTTCGGGGTCATCGCCCCGTTGGTCCAGATCTCGAGAATCAGGCGGTCGTAGTCCGTGACCTGGCCGACACGCGTATCCTCGACGCTGAAGTTGACGCGCCGGACCGGCGAGAACATCGTGTCGATCGGCACAACACCGATGGCTTCGCCTTCAGCCCGATGATGCTCCGCGGGCACGTAGCCACGGCCGCGCGAGAGCTCCATCTCCATCCGGAACGGGCCCGGCTTGGTCATGGTGCAGACGAGCGTGTCGGGATTGATGACCTCAACCGTGTCGTCGGCCTTGATATCGGCCGCGGTGACCACACCCTTCTTATCGCGCTCGATGACCAGCGTCTTCGGTTGGCGCGTGTGTGAGCGCAGCACGAGCTGCTTCACATTGAGCACGATCTGTGTCACGTCCTCGAGCACGCCCGGCACCGTCGTGAACTCATGCAGCACGCCGTCGATCTTCACCGACGTCACCGCCGCGCCTTCGATCGACGAAATCAAAATTCGCCGCAAGCTGTTGCCGATGGTCGCTCCAAAACCCCGCTCGAACGGTTCGGCAATGAACTTGCCGTACGTGTCCGTGAGCGTGGCCTCGTCGCAGACCAGCTTCTTCGGCATGACAAAATCTCGCCATAACGTTCCCATTCTCGTCCCTCGCTTCGCTCGCGCGTTGGCGCCTTGGCACTAGTTGGTTGCCCGGGCAACCACCGTCGCCCGCCGGGTCACCACGGGGTTACTTGGAGTAGAGTTCCACAATCAGCTGTTCTTGGATCGGCAAGCCGATGTCCGCTTTCTCGGGCAGCCGGACCACGGTCGCCTTCAACTGGGCGGTGTCGACCTGGAGCCACGCCGGGACCGGACGGTCCTTCGTGCGCTCGATGTTCTGCTTGATCCGCACCGCCCACTTCTTGGCACCGGGTGCGACCTGGACCACGTCGCCGATGTTAACCAGGTACGAGGCGATCGTGATGCGCCGCCCGTTCACGATCAACGCCTGATGGCGAATGAGCTGCCGGCCTTCGGCGCGCGATGTGGCCAACCCTGTGCGGTAGATCGCGGTGTCGAGCCGGCGCTCCAACTGCTGCAAGAGCATCTGACCGGTCACACCTTTGATCTTCTGCGCGTTCTTGAAGTAGCGGGAGAACTGCCGCTCGAAGACGGAGTAGATGCGCTTGGCTTTCTGCTTCTCGCGCAGCTGCACGCCGTAGTCCGAGAGCTTGACGCGGCCCTGGCCGTGCTGGCCGGGCGGGAACGCGCGCTTCTCGACGCCGCATTTCTGCGTGTAACATCTCTCGCCCTTCAGGAAGAGCTTGAGGCCTTCCCGCCGGCAGAGCCGGCACACCGGACCAACGTAGCGACCCATTATCGTCCACCACGAGACGTTGCCATTAGACCCTTCTCCGTTTCGGCGGTCGGCAGCCATTGTGCGGGATCGGTGTCACGTCGCGGATCACCGTAACCGTCAAACCCGCCTGCTGCAGCGACCGGATGGCCGACTCGCGGCCCTGGCCCGGCCCCTTGACCCACACTTCGACTTCCTTCAATCCCATGTCCAGCGCCTTCTTGCCCGCGGCCATCGCGGCGACCTGCGCGGCGTATGGCGTCGACTTGCGCGAGCCGTGGAAGCCGCTCGCCCCCGATGTGCTCCAGCAGACCGTGTTGCCCTGCCGGTCGGTGATGTTGATGATCGTGTTGTTGAACGTCGCCAGTACGTGCGCGATGCCCTGCGAGGAGCTCAGGCGCTTTTTGCCCTTCGACTTGCGCGGCTCTTGCTGTTGCGGCGCGGGTTGTGCGGCTTGCGCCGGCTGCACGGGTTGCGCAGGCTGCGGGGCGGCCGGCTGCGATGGCTGCGACGGTTCCGGTGGTGTCGTTGTCATGCTGGCTCCTTATCCCTTCGCGGGCGGTGCGCCCGAACGCGCCTTCTTCCGCACGCCGACGCGCGGGCGCGGGCCCTTGCGCGTGCGCGCGTTGGTGCGCGTCTGTTGGCCGCGCACCGGCAACCCGCGCTTGTGGCGCAGGCCGCGGTACGAGCCGATGTCGATCAATCGCTTGATGTTCCCCGAGATCTCGCGGCGCAAGTCACCCTCGACTTTGTAGCCGTTCTGGATCACGCGCGTGAGCTTGGCAACGTCGTCGTCGCTGAGGTCCTTCGCGCGCGTCTTGAAGGCGATCCCCGCTTCCCGCAAGATCTTCTCAGCGTTGATCGGGCCGACGCCGTAGATGTAGCGCAAGGCCACCCCGATCGGACGGCCCTTCGGCAAATCCACTCCCACGATTCGTGGCATGTTCCTATTCTCTCCGCTGCGCTCGACGCCGACTCGGGTGTCTTGCCCGGCCGCGCGGCATGGGCATCAGCCCTGGCGCTGCTTGTGCTTCGGATTGTCGCAAATCACCCGCACGATCCCGCGCCGACGGATGATCTTGCACTTGTTACAAATTCGCTTGATCGAGGCCCGAACTTTCATGATCGCTCGACGACCTTTTGCCAACCGGCGTGCGCATCGCTCGCTTCAACGGCGCGGCCCCGGCATGCTCCAACAATTCCGCCCGACTGCTTCTATAATCGAAACGTGATCCGCCCGCGGGTCAAATCGTACGGCGACAGCTCGACTTTCACTCGGTCGCCGGGCAGGATGCGGATGTAATGCATCCGCAGCTTGCCGCCAAGATGAGCCAGCACTTCGTGGCTCTCTTCGATCTTGACCCGGAACGTGGCGTTGGACAGCGCCTCCACCACGGTCCCTTCCACTTCAATCGCGTCTTCTTTCGGCATGCCAGTTGCCCTGCCGCTCGCTCGCGGTCGCAGCGCCAGCGCGCTGCGACACTTCCTCGCCAGCGTGGATCGTGCCGGCTCGGTCGGCCGCAAACCCTGCCGGTTTGCGACACTTCCTCGCCCGCGAGGTTCGACGGGCTCGGTCGCTACGACAGGCTCGTCAAGACCACCGGGCCGCGCTCGGTCACGGCTACCGTGTGCTCGAAATGCGCCGCCAGCGAATGGTCCTTCGTCACCGCGGTCCAGCCGTCGGCGAGGACTTCCACTTCCCAGGTCCCCATCGTGACCATCGGCTCGATCGCCAGCACCATCCCCGGCTTCAGCCGCGGCCCCTGGTTCGGCGGCCCGTAGTTCGGGATCGGCGGATCCTCGTGCAGCGCGCGGCCGATGCCGTGGCCGACGAAATCGCGCACGATCGCGAACCCTTCGCGCTCGACGGTCTCTTGCACCGCGTGCGACAAATCCGACAATCGCGACGACGACGTGACCAGCGCGATCGCCCGCTGCAGCGATTCGCGCGTGACGTCGATCAACTTCTGCGTCTGGGCCGGCACCGATCCGGCCGCGACCGTCACGGCCGCGTCGGCGAAGAACCCGTTGACCTTGGCACCGACATCGAGGCTGACGACGTCGCCGGCCTTGAGCTTGCGCGGGCCCGGGATGCCATGCACCACTTCGTCGTTGACCGAGATGCAAATCGTCGCCGGAAACCCTCGGTAGCCGAGAAACGCCGGCTCGGCCCCCTGCTGCTTGATGAACTCCAGCGCCTTGCGATCAATCTCTTTCGTCGTCACGCCGGGAACGGCCAGCGGTGCCAGATATTCGAGCAGCTCGGCGACCACACGGCCGGCCCGCCGCATCTGCTCGATCTCGTCGGCGCTCTTGATCTCGATCATCGGCCGGCACGCCGCCGCGTCGACTTCGCCGCACCGGTGCGGCCGAACCACCCCTCGCGCTTGGCCAGCGCCATCGCGCGGCGCCACACGTCGTGGCTCCAGCCGGTGCCGTTGGGGGGGGGCCGCCACCCCCGGGCACCGGAAA
>OBEQ011332816.1_pt1 | contig 16383 bp, 15 predicted proteins | sample 1670901 | NCBI WGS metagenome assembly OBEQ01 (sample SAMEA104232315, study PRJEB22302) | groundwater metagenome | biome: forest; feature: aquifer; material: groundwater | place: USA | collected 2011-08-07 | depth 5.4 m
CAAAAACAACAACGTGGAAGTGATTCCATTTGATACCTGTGTTCATACATTGCGTTTAAATTCGCGGGATAGTGTGTTAACAAATGCCGCGAGGTTGGCGCAATTAGGTGGAGGTGGTACGAATTGTTCAGCAGCTTTGCAAGAACTGAATCGCCGCAAAGTGAAAGCAGATGTTGTGATCTATGTTTCTGATAATGAATCATGGATTGATAGCAAATATGTGCAACACAACCATAATGGAGGAACATCGGTTATGCGTGAATGGGAAACACTGAAATTGAGAAATCCGCATGCAAAAATGGTGTGTATCGATATTACGCCAAACGAATACACCCAAGCAGTGGAACGCGGAGATATACTGAATATCGGTGGTTTTTCAGATCAGGTATTTAAAGTAATACAATTGTTCGTCAACAATCAGGCCACTGATTTCGTCGATACAATTGATAAAGTTGTATTATAAGCGTTAGGTGGTAAATGCTGTCAGGACTACATCTTTGAAATGTTCACGTCTTGACTACAAACTCGTTACCACTTTTTTTGAAGTGCTCACTTTTTTGAAGTACTGAGCAGAGCGCTTCTCAAAGCATCAGGTATTGAAAAGCGTTTTAATTTCGGCGAATGCAGACAGGACTACATTCGGTATTGTGGGTTCAACTCCCACCGCTGCGAAAGCAGTGATATTCTTGTCAACTTTCGTCGCCGATACTTATTTAAGTGTTTGACGAATGCCAGTAGGACTACATAGACGGTGGGTCGCGGGTTCAAATCCCGTCGTCCTCAATGAGGACGTAGCTCAGTGGGTAGAGCGCCAGTGTCTTACGAATACTTGTCGTCGAACTTTTGTTGGGGGGTTGTTGAAAGGATCAAAATTGATTGAGCGAACAAAAGATAGTTCAATTGCACTGAGTTCTGAATAGAAATTTTGTTTTACAGAAAGGGGGAATATATTTTTACCAGTTGACGCAATGCAAATATGTCAATATCTTTACCATTATTAATTTAATGATGTGGTATTACTGATGTCGATTCTTCGCCCCACGCCACAAGTGACAATCATCAAATGACAACCGCAGAAAATATCAAAATTTTGCTCGTAGAAGATGATGAAGCTATTGCAGCCAGCATCATCTACGCGATACAGCGTGAAAAGTTCAGTGTCTTGCATTGCCTCACAGGAATCACCGCAGAGGATCAACTGACGTTAGATAATTTTTCATTGGCCATTCTTGATGTTGGTTTACCTGACCAAAGCGGCTTTGAGCTCTGCAGAAAATTGCACGCCAGCCAACCAAACCTACCTATCATGTTTCTGACAGCGCATAGCGATGAGATAGACAGAATAGTCGGCCTAGAACTTGGGGCAGAGGATTATCTCTGCAAACCCTTCAGTCCTCGAGAACTGGTATTGCGCATTAAAACGATTTTACGTCGTAATCATACTACTGCATCCAACGCTCATCAAAACCAAATATTGGTGCATGAAAGCGACAGAAAACAATTCCGCTTTCGAGGTATTGATCTGACATTGACACGCTCAGAATACATACTCCTCAGTACCTTGCTACGACAACCGGGACGAGTTTTCTCGCGAGATAATCTCCTCACTATCCTCGGTGATGTGTCTGAAAATAGTGGGGACCGTGCTATAGATACGCATATCAAAGAACTCCGCGCCAAGTTTCGCGCGATCGATAATTTAAAAGGCGTAGATGATTCGCAAGAAATCATTTCGACCCACCGCGGTCTGGGCTACAGTTTGAATGACAAGAGTCTTTTGTGAAGCTGGGGCTTAGAGTATTTTTTGGTTATTTCTGTGCGCTGGGATTCACGGCCTGGGTGACGCTAATCTGGATTGAGCGCGAGTTAAGGCCATTGGTGCGACAAGCCAGTGAAGAGGCGTTGGTCGAAACAGCCTATGCGCTCGCTGCCAGTGTACAACCCACCCTCGCGGCAACAGGGAAAATAAGTCAGCAACAAGTTGACGCGTTTTCAAAAATTGCAGCAACGACCTTAAGTGCCAATATCTGGGGTAATGAAAAGAAACAGCTAAACCTCAATTTGTCCATCACGGATGCACAGGGTATTGTGCTTTTTGATACAGACCCGGCGAATATCGGCAAAGATTTTTCTCAATGGAATGACGTTTATCTCACCCTCAAAAACCGCTATGGCGTTCGCTCCTCACGCACCAATACGTCCGATGAAGAATCGACAGCTATGCATGTAGCTGCACCGATCAAAAAGAACGATCACCTTCTAGGTGTATTGACAGTAGCAATGCCTAGCCACAGCACCCAAGTCTATTTAGAGCAATCCAGAGCCAATCTGCATCTTTACGGCATTGTGATCCTGTGCGGTTCGTTGTTCGTAGGTGCGCTCTTTACTTGGTGGTTGATTCGAAGTTTAAGACGCATTAGCCAGTACGCAGAACACGCCGCCGACCGAGACAACCCCTTACCTCAATTCGCCAAAGGCACAGAATTGGAAAAACTCACTGTTGCCATCGACCACATGCGTGATGAACTCGAAGGGCATCACTATCTTGAAAACTACATTCATCATCTCACCCATGAACTCAAAGGCCCGCTCTCCGCCATACGGGCGAGCAATGAATTGCTGGCGGATGAGGATATGACGCACGAAAACAGAGTGCGCTTTGTCAACACCGTTGAGGTGCAGTGCGCCAGGTTACAAAACCTTGCCGATCGATTATTGCAATTGATCCGCTTAGAGAAAAAACGCGAATTGGAAAACAGAGAAGAAGTCAATATTCCTGCCTTACTGCAACAGGAAATACTGGCGTTGCAACCCCAAGCAAAAAAGCGAGAGGTTCAATTTGTTTTCGAGACTGAAACCAACCACGGAATACTTGGCGACCGGTTTTTGCTAACCCTCGCCCTACGAAATTTGCTTGAGAATGCCCTCCAGTTTGCCGACTCACATTCGGTGATTGAAATTACCGAGCGAGTTAACGACGAACATCTTCATCTCAGCATTAAAAATCAAGGATTACTCATTCCCGATTACGCTTTGCCTCGACTGGGTGAGCGCTTCTATTCGTTACCTCACCCTGATGGCAGCAAAGGCACTGGTCTAGGGTTGGCCTTCGTCCGTGAAATAGCCCACTTACATGGCGGAAGCTTTCAGATTTTGAACACTGAGCTATCCGTCACGGCTACCATAATTTTGCCGCAAAATACTTGATCCTCACACAACCCTCACAGAACCCACATTTTATCCTCATTTAAGTCTGTCAGACTGAAGGCTTCATAAATAGGAGGATTGATGATGAAATTTTTTCTGCATAAAACAGTTGTCTTGCTCATGGTGTTCTTTCTCGTCCAGATACCGCTCTATTGGACAGACAGTCTCAATAATGAAAGGCGCGATTTTAAGAAAGAAGCTTCAGCGACAGTAAGTAAAAGCTATGCGGCGCACCAGTCTATGCCGGGGCCTATCTTGGTATTTCCTTATGTCCACGCTTACTGGCAGGACCTGGTCAATAATCAAGGTAATCCCGTCGGGAGAGAACAAAAATTTACTTATGGCAGTATTAGTCTGCTGCCCAAAAAACTTTCGATCATAAATAAGATGACAGCGGAAGAAAGAAGAATTGGCATCTTTCCAGTGCCCGTCTTCAAAGCAGAAGTACAAATGGCGGCGGACTTTTCGTGGGAAGAACTGGACTCCGGCGTTTTGCTGAAACCTGACGATACCCTGGAATGGGGGCAAGCCTTCATCGCCTTGCCGATTTCGGATCAACATGGCATTAAAGTGATTCAAAAAATGCGCTGGGAAGACAATGATCTCGCTTACACACCAGGGTCGCAGGTTGAACTCTTCGATGGCAAAGGAATACACGCCGACGTACCCGCGCATTCTCACGCCAGTAACGCACAGGCGCTTATCCATATGGAAGTGGTAGGCACCGAGATGCTGCAAAATATTCCGACTGCAGACCAAACCACAGTGACCACCCAAAGCAATTGGCCCCATCCGCAATTTCTTGGCGCACAACTCCCCGACACTCGTGATATCAGCGATAACGGCTTCACAGCAGTTTGGTTTTCCTCTGCATTGGCCTCGAATATCAATACACTCTGGCAAAAATGTTTCAACCTTCATGACTGCCAAAGCCTTGAGAATGAAAACCTCGGCGTACAATTGATTGACCCGACGAATTTCTACACCAAAATGACCAGGGCGCTGAAGTACGGTTTTCTCTTTCTGGCCATTACGTTTATTGCTTTTTTATTGTTTGAAGTCTTATGCAATCTGCGTATCCACCCGGTGCAGTATGCTTTTCTGGGCATAGCCTCTGGCATATTCTTTATTCTGTTACTCAGTTTTGCGGAGCACATTGGTTTTGCCTATGCCTATGCGATTGCCGCTTCTGGCTGCCTGCTCTTGCTAAGCGTATACGCGCATGCATTGTTAAAACACTGGCGTAGAACGCTGAGTTTTTCAGCTGTTCTCACAATGCTATACCTTGTGCTCTATACCATTTTGCAACAGGAGGACGCTGCATTATTGACGGGTTCACTCTTGATCTTCGCCCTGTTAGCCGTTGCCATGATGAGTACGAGAAAGATCGACTGGTATGTTTGGCAAGAGCAACTTGCAAAACCGACATTATAAAATGTGCTCAGTGATACGAGGTGCACCCCATGAAAAAGCTGTTTACCCCGTATCTTTATGAATTTTTCACAGTGTTACCGCAATCAAAAATTAAGAAAAGGAGAAGGTATGTATAAAATGGTAACGGTTGTAACAGGGCTATTCGCACTCTTTATCGGTTGGGTCATTTATATGGCGGACACGCAACAAAGTATGGTCTTCTTTGACTGGGTTGAAGAAATTCCTTACGGTGATAAATTGGGTCATTTTTTTCTATTTGGATTTTTAACACTCGGAGTCAATATTGGATGGAAGATGAGGGGCTTCACGCTGGGTAATCTAAAAATCCCTTACGGCTCCGTTGGGATAGTCACTATTGTGGTAGTAGAAGAATGCAGTCAGTATTTTATACCGTCACGCACGTTAGATATGACCGACATCATCGCAGACTTCATAGGTATTGCTGTGTTTAGTTTTATTGCTTATGCGATTGAAGAGTATATATCTAAACGAAGAGGCTTAGACCAACATGGTCCGGAAAGCGCTACGCAACGCCTTTAAATCTACGAACAGGTGGAGCCCAAAAAATGTGTTCTATTGTTGGTGTAGGAAGATGTTCACGTAAATTATTTTGATAAAGCTATTCACAAGTCAGATGAATGGTGAAACATCAAACTAAAAATAGAGATAGCAAATATATTTTTAGTTGGAAATAGGATTGTTATTTTGTCGCTGACTAATTGATGCTTAGTGTGTGGAAGCAGATGGAGACAAAAATAGAATGATGGAACAAATATGCAAAAAGTAAATAAATATTGGTGGACCAGGGATTCGCATCCCGGGAGGACGTGAACCCTCGGCAGTTTTCAAGACTGCTGATGATGATTTGGCTTCTTAATAATCTATTTGTTGAAATTATTGTACAAATTTTGCGTTATCTGCATAGATCTTGTCTTGCAAATAGGTCATAGCGGCTAAAGGTTTGCTCTAATGAACGCTGCTATCATCTTAAACGATATCTAACACATTGATGTTTGACAGACATTTAGACTGAGTGTTACTACAGTGCACCAAATAAAAATAGTTTTAGAGCTATTGGAATAAAAATTTGTAACTTAGGACGAAAGATAGATCTCCTAGATATCCGGATGTTTTTCCGTGTGGGAAAGTGCTAGGGGGTGTATGGTATAATTTTGCGCATGTTAGATAAATGATCACTTCCCTCAACTATCAAATAAAAGTTACCAAGCAAGAGACCCCATTAATTTTATCTTCCCATGTCATCTAATTCAGCAGCTTATCTATAAGCTAGCTTTTAGATCTGCGAGAGTTATCATCAGGGTCATTGGATCAAGAGGGGAAGGATCGAAACCAACGTGCTCATAAAATACTTTGGCGTCGTTGGAAAGGGCTTGAACAACAAGGCCTCGTATGCCAATAGCATCTGCTGCCTGTACGACTCGAAGACTTGCGTCACGAACCAATGCGCGTCCAATACCTGTACCTTGAAAATTCAGATCCACAGCAAGTCGCCCAAGAATCACAACTGGGATAGGATCTGGCATGTTGCGGCGAAACCGCCCCGAGGCATTGTCAACGGTGATCGCGCTTGACGCCAAGGCATAATAAGCTGCAACTCGCTGTCCCTCGCAAGCGACAAAGGTACGTGAGGCACCGGTGATCTGGTTTTTCATTGCGCGGCGTTTGAGCCAAATGTCCAGATTTTCCACCCCGGATGAGAATTTCTCAGTCTCGTGATGATCCGCCAGTGGTTCCGGTGGCGAAAGTGTCATGTATTGTCCCAAGGAGCTGGAGTCTGCATTGTTTTGCGCAGGCGCTCATTGGGATTGGGTGGCATGTCCAACTGCTTAAGAAATTCTGCATAGGCTTTTGGATTGGTCATAATGATCACCTGGTCAAGCAGGGCTTCTTCTGCTGCTGTCCGTGCGGCGTCCAGAATAAAATCAGTGCGGTTTTTTCCTCGCGTTTTTGCTGCGCGGTCGATTAGGCTGCGCTCCTCAGGCTTAATGCGAATGTTCAGTGTTTCGCGTTTGCCAGTGGGTTCATTTAATGTCGGCATAGCTATGATCTCCTCAGATATTTGAATTATAGCAATATGCACTGACATTGTCATTACAAGAGAATTATACGTTATTTTCGTCTGACTGCGGTTGATTGAGGCGGGGACGTCCAATTGGAGCAGCGCTGATGACATCGAATCGATGTATTTTGAATGGGCTGCTTGAATACTAACTTTATTTATTATTTACAATAAGTTATATGATCTTTATCAAGTCTACTATATGGTATATATCATTTGTTGGGGCATGTTTTTATGATAATTTATGTGGCAAAAATCTTTATGAATGGACGCAGTCAAGCAGTCAGATTACCCAAAGAGTTTCGATTTGATTGTGATGAAGTCTATGTTCGCAAGCATGGCGAAGGAATCATAATTTCTCCAAAAAAAGCCTCTTGGGATGATTTTTTCGACGAAAAATCTGCGTTTGGAGACGACTACCTACAAGAGCGTGATGATACACAACCACAAGATAGGGGCTTCTTTTAATGTACATGCTCGATACCAATACCTGTATCTATGTATTAAAAAATCGACCTGAAAAGGTTAGGAAAAAATTTAAGGCATAAAAAATATTTGTATTTCATCAGTAACCTATGGAGAGCTGTGTTATGGAATTGAAAACAGCGAATCTCAACTCCGCAAAAAGCGCTGGGAACAACTCGATGAATTCACGCAAAGAATTTTAATTGATCCGTGGGATGAAGGCCACCAGACACTACGGCTCAATTCGAGCTTTTCTGAAAAGGGAAGGCAACCCAATTGGAAATAATGATTTTCTTATTGCCGCACATGCTCGCAGTATCGATTCTGTACTTGTGACTAACAACACAGACGAATTTTCACGAGTACCAGATCTTACTCTTGAAGACTGGGTATGAAACATTTACTGTTAAATTAACAGTAGCGAGCAGCTATAAAATTTTTTTGTTTTTTTGAGAATTCAGCGAGGGTATTCAAACAAAATGACCAATATTGTACATAGCTGGCTGAAGCTATACGACAGACCAACGGATGCATTAAATGATCTTAACGAGCATTTAGGAACCAATTACGACACAGGACATCTCACACGCTGGCGCGAAGAGCAGGCTGGCCTGCATGCAACCGCGATTAATTTTATGTTAAAGCATTTGGTGGATAAGCGAACTTATCAAATGCTGAGAGTACCAGTGAGAAATATTGAAGGGAGCAAAGCCAAAATTCTTTTTAAAAAAGTTAAAGGCGGTTAAATACTTTTATTAGAAATTCCCATGTGCTCCTAGTTTTCGGTGCCTTTAATCAGTACTTTCAATCGGCACTTTCAATTCTTAATTAAGTTGATCAATGCAAAACTGGCGCAAAAAAGCCAGACAAAAATTCAATTCAGAAAATCTAAGATATTGATTACCAATATGTTCCTAATTGCTCAAAAGGGTCAGAATTGCCGAGTTAAAAATGCTGTTTGTATACTGTAACTCAATGAAATTAAAAGACAAAATAATTTGTACAAATTGCGTACTGCAACTCCGTGTACGCCGGTTCGATTCCGACCCGCGCCTCCATTTTTAATATTCAATAACATACAAATACTTTTTTAAATCCTATCAAAAGCTATCTGACAAAAACCTGAAAAAGTATTCTGTATGCCGGATATTTTTCTGGTTTTAAACGATCTGTAGAGTTTATTCTTGCTCAACAAATTCTTCGCGCCTCTTTTTCTCCTAGTCTGTGAAACTATTGTTACGGTGATTGATTTTTTCTGGTTTTGCTGCAGACCTAATATAATTCTCTCAAGGTTGGTTATTTTTTCCGGTGATTGGGAGTAAATATAATTGAAGGTCAAAAAATAAATGTCATTTTTTGAATCCCATTTCTTGGGTCAGCTGTTATCGGTGAGCAAGGGCGTTAAATCGGCGATGTATTGTTCTGTTGCTACCAAGAGTCGATTAAGCGATGAATAGAGAAAATTGAGAGCCATATCGCTGTTTCAAACACTTAAGCGATATCGCGCATGAGGGCTGTTAGTCCGCCACCTTCTTCAACAAGTAGAATGAAACTCGCTTAATAATCTGTAAGCACTATTGCTCCATGGCAGGTGCCAGTAGTTTAGCCATTGAATTTGCCATAATCTGTAGTGCATCTGTGTTAGGTAAACAGATCGTTAATTGCAATTCTCCCGTAGCAGTTTTTTCCATACACTGGCTTAAACGTAGCATGAATTGATCCGCCATCCGCTGTGTAGCTTTGGTCTGTGTGGTCGAAGATTCGCTGACAGGCAACAGTTGATTCATAAATTCAAACGCGGCACTGAATAACTGACCTCCTGCTTTGGCCAGCTTTTCTTTTTGTTCTTGTTGGGAATGTGTTAGCGCCGATTGATTTTGTTGAATAGGTATTTCCGGTTTTGCGCCGAGCAGTGTTTCCAGGCGGCGTTTTAATTCTTCAATGCCACTCACGAGATCGACTTGGTCAATTGCGGTATCTGGATCAAGCACGGCCAAGGTTAACTCATTCTTTGCCGATAGCGTGACGAGTAAATTTTCCTCCAGTGTTTGCTCCGTCACTAATAGGTAGACCTGCACCGGATTTTTCTGACCCATGCGATGGGCGCGGGCAATACGCTGCTCCAACAGTGCCGGATTCCAAGGCAAATCAACGTTAATCACTGTGTCTGCGGCTTGTAGATTAAGTCCGGTTGAACCTGCATTAGAGGTGAGAAAAAATTTGCACTGCTTGTCTTGCTGAAAGCGATTAACCAGTTTTTGTCGTGCTTTCTGTGGAACTTTGCCGTCGAGTCGGACAAATTCAAGATTATTTTTCTTTAACAGTGGTTCGATGAGGTCGAGCATGGATGTCCATTCGGAGAACAACACAACCTTGCGCTGCGCTTCACCGGCAATTTGTTCGATCAATTCCGCCAGGCGTTCCAGTTTCGATGAATGCCCCGGCAGTTGCTTATCCACTAATGAGGTACCATTCGCAGACATACGGCACATGAGTAGCGCTTTTTGTAAGCGCAGCAGATCCATTTCCGTCAGATATTTTTTGCCAATGATGCGTTGCACTGTTTGACTGAATCCCGCGTGCATATCGAGTTGAGCTTGTGTCGGGGCGATGCGAATTATCTCGGTGGTGCGCGGTGGTAGATCCTGCAGTACAGATTGGCGGGTTCGGCGTAATAACACAGGAGCAAGTGCCTTGCGCAGTTGCGTCAGGTTCTTATATCCGATGACCTTGCCTTTTTCGTCCATCACTCTGTGTTGATGGTAAAATCTAAAGCCAGGGCCGAGCTGTCGATCATCGATAAATTCCATAATTGAATACAGGTCGTCTAAGCGATTTTCAATGGGTGTACCGGTTAGTACCAGCGCGAAAGGTGATTTCAATTCCTTGATCGCCTGGGATGTTTTAGCTGCCCAATTTTTTATGCGTTGTCCTTCGTCTAAAATAATCAGGCCCCAATCAACGCTTTTTACTACGGCGAGATCACGCAGGATCTGTTCATAGTTGGTCAAGGTAAAGAAGCAGGTATTGCGATATTGATTGACTCTTTCCAATGCGTTGCCAACCACTAATTGCACGCTACGGTTGCTGAAGCGCGTGATTTCGTTACACCATTGTGATTTGAGGGAGGCTGGTGAAATCACCAAGACTTTCTGAATGTTTACCTCGCGTTGAAACAGTTCTGCAACGCCAATGCCTTGTAGAGTTTTGCCGAGGCCCATGTCGTCGGCGAGAATGGCACGGCCGGCACCGACTGCGAAGGCGATACCATCCAATTGATAGGGCAGGAGTTCGGTATTGAGCAAGGTGTTCCGCAAGGGATGGGTGCAAGAGGCTTGGCGAATCTCCGCGACCCGTTGTGCGATGCGTGTTTTAAATAATTGTCGTTGAATATAATCTTCGGCGTCGGGATAAATGAGGAGCTCTTGGCCCAATGACTCCAACTGCTTAAGGCGTTTCAGCAGATCGTGACAATCGCTGATGGGGCGTTGGCCTCGTCAAATACCCAGGCACCGATTTGCCTGGCGGCAATACCACGTTTTACACTGCGATTGCGCAATTGCTCCGGCGAGAGATACAGTGTGGCGATATCGCCCATTTTGACCTCCTCCAGCAGCGCGCTGCGCTCAGGCATGGTGATCAGACCATAGATGGCAGCCACGCCTTCAACGCCCGCCTTGTCTTTTAGATTGTCAACTTGATCTTTCATCAGCGCCTGTAAAGGCGAAATTATTATCGTCAGAGCGGCGTTGCGCTGATTTTTAATGAGCGCCGGCAATTGATAGCACAGCGATTTTCCGCCTCCTGTGGGTAGAATCGCCAGCAGTGATTTGCCATTAATACCGGCATCGACGATATCCCGCTGCAAGGGTTTACCGTCGGGAAGGGAGCGGAAGTCAGCCATCTCGAAATATAGGCGAAGATATTTTTTACTATTGAAGTTGTCCTGGCAATAACTACAGCTTGCACTGCCACAATGCTGATCGCGCAGTTGTTGCAGAATTAATTTAACCTGAGGAAATCGGTGCCACACCCAAGGCGGTAGCACGGAGTTACCGCCGGCCACCTGTAACCAGGCCACCGCATACGCAAGGCAAAGTGCATTAAATTGATTTGCTTGCAGTTGGTCCATTACCTGGCGCAGTTGTGTGGGACATGCCCGACCTGCGGTGTTGCTCTGGATTAGCGTATCAGCGTAAGAGGCATCAATCGTGAGATCATTCGGTTTACCCATCACCCACGCCATGACTTGCTGTAGTCCTCTGGTATTGAGTCCTTTGGTGTTGAGTCCACTGGTATGAAATCCTTGCAGTTCACTACCGGTATCGGCGCGGGAGAACAAGTAATAATAGAGTTCAATCAGCTGGCCATTGGCCCGGTATTGTGCCTCAAACGCCGCTAATTGATCGTCAAAAACAGACAGCGCCAGACGCGCATCGGCCACGGGATCATTATAACTGTCCTTAACAATCTTATAGTCCTTCACCAGACGATGATAAGGATTTTTGGGAAAGGCGAGAGGGGATAAAAATAAGGTGTCGATGATCGGCAAGCATCTTAAATGAGTACAATCGGGGTTATGTTTCAACAGCCATGGCAGGTCGTGGCTAATGATATTGTGTCCTAGCAGATAGTGGGCATGCTGTGCGAGTTGGTTGAGCTTTATGAATGATTGTGGATGGTGGCCTTTGATGTCCAGTTGCTGATCTCCAGCAATAGCGCCCAGTCGCAATAGCCGTTTACCGTCGCGTGTTATTTCCAAATCCACTGACAGGATTTTATTCCGATCCATTCCGCAAGTGTTGGCCAAGGTTCATTCGAGTTATTGATAAAACAAGTTTACCTTGATCGCGTTTGTTGAACAATGCTAGGCTGATTTAGCTACGCTATTTTGTAGCCGAATACCCTCTATAGAAAACAAAACAGATTTGATATGAACAAGCTTAACCACATTGACCAAAACCAAGTGGAATCCGCCGCTCGTAAAGCCTTAATTGCCGCTAATCCACAATACCATTCATGGACTAGCGCCGACCAAGAACAATTCCGTGCAACAAAAAACGTTAGGGCAGAGAAGAAAATCCGTCAGGTTTTACTTGATTGCTTAACCAATACAAAGAGCACGATGGCGAATGTTAATAAAGTTTGGTCCGAAGTATCTCTGAGTCAATTGAATATGTTGAATTGGGCCAATTTACTCACATCAGGCATCGGCGAGGACTTCGTCATCCTCAATGAATTTATGGCAGAGGCCAAGAGTTTATTGGATTTTGATACCCTATACGATTATGACTACGATAATTATCTTTTTCAGGAAGAAGCTAAACAGCGTGAAATTAATGACTACCAAAAATCCGACTATTATGCTTACCGGCATCCATCCTGGATTCGGTTACTGATTGAAGATAAATTCTACTATGGCACGCTGCTTTCGCTTGCTACGCATTTGATAGATGAAATTGACGTGGCTGCCAATGAACATATCATGCACCTAATACCCCATGACTATATCGACGGAAAAGATAACGGCAAACCAGAAAAAGGTGGATTTCTTTGGGATATTCAAATTGACGCGAAAGGCCAAGAGGCTCAACTTGACGAGCTAAAAAGTCGCTGCTATCGATATCAGCACGAGCGCTGGCTGGTGTTGAGTCAACAATTTTGCGATTGGCCACCCAATGTTTTTACTATGGATACAGATGGGAACGACGATCCGCACCGACTTTTTATTTTCAGTAATTCTGCAGCCCTTAAGCAGATTCGATGGCGTCATTTTTTATCAGACTGCGCTCCACTACAAGCTGACTTTGAGAAAGTAGCTACGCAAAATACCATAGAGGTCGAAAATGCCAAGGCATTCCTAGATCAGCAACATCATGACATTACGCTAAATTTTGATCCAAAGGTTGTGAAATGGCAGAAGAAGAGGAAAATCATCTTATCGGCTCAAGCTAAGCAGGATATAAAAAAATTAGATGATGAATTGAATTAGATCCGACTTCATTTGCCAGTTACCAACGCAGTCTTCGCTCTTCGATGGAATGTCGCAATGGCCTCTGTGACGATGTCGATACTGTTTATACTTAAAACATTTTCGGGAAAATTTATTTCCATCGACGTTGATTTTTATTAAGGATTTTAATATGGCAAAGGCCGGTTTTATTCCACAAAAGTTTCGCCCATGGATCGAAGCGAGGAAAAAATTTAAACTCTCTCACGCCCAGATTCAGATGGCAAGGGAGCTGGGGCTCAATCCTAATAAATTTGGCAGTCTTGCCAATCACGATCAGCAACCCTGGAAGTTGCCGCTACCACTTTATATTGAAGAACTTTATTTCAAGCATTTTGAAAAAGCACAGCCGGATAAAGTGCAGTCCATTGAGCAGATGGTGAAAGAAAAAGCTGAGAAAAAAGCTATCAAAAAAACTGCGAAGACCACGCATACTGAAGAAGAATGTTAGGTGGCACGGATACATTCTCAATTTAATTCATCTAACTCAATGAATGGCAAAAAATCCATCAAAGGTGGACCCCATCAATTGTGTTGATACAACCCTAAAATAGACGTTGATGGTACAAACTATCAATTACTGTTAATTGAACAGCAAAAGGCATCTAGAATTTATTTTCATTGTTTTGAAAATTAGGACAGGAAGTTCAATTAAAATGTCCAACATTGTACTGTGGTCGTTCAAGCGATTTGACAGGCCAACAGATGCATTAAATGACGGTAATGACTAAGTGCGTTAATGATTATGTGAGGACCCATCGCGATACTGGTCATCTTTCCACTGGCTGGGACTGCATGCAACGGCGATCAACATCGTGTTGAAGATGCTAGTTTTTAAGTGGATTTTTCAGAAGTTAACAGTGTCTGTGAGGAAAACTCAAACGAAAAAGTGAATACAATCTAATCTTTAATTTTATCGATTGGCTAGGTCTTTGTACGCCTTCAATGTGTGCAGGTTGAAATAACTTAGAAAAACACGTACACTTTAAAAACGTACAATTTGGAGATAGTTACAATGCCTCAAATTCCTGTAGAAAGTAATGATCGAATGTCATTTCGTATTGGCGCTGAAGAAAAATCTTTATTAATGCGGGCTGCTGTATTGCAACAGACAAATTTAACTGAATTCGTCATCCGTACTGTGGTAACTGCAGCACGTGATGTGATTGAGGAGAACGAGCGAATTGAGCTGAGCAAGCGTGATAGCCTACACGTTCTTAATCTTTTGGAGAATCCACCTGCACCAAATAAAAAGCTTATGGCTGCCGCCTTTGCATTGCCAAAACGATCATGACGATCTCCGCTTGGCATGAGGAAGCGATTGGTAAGCATCATGATCGACGGGCTTTCGATTGTGGCGAAGAGAGTCTTAATGATTTTTTGCACCATCATGCGCGTAAGAGTCATGAAAGAGGTGGTGCAAAAACGTTTCTTGCAATTGATGACAATGACAACAAGACCATCCTTGGCTTTTATAGCCTTAGTCCGGCTTCAGTCGCTTATGAAAGCACGCCGGAAATTGTTAAGCATGGGCTAGCACGCCATGAAGTGCCGGTATTTAGACTGGCACGATTGGCAGTAAGTCGGTCTATTCAAGGGCATGGGTTAGGTGGGCAACTCTTACTTGCGGCGGGTCGTCGGTGCCTTTTTGTTGCGGTCCAGGCTGGCGGTGTCGCGCTGCTAATTGATGCTAAAAATGATCGCGTTGCCGAGTGGTATGCCAGCTATGGTGCTGTACCACTTCTTGATAATCCGCTATCGTTGCTCCTTCCGTTCAAAACAATTCATGCTGCGCTTGCAGCAGCGGGAAAGTTGGAAAGTTACTAAGATTGGATACGATGTCAGATCAGTTATCTTAAAACGCTAATAGAACTCATCTATGAAATAAAGCCTGACAAAAGTGGAAATCAATAAATACAAGATATTGATTTCAATTATGTTTGCAATTGTCCAAAATATTCATAATTGCCGATAAAAAAATGCCATTGTATTATCGAAACTATATGAAAATAACCTATAAAATTAATTGTATTAAAAGTATCCTGCAACTCCGTGTACGCCGGTTCGATTCCGACCTGCGCCTCCATTCATAGCAACTCTTTCAAGAACTTAAAAATTGTATTAATGCTCTATTAAAACAGCCTCGACATAATCACGACAACCCCCCCGACAAAATACCTCATACACGGAAATAATTCCTATTCATTGTGATCTGAAGAGTTACTACACTTTAAAAATTCATGCTGCTAAAGCCACTGATCAATTTACACCGAAACAGAATCCTCTTCATGGCAATCATTCTTGGAGGTCAGTCACTTGCATTTTTGGTAGTGATCTGACCGAGAAACTTTTGGAATGCAGCGGAGTTGATGCTCATCTTTTGTAAGAGATATCTCACAGAAAGAATAGCCAATCTCCTCTGTTACAGAACCAGCAAATCGGTAGAATGCACGTTGTCTAGGGAAGACTCATACCTACAAGGATAGTAGGTACAGGGATGTAAGATTTGAATCGCGGCTGCATTGATGGATATCGATGTGGCCGTAGTTCTTTTTGGGCCGCATTTTTTATCTGTTTTCCATGTCCTGCATTAAAATCTATTGCATAAACGTTTCCTATTTTGGGCTTGCAACTTAGTGGGCTAATTTTCTCTTGAGTTGTACTGCGCCATTTACTTTCTGTTGCTATTAGGACTTAGTCGGACAGTATTCATCGATAACCCTGTGGTAGAACTCTATTCAAACTAGCCAAACAACTAAGGCCCAACTTTTTCATAATGTTCGATAACCAGCTGATAGGCGAAAAAGCTTATTATCGTTCTTATGTTGAAGAAAACCCCCACTATTTTCATTAACTTAATAACTAGTTTGTGTCGATGCCATCCTGCTATTGTTGGGGTTTCTATAGTACGTCGTAAGAATAATATGTCATGTTATCTCATAGCAGGTTCCCTATGAGTGTTCAAATCGTTATGCACAAGTTTGCGGAGCCTGCTGATTAACCCGCTCTCCCTTTGGGAGAGGGCAGGGGTGAGGGTAAAAATATTGAAAATATCACTGTAATTCGGCATATTTTACTCTACTAACTCCGTTGCCCTCACCCTAACCCTCTCCCAAAGGGAGAGGGAACTGGTCCGTGCTTTTTACTAAAAATGCCCTATTTTATGGGCTAAAACGAGATGTGTATA
>OBEQ012488714.1_pt1 | contig 16381 bp, 19 predicted proteins | sample 1670901 | NCBI WGS metagenome assembly OBEQ01 (sample SAMEA104232315, study PRJEB22302) | groundwater metagenome | biome: forest; feature: aquifer; material: groundwater | place: USA | collected 2011-08-07 | depth 5.4 m
ACTTCATTGATTGGCGCTCCCGTTAGTTTCAGTCGGATTCGTATTCTGGTCGGACGAGGAAGCGCCAGTACTGGCCTCGCCGTGGGAAGCTTCGCCACCTTCGTTATCGCCCATATTACTTTCTTGCTGGCCAACCGTTTCATCAATCTGCACTTGGCCGTCATCAACATGGCCTTCCACTATCTCACCGTCTTTTACCTCATTTGATTGGGTTTTGGCGCTTTGGTCGCTACTGAGTTGGTTTTGACCAGTAGTTACGTCCTGTGCATAGTCGCTTGGTACTGTTGCCGCATAAGCAACTCCGGCAAAAGCTAAAGGAGCGGCAACCCCGGCAGTTAATAGTATTTTTTTAATTCTCATTTGCTGTTCCTTTTATAGCTTATGGTCTTTTTTATGGTCTTTATTATACTGCTTATACCTGATTATACCTAAGGGTACAAGAAATAGATACGACCACCCTTTTCAACCATCAGTTTATAAAAAGACCCAACTGGGTTTCAAATGTTAGAAAGTATGCTGTCTGAATATCGTTTGGGTCGTATTGGTGCAGGATAGTTGACGCATTACAAACGGCAGCGATAGGTGCTACGAACGATTATAAACTAAAACGCTTAGTTGAGTTATTTGGACTGTCCGGCGATTTATTGACTTAATAAGCGATTATAGAACTCGTATTTTGCTTTCTGATAATCTCGGAATGACTTACCATTTGCTTCCGATTTTAGTTTTTCGTACTCAGACTTAAGGTCGTTGTTTTCACGGAGTAAGTTAAAAATCTTTAGCTGTTCCTGCATTGGCTTTGAATTTGGGTCAGTCAGGTATAGCTCGACTTCCACCCCGTCTTTATCAAAACACCATTCGACGCTATCTGGATGTTGATGGAGTGGTTTACCAAAATGCTCGACCAATTTATCTAGGTACAGATGAAAATCGCTAGCAGGGTGCAGCATATACATATCTAAATCCCCCTGCCCAGAGATACCTAGGCCAACAGCTCCCAGCAGCTGTATGTTAATCTCCGGCGAAATTTGTTTAACCTCTTTAATAATATCGTCTGCTGTATCTTTCAGCTGCTGAGAATGTGGCTTAATAGCTACAGTTTTTTCTTTTGGGATTGTATTTAAGTATCTTGTTTGGTCTTCTGTAAGCATATTGGCCTCAAATGTTAGAAACTATACTGTTTGAAAAACGTTTGGGTTGTAATGGTGCAGCAAGTACGAAAATTTTTACACTTGCTCTCTGATGAAATTAGCAGATGGAAGGGATTTTAGAAGTACCCTGTCAGGAGTATTTGCCAGGCAAGTGAGACCGGGGTTTGGAACCTATTATGCGTGTCGTCTCGGAGTCGTTTTTATTGATCGGCTTCTTCTGCCGCCCCAGTTTGACTTCTGAAATACTTTGCATTTTGACGACGGAGTTGAGCCTGTTCGATATGATGTTGTTGTTCAGGAGTGGTCAACGCTTGGATTCTTTCTTCGTGCAGAGCTGCCATCTCCTCTTCTTGTTCGGCGGCTCGCTTATGCCAATCAGCTTCAGCTGAGCCCCCCACCTTACTAGCCTGTGTTCTGAAATGCTCTGCATTCTGTCTTTTTAGTTGCGCTTGTTCAGTGTGATGTCGTTGTTCGGGCGTGCTTAAGGCTTGGGCTTTTTCATCATGAAGCCCAGCCATTATTTCTTCTTGTTCGGCTGCTCGCTTGTGCCAGTCAGCAACATATTCTTCACGGCTCATAGGTGATGGTTCACCAACATCTGCGTTTTCTTGTTCGTCTTCTACCATTTTTTATTTTTCCTAACTTATACCCATTATTGTACATAAAAAGAAGCGCTAATCAATAATGCCTATGCTTGGTGCAGCAAATAGGAAAATCATTACACCTCATCAGAGAAGAAATAGCTTGCTGGAGGAAAATACTGGAAGTACCGTATCAAGAATATCTATTAGCTAAGCGAGAGGTGGGAGTTACACATCTTAGGGACTGTTTTGAATGCTAGGCGAACTTAGTGGGAGTGCCTTGCTCAATGCTTCATATCTGCTTCTAGAGTTGGTTTTTCTCATAATATTTTGCATGTGGTTTTTTATAGATTGTTCGGTCAATCCTACTGCTTCAGCTATCTTTTTGTAGGTAAAACCTTGTGCTGCTAACTCAATAACTTCCTGCTCCCTAGGAGTTATCCTATAGTTTCTTAACTGTTGAGCTTGCTCTCTACCTTCTATCTCTCCTGATAAAGACAGAGAAAAACTTATTTGTCCTTTTGAAGCTATAGCTCCCAGCGTCTCAATCAACGCAAACATTGCAGTTCTAGCTTCTTCTGCTTGAGCAGGCTCAACAAAGCCTCTGGCCCTGAGCTCAAAGAATACAGGAGTCGGCGTGTCTCCTTCTAAATTCTGTGGCTCGTCTTCCATAAAAACACTTATGGCTATTATACCATAGGTTAGTATAACTTACAATGCTGGTGCACTACCTAGGTAAAAACTTACACCTTATTAGGGACGAGATAGCTCGCTGGAGAAAGATTTTAGAAGTGCCGTATCAGGAGTATTTATTACTCAGATGAGAGTTGGGGGTTACATTGGACTTAATTATTCTGGGCTCTTTATTCTGTATTATGTGACTGTATGAATCGAATTTTGAAAGGAAAAATAAATCTAGTTCTAGCAGGGGCTTCCATTCTTATTCTCACCATAGCCTCTACATTAGCATGGCGTATTCATGAGCAAAAAGTCAGCAATTCTAACAGTTTCGGTGCGGGCTGTTCCCCAGTCCCCAAAGAGGTTGCCCTAACCACTAGCCTATCAGTCAAGCCAAATCAGATATATGGGCTAGTTAGACAGTCTGGCATTCCTGCAACAGTTAAGCTGGAATCGGCAAAAGAATCAGGGAGTACAACTGAAAATGTATATGCACTGACGGTGCCTGTGGGTAAGGAAAACCAAATGGCTGCTTTTATGCAAAATATGCCCGGTATTTACACTGCCGAGCATGTAGGTACTATTTGTGGTTTATAGCCCAGTAAACTGAGCAAAAAAGATTTTTATAGAAGTTATTTCGCTTAGGCTGGTGCAGCTCCTGAGACTACTTTCGGACCCAGGTAAAACTATACAAGACTTACTAATTCTAACCTACAAAGAGGCGTCCGATCGACCTTCTGGCCGCCGGCGCTGAGTCTTTCTGGTTTTCAAGGAGGGTTGTAGTCCACCGCTTTTCGTCCTCTTGGACTCATCAGCATGAGCTCGCACTCATGGAAGCGGTATGACAAGCAGACTTAGCGTCAGGAGTGGGAGCGCTCAGCTCCCACTCCTGACCGACTCCAGCAGCGCGGCGTCCTCTCGCTTCAGACGGCCGCGGTAGCGGTCCTCCAGAGTCAGCGAGATGCCGATCGCTGCACCCTCGAGAGCCCGCGTGTAGATGTCCAGTGAGACCTTCAGCAGTGAGTCCTCTCTCACCTCGCGGAGATGTGCGTGTGCCCAGGCCTTGAGGTGCGCCAGGGCACTGAGATTGCCTTGATCGAGAGCTCGATGGAGCAGCAGTGATTCCGGGGTCATCTCCTTGATGTGAGCGACCAGCTCGCTGTGGTAGTGGTACCTGGGGACATCCTCATCGTCGAGCAGCTCGCCCCACTTGAGGACAGCCGCCTCCTTCTCGAACAGTCGAGCTGCAGCGAAGCGTTGGTCGCCAAGGTCATGAAGGCGCTCTCGCCCGTGGTCCGTCAACGCGAATGCGCTTCCGAACTCCGAGAGAAGACCTTGACGCTGGAGATAGTCCAGTGCCAGGAAGAGCTCACTTGCATCGTCCCTGTAGGGCTCGAGCAGTCTGCGGACTTCCTTGGATATCTCGAAGCCCGGCCTTTCGGTGTCGAAAGCGCTCCTGATGACCGCCTGCAGGTCGAGCGTTCGTGCTGGCTGGCCGAACGTGCGCTCGACTGTTTCGAACACCAGCAGCACAGCATCTGCCTGATTCATGGCATATCCCTTTCTCCTCGCTGGTCGGTATCTGGGATTTAAAAGGAGTCACGAAGCGAGGCTCAAAGGCTCGCTAAATGAGCAAATGAGCCTCGCTTCGTTCAAAGTCTGCTTGTCAAAAATCATCTTCGGAGCTAGCTAGCTCAACGAAGATGTGCTAATTGTTCCATATTACTGTTGTTTAGGCAACAGTCTGTCCTTGCTATTCGTCGCTTGCTGTTGCCGAGTTTGCTCCTCGGCCATTGCGATCAAGGCTCGAGACAGTTGCTTCAGATCGATCTCTGGATTCATGATGCCCCTGACACTAAACTGCCGTTTGCCGTTGGAGCTGGACGTGACACCAGTAACTCGTCCAGCCGCCAAGTTGGCATAAGCCTTGCCGGCTTTCGCTGGTAGCGACGGTCGGTCTTTGCTGATCTTTACTCGGTGAGCGAGCAGCTCTTCCTCGCTCAGATGCTTATATGGCTGGTAGTAAGCGTGCAGGTCCCACTGCTCCCGTGGTGAGAGGTAGCTGAACGGCTTGCCCTGCAAGTCGAACCAGGCCTTGTGTAGTAGATAGTGCCGCCGCAGATAGGCAGCGTTGGAAAGACGCGGCACCGGTACATACTCCTTCTTACATAGTCAGTCTCTCACACCGTACCGGTGAAGAAAACAACTAGTGGGATTCAAACCCGCCTAACAGAGGTCGGGGCCAATACCTGCTTGATTTCGTCAAAAAAGGCGATGTACCGACCGGAACACCTCTACCTCTGTTAAACTTAGTGCTAAATGATACTTGGTGCGGGTGACGAGACTCTAACTCGTGGCCTCTTCCTTGGCAAGGAAGCGCTCTAAACAACTGAGCTACACCCGCTCGTCGCGACTCTCGCCTCTACCTTGTTTTGCCTGGCAAGTCAAAACTTCGGTTTAAGGCTCGGTCGCTCCTCCCAATTTTGCAAAAACCTGCGGCAATGCGGGTTTTTACAAAATTGTTAAGCTACAACTAACTTTTGGTGGAGCATATCGGATTCGAACCGATGACCTCTTCCATGCCATGGAAGCGCGCTAGCCAACTGCGCCAATGCCCCGTTAAGCTTGAATATTATACAAAAAAACTCTAGTGATGCCTATGCGCGAGGTGATCTCGGCTCAGCATCCAGCGGTTGACGGGCACTGTGACGACAAAAGCTACGCCCAGGGATAATGCCAATCCCCACCAAAAGCGAGCCGAGGCAATACCGACGCTCAGAGCTCGGGGGATCAGAAACTCAACGAAATTATCGACGACCTCCATCGAAGTTATTGAGACGGTGTCAGTGGCTAGGGTGATCTTGGAAGCTTCTTTAAAACTAGCTGTTTGGCGGCGAATGCCACGGAAAGTCAGTAGATAGCCGAAGAAAAAGGCCAAAATGGTGGCTAAGATAACTCGCTCGAGACGGTGCCAGTGGAGCGAGGCGGCGATAGCCATGCCGAGGATTTCGCCAATGGCGCAGCCGGTTAGACAGTGGCGAGTATGAGCAATAGCTTGTTTAGTTAATTGGTCAAATGGCATGCTTATATAATATAGCTTGATGGGGCTGTAGCTCACCTGGTAGAGCGCGGCATTCGCATTGCCGAGGTAGGGAGTTCGAGTCTCCCCAGCTCCACCATCAAAAATAGCCGCCGCGGCGGCTATTTTTGATGGCTTCGCGCAGCCCACCCTGGGCCAGGGAATTATTTTTGTTTGATAATTTTTCTCTTGGCCCGGTGCGCGAAGCTACCTCTATTACACGCTTATGCTTTGGCCGTGTCAAGCAACTTTAGGAGAGCCTTTTCGTCGAGTTGTTTGGTGCCCAGTTTGCGGGCTTTGGCCAGCTTGGCCTCGCCGGTATTGGCGCCGACCACCAGATAATTGGTGTCCTTGCCCACTGCGCTTTGGAAGGTGCCGCCCAGCGCCCGGATCCGCTCAGCCGCCTCTTCTCTACTCATGGTGTCTAAACTACCAGTTATAACAAAGTTATAACGAGCGAGGGGACCGGCAACTTTTTTGACGGTCTGCGGTTTGACAGCGTTCTTAGCAAACTTAGCCAGCAGCTGCTGATTGGCCGGCTGCTCGAACCACTCCACGATAGCCTCGGCGACGACTTCGCCGATGCCCTCGACGGCGCTGAGCTCGTCAATCGTCGCCGAGGCCAGCTTATCCAGCGAGCCAAAATGGTTGGCCAGATCGATGGCTGTTTGCTCGCCGACGTGGCGGATGCCCAGGCCGTATATAAAGCGGGCCAGCGGTGGTCGTTTTTTGCTGCCGATTGCCTTGACAAGCTTAGCGGCCGAGATTTCGGCAAAGCGCTCCAGCTTGAGCAGATCGCCTTGGCGGACTTTGAAAATATCAGCTTGATCTTTGATCAGCCCGGCTTGGAGCAGGGCAATAACATTCTTTTCGCCCAGCCCCTCGATATCCAGCGCTCCTTTACTGGCAAAGTGGCCGATCAGCTTCCAGCTGCGCGACGGGCAGGCGTTGTTGGGGCAACGCCAGATGGCATCGGCCTGCTTGCTCTTGACTAACTTGGTGCTACAGTCCGGGCAGCGCTTGGGCATTTTGAACGACTTCTCTGAGCTGTCGCGTAGCTCCAGCAGCGGCCGGACGACTTCCGGAATGACGTCGCCGGCCTTTTGAACAATGACGGTATCGCCAATCCGGATATCCTTACGCTTGATCTCGCCCTCGTTATGGAGCGTAGCCATCTGGACGGTGCTGCCGGCGACGACCACCGGTTCGAGCATCGCCACCGGTGTAGCTGAGCCGGTCCGGCCAATGCTGACGAAGATATCCTTAACTATGGTAGTAGCCTGCTCGGCCGGATATTTGAAAGCCACCGAGCCGCGCGGCGCCTTGCCGACGACGCCGAGGCGCTGGTGTAGCCGGCGATCGTTGACCTTGATAACTAAGCCGTCGGTGTTAAAGGGCAGCGTTTGGCGCTTGGTCTGCCATTTTCGAGCAAAGGCCAGCACTTTGTCGGTGGAGTTAAATTTGCTGGCCACCGAATTAGCAATCAGGCCTAGCTCGCGCAGAGTTTGATAGGCGAAGTCGTAGGTTGGTACTTCGACAGGATCCGGCCGGATCAGATCATAAGCATGAAAATGGAGCGGTCGGGCGGCGACCAATTTTGGGTCGAGCTGGCGAATGGCGCCGGCGGCGGTGTTGCGGGGGTTGGCAAAGGCCGGCTTGCCGGCTTTGGTTTGCTGGGCGTTAAGCCTGGCGAAATCCTTCTTATACATAACGATTTCGCCGCGGATTTCGGTGCGTCCCTTTAAGAATTTGCCATGGGCTTTATCGGCCCGCAGGCGCAGCGGCACCGATTCAATCGTCCGGACGTTGGTCGTGACGTCCTCGCCGACAAAACCGTCGCCACGAGTGATAGCCTGAGTTAGCACGCCGCTCTCGTAGACCAGCGCTGCCGCCAGGCCGTCCATCTTAATGTCAGCAAAGTATTCGAATTTGGCGCCTGGCGGCAGTAGCTTGCTGATCCGCGCTACCCAGGCCTGCAGCTCCTCCTCGTTAAAGACGTCGTTGAGGCTCAACATCCGCGTCGAGTGACGGATTTGCTTGAATCTCGGCAGTGGTTGGCCGGCCACCCGCTGGGTCGGCGAATCGGGCGTGATCAGCTCCGGGTACTTCTCCTCGAGTTGGCTGAGTTCGTGCTTCAGCGAATCGGCCGCCGCCTCACTCATCGTCGACTTGTTGAGTACGTGGTAGTGGTAGCGGTAGTCGTTGATCAGCTCGCGTAGCCTAACAATCCGCTGCGCATCCTTGCTCGGCGCGGCGCTCATTGCAGCAGTTCTCTGTAAAGTCCATAGAGGTAACTATGGACGAACAAAATCCCCACCATACTCAACGCGTAAAAAACCGGCAAGACCAGGAAGTTGGCCCAAAGAATCAGCGGAACGATGATCACGCCCGCCGCAAGGAAAATAAAGATCGGCAAAAAGATAATCCGCCGGATAATCTTGAGGCGGCGGAACTTAACCAGGTTTTTGGCCGAGCGCAGCGCTGCCAGCGGCGTCATCTCCGGCAAAGTCACGATGTAAAGGGCAAAGACCGAGGCGCTAATCATGTAAACGCTCCAGGCCACTAAACCGGCATAAATAAGGCCGAAGATGACTGTTAGGGCACCGGTATTGACGGTGTTGCTGAGTATAAAGCTCAGAGCCGTGGCGCCCAGGGTCACCGGCAGAAACTGGATGAAGAGCACCCCCAGCACCAGCAAAAACGGCACCAGTTGCCCGGTCGATTGGTAATAAGCGTTTTTGACGGCGAAGGTTTTATCCGCAAACAACTGGCGTAGCGCCCAGATGATCACCAGGCTCTCGAGGATGATCAAAAAAGTTTGCAGTGTCGAGCCGGTGGCCGAGCCGCTGGCGCCGGCTGTGCCCAGAAGACCGCTAAAACCGCCCAGGGCCGTAGCAAACTTGTGCTGGCCGGTGCTCAAGTTGTCTTTGATGCTGCTGATACTGCTGCTCAGATTGCTCAAACCGCTGGCAAAAACGATGTTCAAAATTAAATAAACTAGCACCAGGCCACCGAGCAGCCGCCAGTGCCGATAAAGAAAAGCAGCGGTCTGGCGGACAAGCTGAAAACTGCCGATCAGCGGGCGGGCCGCGGCCTTTTGCTGGACCGAAGTTTTGGCCTGGCGCCGCGTCAATTTACGTAGCCGCGGCCCGCGCACAGCCGCCGGAGCCGCCTGCTTAGCAGCCTTCTTCACCGTTTTCACCATCTCTATATTATACCCGAAAAACAGGGGTTATTCTTGGAAGCTTTCGTCCTTTTGGACTCATCAGCACGAACACACATTCGTGAAGCTTCTGAGGGAGAGCGCAACAGCAATGTGCTGTGCGCTCTCCCTCGATATACCGAACGGACAAATGATGCAAGCGTGCTGCGAAAGCTAGGCTAACGCGCTACTATCTGAACCATTGCGGTTCGGTATTGGCCATCTGGCCCAGCCGGGCGGGGAGGATCCCCGCCCGGCAAAATCTTCGACCTAGACCCAGTCGGGTCCGGTCTGATGCGAGTAGTGCTCGTACTCGGCATATTCGCCGAGTAGCCACCACCGCATCCGGCAGATCATGACCGTAGCCACAATCTGCTGGACCAAATACGGGCCTGACTCGTACTTACCGAGCCAGGTGCCACCATGGCACCCGTACAGGTCCGCGTTGGGAAGTGCGCAAATCAAGCGGCCGAGCGTGCTCGGCTGCAAGTTGCGCGCTTCGTCCAACGCCAAGCGCCACACTCGTCCCTGGTAGTCACCAGTGGCGAACGCGACCTCCTCGGCAGTTATGCCGTGGCGCTTGATGAGGTCCCTGACAATGTAGTCAAGGAGCCCGAGGTCGCGGTTGAGGGTGGACGAGATGGCCATTACGGCCTCCTCTCTCCGGCTTTCGCCGGGTCGAGTTGCCGGGATTGGCAACTTCTTATAGCCGAACATCGGCTGCAAAAAGTTGCCAATCCGTTAAAGTTCAAAGTACTGCCCAACCACCCCGTGATTAAGCTTGCCTATATTAGCATAAGTGAAATTGAATGTCAATACCGGGACTCGAGGCAACCGAGGGAGTGAGAGCTGAAAAATCAGCTGAGGCGAGAAGTGTTTGAGCGCTAGCGAGTTTTCGAGGCTCACTTATTTTTGAGACTCGAACGACCGTCGGGTTGCCGAATGTCCCGAAAAGACTTTTGCCTACTTTTGGTCTTTCAAAAGTAGGAATGACTTAGAGCTTCATCTCTCGGAGGGCTTTGATGCGGGCGTCGATTGGCGGGTGGGTGTCGAAGAGATTGAGCAGGCTGTGGCCGCGCAGCGGATTAGTGAAGAACATGTGGGCCGTCGAGGCGTTTTGCTTCTTTAAAGCACTGCCTCTTTTTTTGATCTTCTCTAGCGCCGAGGCCAAACCTTCGGGGTAGCGGGTGGTCAGGGCGCCGCTCGCGTCGGCCAGGTATTCGCGGCGCCGGCTGAGGGCCAGCTGCAACAGGCTGGCGGCGATTGGCGCCAAGATGGCCGCGACGATCGCCAGGGCCATCAATAACTGATTAGTATTGTCGCGATCGTCGCGGCCCCAAAACGTGAAGCGCAGGAAAAAATCGGCCATCAGCGAGACAACACCGACCAGTGCAAAAGCCAAGGTGTTGACGCGGATGTCGTAATTTTGAATGTGCCCGAGCTCGTGGGCAATGACGCCCTGCAACTCGTTATCGTCCATAATTTCCAGCAGGCCGGCGGTCACGCAGACCACGCCCTTATCCGGCTTGCGGCCGGTGGCGAAGGCGTTGGGCGACGGATCGTCCATGATGTAGACCTTGGGCATCGGCAGGCCGTCGGTGATCGCCAGATTTTCGACCGTCCGCCAGAGCTTGGGGTTATCTTTCTTTTGAATTTCGCGAGCGCCGTTGATCGCCAAGGCCATCGAGCTACCGGCAAAGTAGCTAAAAGCGGCGTAGGTCAGCGACATGATGCCGATGATAAACAGATAATCGATCTGGCCGAGAGCCTTGGCGATCAACCAAGCCAACGCAAATAGCACGGCGATGAAGCCGAGCAACAGCAGGACGCTGCGCCGCTTGTTCGACGAGATTTGCTCATACATCGCTAAAGCTCCGCTTTAGCCAGCAAAAGGCAATATGAAAAATGCAAAATGGGCAGCTTCATTTATTCAAGATACTGCGAATCAAACCATTGATGAGTTTATTTACTGTGGTGGCTAGTTCCGTTAGTTCCAGACAAAGATCTGTGGCCAAGTAATCAAGGTCGCGAGCTGTTAGTAGCTGATCCTGCAATTCGGTATTAGAACCACGGGCGATGATATAGAACTGAGTTTTCTCCTGGACACCTTGGCGTCCGAATCCCTCCGCCAGGTTAGCGGTAGTAGAGGTTACACTTCTTCGCATTTGACTCACTAAACTAAATCGCTCATCTGCTGGGAAAGTTTTGGTTACTTTGTAAATTGCTAAAACAAGCTCATGAGCCTTCCGCCAAGCATTAAGATCCGTGAAGTGCTGAATCTTAACCGGTAAAGGTGTAGCTAGAAGGTCTGCTTTTTGCATATTACATTTTACATTTTGCTACTTATCAAAGTCGACTTTGACCGGCTCGTTGACGGCCGCGGCTTCGCCCTCATCAACACCGAAAAACTCACGCGGCTTAAAGCCGAGCAGGCCGGCGAACAGGCTGGTCGGGAAGACTTGGATTTTGGTATTCAGATCACGCACTGCGCCGTTATAAAAGCGGCGGGCGGCCTGGATCTTGTCTTCAGTGTCGGTGATTTCGGTCTGCAATTCCTGAAAGTTCTCGCTAGCGCGCAGCTGCGGGTAGGCCTCGGCTACGGCAAATAGGCTCTTCAGGGCCTTTTGAAAATCGCCCTCGACTTTGCCGGCCTCGGCCGGCGTCTGAGCGGTCAAGGCCTTGGCCCGGGCCTCGGTGACTTTCTCAAAAACGCTGCTCTCGTGCTTGGCATAGCCCTTGACGGCGTTGACCAGATTGGGAATCAAATCGTAGCGGCGCTTGAGCTGGACGGTGATGTCACTCCAAGCCTCATCGGTCCGCACTTTGGCCCGCACCAAAGCGTTATAAATCCAAACCACCAGCAGTACCACGACAACGATCGCGACCCACAGCCAAACCATCCTAACTCCTCTATTACAACTTTAATTATACACTGCGGCTTATTCTGGTGGAACTAAACGGGGCACTTTCGAACCCCTTTGAAAACGATAAAGACCCACTATTCAAGCTGTTTCTTCTCAAAAAGAAGCTGCTCGATGAGCGATCGCTGCGGCCACGAAGGCGAAACACCGAGCCCAAGTATCAACAGCCACGAACTATTATACCGCTCACCAAGACTGTGACCTACATCCTCCAGCTCGCCGACTATGAGCCGATGAGGCTCAAAGACATCCACCAGGCATGCGAGGAGCTGCTCGGAGTGGAGGTCAACTACCGCTCACTCAAGAGCTGCATGTCGGAGAACACGAGCGGCTCGAGACGCCGCTTTGTAAGGACAGCTGTGGGGAGGTATCGGCTGGCAGTTTCGACAAATTGAAGCGCCGCCGGTTGCCCGGCGGCGCAGTTGACCTTTTCCTTCAGCGGCCTTGTACTCCTTGCGACGTCGTGGCTAGCTCAGGAGCTCCTTCAGGAGTGGATCGCCAGCACCGTGAACGGCTGCAGCGACCTCCTGATCGGAGAGCGGCTTGCCTGACAACCCGTCGTACATCGCGTTGATCGTGTTGAACATGTTCGGCTTGTTCATGATCTCCGCTTCGGGGTGGCACCAGGCAGCGACGTCGGCGATGGCACCGGGGCCGTCGAGGCGAAAGCGTCTGGAGTCAACCTCCCAAGCGTCCGCGTCCAGCGTGGTGAAGTGCCGGATGAAGACGCCCATTGCCTCGAAGTTGCCGGCCCTGACCGCCGGGCGTCCATCCTGGTAGTAGTAGCCCTGGTCCGAGACAACGCCTCCGACGTGGAGGATCGTCTCGTGGAGTGTCGGCGACGGCTCGAGAAGCGTCCAGCGCCACGTCTCGTGGACGCTGAAGCTGTCGGGAATCGGCAGGCGGTCGTACTCCCTATACTCGACGCCCTCCCAGACCTTCACGATCGTGTGATTCCAGTGGTGCCGGGAGATATCGCGCATCTCGATCACGTCGTCGGGCTGCATGTAGAAGCTGTCCGGGTAGTGCACCTTGATGCACCAGTCCTTGCCGACGCGGACGAGCTCCCACTTGTCGCGGAAGCGACGGATGTACTCCCACGCGTTGGTCTCGTCGAGACGACGGAAGCCTCCACCCACGAAGCGAAGCTTCAGGTAGAGCGTGCCTTCCTCCGCGTCCCACCGGACCGCAGGCATCCGCAGGACCGGTGAGAAGAAGCCCGGGTCTTCCTCGATGAAGCTGAACTCGACGAGGCTGCCCCTAATGATCTTGAGGTAGGTGACGGCACCGCAAACTTCGCAGCGATGGTCGTGGGTCTGGATGCCGAGCGTCGAGATGTAGGAACCGCAGCTCCCACACTTTCCCTGCCGGACATCGAGGTGGGCGTACCACAGGTTCCAGCCGCTCGCCTCGAGCTCTTCGTTCGTTCGACCATGGCGGAGAAAGCCGTCTTCCGGCTCGTCCCGCTTGTCGTCTACCTTGTAGCCGATCTCGCGCAGCTTGGCGAGGACCGACTCCAGAGCCTCGGGGGTCTTCACGAACAGGTTGCCGAGAATCCAGATCGCGTCTGGTATCCCGAAGTCGATCCTGTTGTCGCTGCTCACGAGAGTCCTTTCTCGTTCAAGGAGGTTTCCCAATGAGACCTCCGTGCTGCAGACGTCAACAAACGCCTAGAGCACGAAGGCCTCGATAGCTGAAGAAAAAGATCGTCTTCGGAGCAGATAATGCTCTACAAAGAGACCCCTATTATAACATGTTTACTTGACTAACTCAATACAGTAGGCCTAGGACAATCCTCTCTATTACGTCAGTAAAACCGCTAATGTCAATCTATAGGAGTGCTCATCTGGGAGTCTCGAGACCTGCCTGTCAGGGCACAGCAAGACCGGGCACCCTAAGTTCATCAGAGTTGGGTATGGGAGGTATCGGTTGAGGGTTGACATAAGAGGCTAACATTTGCTTGCGATAATACGCTGAGCAGCTCTTAGTTATGGGTCGCAATCAGCTTCAGTGTTATATTAAATCCTATGACTACTGAGACGCGGTTTGGTCTTGTAGATCGAGTGAGGAACACTCATAGCGGCAAGAAGTACACCGTTTCGACAGTACGTGACCCTAAAACAGGTTTTTGGCAAACTGCTGTACTCGAAGGGTCAATGCTTTCTCGTCTGAGGAAACGGAGATTTCACGAGACGGCTCTCTTTTCAGGCTCCCTGAATGAAACTGAGGCTCGTTATATCCATGAAAGCTTTAGAGTAATCGCTCAGAACTCTAGTCCTTCCGATTTCGAAAAGGAAAAGAAGACAGTTCTCGATAAGCTAGACTCCAGTTAGCCGTTAAGCTCTGTCTCCTAGGTGCTTTTAGGCATCGGCGATCACGACGTCAACGGCGGCTTTACTAGCAACAGGAGTAATCGCTTAAGGTCTAGATCTACTAATTCGAGGGTATAATACAGGTGTGATTTATGTCTATAGAGTTAGACTACTCGTGAAAATCGTATTAGACGAGACAAATAACTCAACTGATCCTACCGATGAATCTAATCAAGCTCCCACAGTTCACCATTCGCTGACAGTCTTTCAAAATCTCAGTGAGAAATATACGCCCGAAGAGGCAAATAAAATTTTAGCAATTGCCACAGGCGAAAAAAAATACCTCAAGCTTACCGGCCGCGATGGTGATTCTTCATTCACGCGACGGGTAAGAGTTACGTCGGAGGGTTTAATCCTCTTGAGACTTGCCGGTTTCATCAGAGCTTCAGCAGAATCAATCGATGCTTCTCTTCTAATTTCCATTATTGCCCTAGTGACTTCAATCCTTGTCGCCATTTTCAAGCACTAGGATAATGTTGTGAAAATTGCCGGCAATTGTGCGACCATTCAAGGCACTGACCGATTTCCAACAGATATAAAAGATCTCTCAGGTATAAATAATGCTTATGCTTGGTGGAACTAAGCGGCGCACTCTCGAACCCCTTTATAAGGGATAAAATCCTGCAAATCCGCCAGTCCGTAGTTACTATTCTCACAAGAAAGAGACGCCGGCGCAAGCAACAGAAGGTCTTGCCCCGAACACGTATTCCCTTGCTAGCCACTATAACGCAGGTTCTCGAGCTAGCCAACCATGAACCCCTGAGGGTCAAGGAGATCTACGAACGGGCTCAAGAGCTGCTGGGCAAGCCCATCAGCTACCGCTCGCTGAAGACATGCTTGTCCAATCACCACGGTCTTAACGGCGGGTTCTACCGCGTCAGCTGGGGCCGTTACTGCCTTCAGTCATCCCAGCACGAGCAAGACCGGGCTAGCAGCATGTTCCAAATCCGCCGGCAACGACACCCAAGATCACAGGGGCGGACTCCTAAGGGTCTGGAATAGTTAGTCGAAGATCCGTCCGGTCCGGCCGCGGCGCAGTTTGGCGTCAACAACTGTCCGTTGAGCCATTAAATAGAACGCGTAAAGCTCCGGGTCTTGAGTCTCACTTGGAGGCGCTTCCAGTAAGGGCATCAGTGAGAGAGCTTCCTCTTTGGTCAGATCTTTGAAATGAACAGATGCCGCATCATCGGACGACAACTCTGGCGGTTCGCCTTCTATCATTGGTTCCCCCAGTCAACCGAGCCGGCATAGCCTGCTTCGCGCATTCGTCTCTGAGCAGCTGCAACGTATTTCCGTAGAGCACGTCTATCGCGTCGATTCATTGTGTCTTCAGTTGGTACGCGGCCATGCTCTGTTGGGATGCTGCCCTCACGCGTCAAGAAGTGGTAATTCATGACCGCCGCATCTAATACCCGCGGCTCCTTGTCTTCGAGTAGCCGCTGCCAAATCGAGATCGCCCTTTTTCGGTCACGTTCTAGGGCATAGTGAAGCGAGAATGCAGTAGTACCTCTAACTACGGGGTGCCGAGCCTTAGATAGAGCATCAACTAGATCCACGAACTGGCGTGGGAAGATAGTTCTTGAAAGATTAACGAACGCTGACAGTTTGTCGAACTCCTGGGAATCATCTTCTTCCTCGGCCGCATTTGCTAGCTCATCCATAACATTCGCGAAGCGATCAACGTCGTAAGCATCTGCTTTAAGTACTCTGCTTGCTTCTTCATCGTCTCCAATGACGTATCGAGCAAATGCGTCAACTGTTTCACCATGTAACCGGATGTTGTCCTCTGTGGGTTCACGTCCAGCCAGTCTCATCCATCCATGTGCTTCATCAGGGTCTATTGCTGGACCCGCCTCAAAGTCAGGGAACCCTAAAACGTGGAACAGGTATGCAGCTTCTTCTGGCGTGGTGCCTAGTTCTGCAAAGAAAGCTTGCTTATCTGTTTTGGCCAAAGCCTCCAGTCGAGCGAGTTCTTCGTCTGACCTGCTATTTCTAGCAGCCAGTTCAAACAGTCTTACCGCCGCTTGAAGAGCTACTGGATCGTCACCAAGCGTCTGCTCGCTTGAAAATTCAGACTGTCTATGTTGTGTTGAATCACCACCGCTATCGTCAGGGTAATACTCAGCAAGTTGCTCCATCGATAATATGTTAACACCATTAGATCGCTCTGGCACGAGTACGAGATGGCGAGCCTGCGTTACTGCAAATGTTGTAATTGTTTGAAATTTAGGCCCAAGAAACCGGCTGTTGTCAGTCGTTTAAGGACAAGACTAGAGCTGGTTTCTTATCTGTAACGTTGTAGAAGTTAAGTCCATGAGTAGTATAAATAATGCTTATGCTTGGTGGGCGCTGAGGGACTCGAACCCCCGACCCCCTCGGTGTAAACGAGGTGCTCTA
>OBEQ010010863.1_pt1 | contig 16375 bp, 12 predicted proteins | sample 1670901 | NCBI WGS metagenome assembly OBEQ01 (sample SAMEA104232315, study PRJEB22302) | groundwater metagenome | biome: forest; feature: aquifer; material: groundwater | place: USA | collected 2011-08-07 | depth 5.4 m
GAACACCTGCTTCATCTTCGGGCTGCGGCCGATGATGCCCGCGAAGTTGTGCGCCTGTGCCTGCAGGTTATGCCGCAGCGCGGTGTACTCGGCAATCAGCTGCCGCCGCTCGATCGCGTTGCGGACGACGACGAGGACTTCGTCGTTCTTGAACGGCTTCGTGATGTAGTCGAAGGCGCCGCGCTTCATCGCCGCGATCGCGTTCTCGACCGACGCGAACGCGGTAATCATCAGCACCGGCAGCTCGTCGTCGATCTTCTTCAGCTCCTCGAGCGCCGCCATGCCGTCCATGCCGGGCATCATCACGTCGACGATGACCGCATCGAACGGCAGCGACTTCGCCAGCTCGATCCCGTCGGCGCCGCTCGAGGCCAGGCGCACGGAATACCCCTCGCGCGTGAGGAGCGTCTCGAGAATCTCCCGCATGATTTCTTCGTCGTCGATGACGAGGATGGATGCGTGGCGCGGCATTCAGAGAACTCTCGATCTCACTGCGCCACCGACCGCGCCAGCCGCTCGGCGGGCGCCAGCGGAAAGCGCAGCGTGAACCGCGTGCCCTGGCCGAGGCTGCTCTCGCAGTCGATCGAGCCGTCGTGCTCGCGGACGATGCCGTAGGTGATCGAGAGGCCGAGCCCGGTCCCCTGGCCGATGGCTTTCGTCGTGAAGAACGGATCGTAGATGCGCGCCAGATACTCGGTCGGAATACCGGAGCCGGTGTCGGAGATTTCGACGACAGCCTGGCCGCCGTGGCCGCGCGTGACGATGGACAGCCATCCGCCCTTCGGCATCGCGTCCTTGGCGTTCAGGAAGAGGTTGAGGAACACCTGCTGGAGCTTCTGCTCGACGCCGAGCACGGTGATCGGCTGCTCGCTCAACTCGCGGCGAACCGTGACGCGCTGGAGGTGAAACTGGTGCTCGAGCAGCGACAGCACGTCCGTGATGACCGTGTTGACGTCGACCGCGGCAACGTCGGTGTTCATGTCCGCGCCGGGCCTCGAGAGGTTCAGAAGCCCATTGACGATCTTGGCCGCGCGAAACGTCTGCCGCTCGATCTTCTCGAGCACGCGCGTGCGCGGATCCAGCGGGTCCGCGCCCTCGAGCAGCATCTGCGTGAAGCTGGAGATGCCGGTCAGCGGCGTGTTGACTTCGTGCGCCACTCCCGCCGCCAGCAGGCCGATCGACGCCATCTTCTCGGAGATCTGGAGCTGCTCCTCGAGCTGTACCCGCCGCGTGACGTCTTCGATGATGAGGATGGTGCCGACGGTGGTGATGCCGCTTTCGTCCGCCGCCCGGAGCGGCACGACGGCGGCGTTCACGGTCACCGGCTGCCCGCTGTCTCCGCGCCGTTCGAGCTGAAGCCGTGAGAGCGTCGCGCCCGCTGGCGTGTCCCGGCGCGCGGCGCGAATCGCGTCGACAAAGTGCCCCTCGAACAGGTCGTCGAGTTTGCGTCCCGTCGCGTCGGCCTTCGACACGCCGTACAACGCCTCGAGCGCCGGGTTCCACCGGACGACGCGGTCGTTGAGATCGAGGACGAGCAGACCGTCGTCGAGCGACTCGAGAATGTTTTCATTGAAGGCGCGCATGCGATCGAGCTCCAACGCCTTCACGTGAAGCTGGCGGTACAACCGCGCGTTTTCCAGTGCGGTTGCGATCTGTCCTGCGACCGCAACCAGCAGGCCCATGTCCTCGCTGTTCAGCGGCTCGCCCGTGTCCTTGCGACCGACGGCCAACACCGCGATCGCGCCCTCCTTCGCCACGCAGGGGACGAAGTAATACAGACCCGAGTCGCGCCAGAACTCGATTTCCTCGACGGCGAACCGGGTCGAGGCGATGGGATCGTCGAGCGCGACGATGTGACCCGCCTCGAGGCGTCTGCCGATCCCGGAGAGCTTCGGCAGCGCGGGCGGATGGCTGTCGCCGAATCCCGACGCCCGCACCGATCCGTAATACGGCGCGGCCTCGTCCTCGAGCATCAGCGCCATCCGGTCGACGAGCAACGTCTCGACGACACGCGACACGAGACGCTCCGACAACCGGTGGAGATCGAGATCGCTGTTGAGGTCGCGCGCGAAGCCGACCAGCGCGCGGCGGTAATCGTAGCGGTCGCGGTAGAACGCGCGATCGAGCGCATTCTGCACCGCGCTCTTCACCGGCGGGGCAAGCAGGAGCGCGACCAGCGTCGCCAGGAACGCGATGATCCAGTTGTGCTCGTTGTCGCCCTTGAGCCAGATGCGCTGGACGCCCTGCAGCATCGCCGCGTAAATCGCGACGATGGCGCCGAGCGCCGCGGCGTAGACCAGGGCGCGCTTCACGATCACCTCGATGTCCATGAGGCGATAGCGCACGATGGCCGAGGCATAGGCGAGCGGAATCAGGCCGAGCGGGATTGCCGACAACTGCATCGGCAGCGACGCGTCGACCCCCAGCGCGAACGGCAGCGCGTAGCCCAGCGCGAAGGGTCCGGCGCCAAGCGCGGTGCCCCACGCGATCCAGCGAAGCTGGCGGCGGCCTGTGATCGACCGTACCTCGGTCATCGCGCGGGTGAGGGCGGCGAGGCCCGCGATGAGACACCCCGCGAGATACAGGAACTCGAGGCGGTCGAGCGTCTCGAGCACGTGCACGAAGCGCCCCGCATCGGCGGCACTGCGCGCGAACGCGACGACATGTGCGACGCCGAGCAGTGCGGCCGGCACGTATGCCAGTGGCACGATCACGCGGCCCACCGAACCGGCTGTCCACCGGCGCGCCCGCTCGGGGAAGACGAGCGTGAAGTGCAGGAAGAGCGGCGGCAGCAGGAGCATCGAGACCGCGTCCGCCCAGTAGAAGACCCAGTCGAGGCGATCGAGGCGGCCGCTGAACGAGAACGTGAAGACGCCGAAGAAGGCGACGGCCAACCAGAAGAAGTGCAGCGTCGCAGGGTCACGCGGCCGCCGCAGCCGCACGGCGCCGCCGACGAGCAGCGTGAAGATGCCGACGGCCGCAAGCAGGAAGTAGAGCGCGCGGGGGCCGCTGGGGATGGGCGCGATCCGTACGTCGACGACCTCGCGTGTCCCGAGCCTGAGGATCGTGTATCGAACGGTCTGGCCTGCCTCCTCCGTTCGCAGCATCTGCACGACGTCCGATACCTGCTGGACCGGACGATCGTCGATGGCGAGCAGCAGGTCACCGCGCTCGATGCCGACCGCCGCGGCGGGCGTGCCCGCGGCGACGTCGGCCGCCACGACACCTTCCGGATGCGTCGTCCAGAGGACGCCATCTTCGACGGCATGCCACGTCGCGCGCGCGGAGATGTTCGCGATCCCGAGGCACAGCAGACCGGACACGACGAGGACAGGAAGGGCGGGACCTCCCCATCGCGTCCACGCGCGTGGCACGTCCGAGCTTCGTCTACCGTCTCTCATCTTTCGTCGTGCCGGACCGGGGACACCCCGGGCGGTGCGTCGCTGGGGAGCAAACGATATACCACGAACCATACGGGTGCCCGGGTCGTAACCCACTGGAAATCAGTCGTTTAACGAAAGATCAAGGATATCAGAACCCGCGATGATCCAATGAGCAGGAACCGCCATCCAATCGGATGGACGCCAAAAGCACGCTGGAAAAGGCGTTAGAAGCGGACGGTCACGCCGCCGACGATGTGCTTGGGAGGCCGAACGACCTGCAGCTCGTCGTACACCGAGGCGTCAAGGAGCTCTTCATGGAACAGATTTCGAACCGCCACGACCATCTCCCACTGGGCGCTCGTGAAGTTCAGGAAGGGAAGGGCCTGGCTGACCTGGACGTCAAACCGTGTGCCCAGATGCGGCCTGAGCCTCGTCGCATCGGAGCCTGCGAAGCCCGAATTGATCTTGTAGATGACGAACACCCGCGTGTCGACGCCGGGCACTTCGCTTTCGACCGACGTCGTGAGATCGCGCAGCTGCTCGAACTGCCGGCGGATCACTGACGGTGTGACGAGCGCCACGCCGGCCGATCCCGCCGACGGCCTCAGCCAATCGGCGTCCGATTGCGTGTAGTCGACCGACGCCCGCACGCCGTCCGCGACCGTGCGACTGAGGCTCGCGCCCCATCCGCGCACGTCCACATCGCCGGAGGTCCCGACGTAGTAATGGCCGATCTTCGAGCCCGCGGTATCGGGCAGCGAGACGCCGAAGAGCGTCACGATCTGATCGCTGACCTGCTGGCGAAACGCCCGGACCCCTACGAGGATGTCGTTGGCGAGTGGCTGCTCAGCCGCGATCTCCACGTGATCGATCCGCTCGGGCCTGAATCCAAATCGCGTGGAAGCGGGCGAGAACGTCCGGCCCGGCGGCAGCCACATGCCGGTCGATGGCGGGAGGAACTCCTCGGCGCCGGGCGCACGCTCGCGACGCGAAACGGTGCCGCGCACGCGCAACGACGCGTCCGGCAACGGCGTGACGGTGACGCTCGCCTTCGGACTCAGGAGGTTCTCCTTCGCCAGGTAGTCATAGCGGGCGTAACGAGCGCCGTAACTCACGTCGAGACGCGACGCGATCGTCCAGTTGTCGAACGCGTAAATCTCGCCGGCGTTGCGTCGGCCATCCGCCACGGCGGCAAGTGCATCGGCGTTTCCACCGAGATAGCGCTGCATCGCGTACGACATGCCGGCGCGGGACTGATGCGACGCGCCGGCCGGCTGCCACGAGTACGAACCGGCGACAACCCATGTCGACAGGTCACCCTGCGTGGTACCGCCGCGCACGTTCCACGTGCCGGTCGCCGTGGGCGCAGTGAGCGAAACAAACGCCAGGCTGCTTGGTATGCCGCCTTGCGTCGAGAACAGATTCTGGGGCCGATCGAACGAGGTGCTCGTCAGCAGGTTGATCTGGCCGTTGAGCGGCCGGTCCGCGATGAAGTCGGACGCGACACGCACCGGATTGCCCACCGCGCGGGCGAACGCCGCCAGCGAATCGTCCATGAACGAGCCGCCGCCGGTCGTGGCGATCGCGCCGTCCACGTCCTTCAGCACGCTTCGCCTCAGATGCCGGAGGCGCCACGCGAGCTCGCTGTGATCTTCAGTGTCGTTGCCGGCCGACGAGGGGTCGGCCGGCTCGATACCGCCGACCCCCGCCTGCAGGATTTGCGGCGGGTCCGACGCGTCCTGGACGCGCGTCAACGCGATCGCAATGTCGCGGGCCGCGGTCGCGATCTGAACGATGCGCGCCCGGGCCGGCACGTAGCCCTGGAGATGCGCGCGAACCAGGTACGGACCGGCCGGCAGATCGCGAAGGGTGAACCGCCCGCTGCGATCGGACACCGCAAAGGTGCTGGTGCTGCCGAGCGCGGAGATGACGACGCCCGCAAGCGGCTGGCCGCCTTCGTCAAGCACCGTTCCCCGCAGCTCCGCCTGTGCGACAGAGGCAATCACAGAGGCAATCTGGGTGATGCGCGGTTTTGGAACGAAGGCCGGGGCGAGCTGGGCGAACGCAGCGAGCGGACACACGATGCCCGCCATGAACACCAGGATCGCCGCCGGGCGTTTGGTGAAAAGGCGGGTCATCGGCTCCTTACATCTTAAGCCTTTACGAGGCCGCGACCGAGAAATTGACGTTTTGCGTGATGGTCTTGCCCGACGGCTTGTCCGTGATCTTGATTTCCAGCCTGTAGTCTCCCGGCGGGAAGCTCAGGAGCGGCACCTGGAGGGTGCCAGGTATCGGACCGCTGTTCGCCATGAAATTCGGCGGCAGCGCCTGCGCGTTCAGCTCCTGCGGCTGCGTCTTGTTGAAGAACTTCTCGCCATCGGCCGTCTTCTGGTTGAAGTTGTTTTCGATCAGCACGTCCGGCTTCCCGGCGGCGTCGCCGGTCACGCCGTAAATCCAGTAGATGATTTCGAGCGTGTCGGATTTCTTGTACTTTCCGTCGTGGGACGGCACGATCTGCATCGGCCCGAAGACGTACGGGTCTTCTTGGGCGGCCGTTCCGGCCGCCACCGGTTGTATCGCGGTTGCGAGGATGACGCTGCTCGTCGTCAGGTCCGGCTTGTTGAAGTCGGGTACGGTCAGCTCCTTCTTCGCGACGGCAACGGTCGGGTTGAAATTCTTGTCGGCCTTCTCGACCGTGCCCTTGTCCTTGACGGCGATGTAGACGTCATAGTCGCCGCCCTTCACCTGGAAGGCCCGGGCCAGTTTTCCCTCGGGGCTGACCGTGGCGAAATAGACGTTTTCCCACGGATGGATGGCGCCTGCCTTGTCTTTGTCCTTGCTCGGCGGTGCCGGCGCTGCGGCGCCCCTGGCGTCGACGCGGACATAAACCGCAACGGTCGGCGACGTCAGCTTCGCGCGATCGAGCTGGATCGTGAACGGAACGTAGGTGGTGCCGTCCTGCGATCGAATGAAATGACTGGACTCCCACGTCACCATCGTCCCGGTCGCACTGGCCTGACCCGCGACCACCGTATCGACCGCCTTGAGCAGGACCGCGATGTCGAGCTGCTCGGCTTTGCTGCGCTTTTCTTCCTGCTTCTTGTCGACCTTCTGCGCGAGCAGCGCCGACGAACCAGCAGCAACGCTCAACGCAACACAGAGAGCAACCATCCCTCTCATCTTCTTCATGCCTCTCTCTCCCGAAATCGACGGTGACATAACGACAGCCCGAACTCCATGAGCCGGGCTGTGGCGGTGACGCGGTAACAATGATGCTGTTTCGAGACTCTGTCAGGCACGAGCGGAGCACTCGAATCGGTTGATCATAGGCGTCGACACAAGGCAAGTCAAACCCCGGAACGAAGGGCGCGGGGCGCGCATTTGTGCCGTCACGAAGCGCGCACATGGCGACTTCGACGGCGTGATTCACCGTGTTATCATCGCTGCCCTCACGGGATCCGCGGGGCGCCTGGGGGTGCTGCCGGCCTGGGGCCTACCCATGGAACTGGACGATATCCTGGTCATCCTGCTCGCCGGTGGAGTTGGAGAACGCCTCTATCCGCTTACAAAAGATCGCGCCAAGCCCGCCGTCTACTTCGGAGGGCCCTACCGGATCATCGACTTCACGCTGAGCAACTGCATCAACTCGGGCCTGCGGCACATCTACATCGCGACGCAGTACAAGTCGCTGTCGCTCAACAGGCACATCCGCATGGGATGGAGCGTGGTGTCGGAGGAGCTCGGCGAGTTCATCGAAATCCTGCCGCCGCAAAAGCGCGTCGGCGAGCACTGGTACCTCGGCACCGCGGACGCCGTGTATCAGAACCTCTACTCGATTGCCCGTGAGACCGCGAGTCACATCATCGTTTTGTCGGGCGACCACGTGTACAAGATGGACTACGCAAAGATGCTGCGGTTCCATCAGGAGAAGAACGCCGACGCCACCATCGCGACAATCGAGGTGCCGGTCGCCGACGCGCCGCGCTTCGGCATCGTCAGCGTCGACGAAGGCGAGCGCGTCATCGGGTTCCAGGAGAAACCGGAGCAGCCCACGCCGGTGCCGGGGTCGCCGGACACGGCGCTGGCCTCGATGGGCATCTATATCTTCCGCGCGGAGGTGCTCGAGCACGCGCTCGAGGAGGATGCGGCGCGCCCCGACAGCCAGCACGACTTCGGCAGGAACATCATCCCGTCGTTGATTCACGCGACACCGGTGTATTCGTACCGGTTCTACGACGAGAACAAGAAGGCGGCGAAGTACTGGCGCGACATCGGGACGCTGGATGCGTACTTCGAGGCCAGCATGGACCTCTGCCACGTCAACCCGGAGTTCAATCTCTACGATCCGGAGTGGCCGCTTCGCACGTACCAGCCGCAGGCGCCGCCGGCCAAGTTCGTGTTCGCGGAAGAGGGGCGACGCTGCGGCCAGGCGCTCGATTCGATCATCTCGGGCGGCTGCATCATCTCCGGCAGCCGGGTGAGCGGCAGCATCCTCTGCCCCAACGTCCGCGTCCACAGCTTCTGTGAGATCGAGCAGACTATTCTGATGCCTGGTGTGCGCGTCGGCCGGCACGCGCGCGTCCGCCGGGCCATCATCGACCGCGACGTGCTGATTCCGCGCGGCGCGCTCATTGGATACGAGGTCGAAGAGGATCGCCGGCGCCATACGATCACCGAGGGCGGCGTCGTGATCGTGACGGCTGATGATGAGCCGCTGATTGGTCCGATCAGCGAAGACGCGCTCCGCGCAGAGGCGGAGGCCGACCGCGGCGGCGCCGCTCACACCTAGACGGGAAAACAGGACTCGGGATTCGGGATTCGGGAGCACAAAGGCAAATGCAGATTACGCGTGTCGACGGATGCGAGATTCTCGACTCGCGCGGCAATCCCACGGTTGAAGTCGACGTGACGGCGGGCACGGCGTCCGGGCGCGCGTCGGTACCGTCGGGCGCGTCGACAGGCGAGCGCGAGGCGCTGGAGCTGCGCGACGGCGACGAGAAGCGCTACGGGGGCAAGGGCGTTCGGAAGGCGGTCGCGCATGTGAACGGGGAGATCGCCAGCGCACTGAAAGGCGCCGAGCTCGATCAACGCGCGATCGATCGGACGATGATCGCCCTCGACGGCACCCCGGCGAAGAGCCGCCTCGGGGCCAACGCGCTTCTGGGGGTGTCGATGGCGGCGGCAAAAGCCGCGGCGGCGGCCGCAGGGCGTCCGCTCTACGAGCACCTCGCGCAGCTCAGCGGACGACCCCCCGGAACATACGTGTTGCCGGTGCCGATGATGAACATCCTGAACGGCGGTGCGCATGCCGACAGCAGCGTCGATCTCCAGGAGTTCATGGTCATGCCGGTCGGGATGTCGACCTTCGCCGAAGCGCTGCGCGCGGGCGTGGAGATCTTTCATGCCCTGCGCGCCATCCTCAAGAAAGCCGGCAATTCAACCGGCGTTGGCGACGAGGGCGGCTTCGCGCCGAACCTGCGGTCCAATCGCGAAGCGATCGATATCGTCCTCGAAGCGATCGCGAAGGCCGGCTATGCCGCCGGGCAGGACGTCTTCATCGCGCTCGATCCCGCGGCGAGCGAGCTGTGGGACAACGGCAAGTACGTGTTCAAGAAATCCGGCGAGGCGACCCGCACGTCGGCTCAGATGATCGAGATGTGGACCGACTGGGTCCGGCAATACCCGATCGTCTCAATCGAGGACGGGCTTGCCGAAGGCGACTGGGACGGGTGGAGGGCGCTCACGCTGGCGCTGGGCGACCGCGTGCAGCTGGTCGGCGATGATGTGTTCGTCACCAATCCCGACATTCTGAAGCAGGGAATCGCCGATGGCGTCGCCAACGCGCTCCTCGTGAAGCTCAATCAAATCGGCACGGTGTCGGAGACGCTCGATGCCATCTCCATGGCGCGCACCGCCGGGTACGGGACGATCATTTCGCACCGCTCGGGCGAGACTGAAGACAGCACGATTGCGGACCTTGCTGTCGGCACCTCCGCCGGACAGATCAAGACCGGGTCCGCGAGCCGCAGCGATCGCGTCGCCAAATACAACCAGTTGCTGCGCATCGAAGAAGCGCTCGGGTCCGCGGCGACATATGCGGGACGGTCTGCCATCCGTCAGCTGGCCCATGTAGGGCGGACCCTGTAGGACACGCCGGGCTCAACAAAATATGTACCGACTCGTATTGCTCCGTCACGGCGAAAGCGTCTGGAACCAGGAGAACCGGTTCACCGGGTGGACCGACGTCGACCTCACCGACAAGGGACGCGAGGAAGCGCGCGAGGCGGGCCGTCTCATGGCCGCCGAGAAATTCGAGTTCGACGTCGCGCATACCTCGGTGCTCAAGCGCGCGATCCGCACGCTCTGGATTGCGCAGGACGAGATGGATCTGCTCTGGATTCCCGTGTACCGGTCGTGGAGATTGAACGAGCGGCACTACGGTGCGCTGCAGGGGCTGAACAAGTCCGAGACCGCGGCCCAGCACGGCGAGGCGCAGGTCAAGATCTGGCGCCGCAGCTACGACATCGCGCCGCCGCCGCTGACGCCCACCGATCCGCGGCATCCGTCGCGCGATCGGCGCTACGCGTCACTGTCGCCGCAGGAGCTGCCGCTGACGGAATCGCTGAAGGACACCGTCGCGCGGTTCCTGCCCTACTGGCACCAGGCGATCGCGCCCGATATCCTCGCGGGCAGGAAGGTGCTGATCGCGGCGCACGGCAACAGCCTGCGTGCGCTGGTGAAGTACCTCGATCATGTCTCGGAGGAAGCGATCGTCGAGCTGAACATCCCGACCGGCATTCCGCTCGTCTACCTGCTCAACGAGGATCTGAAGCCGCTGCAGAAGTACTACTTGGGAAACCAGGAGGCGGTGAAGCAGGCGATGGCCGCGGTCGCGAATCAAGGCAAGGCGCGTACGTAGAAACTCCCAACCCCCGTGGGAGTTGGGAGTGTGTTTGTCTCTAACCTTCGACTGTCGGTTCCTTCGCTTCGTCAGCCCCGATGCGGAGTGAGCGCAGGAATCGCTTGTCGTTCGACGTCAGCTCGAACGCCCGGCGCGCCGTCAGCAGGCGGGCGGGAGTCGTGATCTTCGTCACCGCCGTTCCATTATTGCGGTTCACAAACCCGACGACCGCTTCGAGCGTCACTCGCATGTCGAAGCCGGCTTCGCGCGCCTTCGTGCGGCAGGCCTCCACTTGCGGACTTTCGGCAACGGTAGCGGCGATCGCGTCGGCCAGCTCTTTTGCGAACCGGTTCACGACGTCATCCATACCTGCTCCTCCTCACACCGCCGCCGGGCCGGGATCCGGGGCGTCTCCCGATCCGAACCTGCGCATACCGGGGAGGTTTGGCAGGGATCGGGCGCCAAAGATGTTCATCTGTATGGGTTTAGCCTTGGGGAAGGCTACGGCGCATTGTAGAGGCACTCTCAAAGAGTGTCAACAAACTGGCAGTTTTCGGCCTGTTTTTGCACGGCTCAACAGACGACTCGCCTGCTTCTCTCGGACCTCGTCCCTTAACCGCTGATACACAAGGGGTTGGAGTAGAATCGCGTGGCACCCCAATGACGAGCGGTCCGACGAGCCGTTTCTACCGGATCCCTGCCGACCTGTCACACATCGACCCGGAAACAGATATTGGCTACCCGGGCGTCTTCCCGTTCACCCGGGGGATCCAGCCGTCCATGTACCGGGGGCGGCCATGGTCGATGCGGCAGTATGCGGGTTTTGCCGACGCGGCGGAGTCGAACCGGCGCTATCGGTATCTGCTGTCGCAAGGCGTGAGCGGTCTGAGCGTCGCGTTCGACCTGCCGACGCAGATCGGCTACGACTCGGATCATCCGCTGGCGACCGGCGAGGTCGGACGGGTCGGCGTCGCCATCGATTCGGTCGAGGACATGGCGGCGCTGTTCGACGGCATCCCGCTCGACCGCGTCTCGACGTCGATGACGATCAACGCCACGGCCATCATCCTGCTCGCGCTGTACGTCGCCGTCGCGAAGCGCCAGGGCGTGGCACTGCGCGCGCTCTCCGGCACTGTCCAGAACGACATCCTGAAGGAATACGTCGCGCGGGGCACGTACATCTACCCTCCGCGTCCATCGCTTCGAATCGTCACCGACATCCTGGCGTTCTGCGAGCGCGACATGCCGCAGTGGAACACCATCTCCATCAGCGGATACCACATCCGCGAAGCCGGGTCCACGGCGGTCCAGGAGGTGGCGTTCACCCTCGCGCATGCGAGCGCGTATGTCCAGGCGGCGATCGACGCGGGTCTCGACGTCAATACCTTCGGCCGGCGGCTCTCATTCTTCTTCAACGCGCACAACGATTTCATGGAGGAAATTGCCAAGTTCCGCGCGGCCCGTCGCCTCTGGGCGCGGCGCATGGCGCACCGGTTTGGCGCAACCAATCCGCGCGCGCAGCAGCTGCGCTTTCACACGCAAACCGCGGGAAGCACCCTCACCGCCCGGCAGCCGGACAACAACATCGTCCGCGTCGCGCTGCAGGCACTGGCGGCGGTGCTGGGGGGAACGCAGTCGCTGCACTGCAACGGCAAGGACGAGGCGCTCGCGCTGCCAACCGAGGAGAGCGCCACGGTGGCGCTGCGGACGCAGCAGATCATCCTGCACGAGAGCGGCGTGGCGAACACAGTCGATCCCGTCGCCGGCTCGTACGCGATCGAAGCGATGACCACGCGCATCGAGCGCGAAGCGTCCGACCTGCTGGACCGGATCGATCAGGCCGGCGGAACACTGGCTGCCATCGAATCGGGCTTCATCCAGCGGCAGATTCAGGACGCCGCGTATCGCGCGCAACAGGCCATCGACGCGGGTGATACTGTCGTCGTCGGCGTCAACAAGTTCACGAACCTGGATTCGGATTCAACCGTCGAGGCGACCGACATCTTTCGCATCGATCCCGAAGTCGAACGCCGCCAGGTCGAGCGCGTGCGCGCCGTCCGCGCCGGGCGCAGCGAGCGTGAATGGCGCGCGGCGCTGGACGCGGTCGAATCCGCGGCGCGCGGATCGGAGAACCTCGTTCCGCCCATCATTGACGCCGTCGAGAATCGCGCGACCCTCGGTGAAATCGCCGATGCGATGCGACGCGCGTTCGGCGAGTATCAGGACGTCTCCTCGTGAACAGCACCGTCGCACCATCGCACCCCGGCCCGCTGCTCGACGTCCAGCATCTCGCCGTGACATTTGGCGGCGCCTCGCCCGCGGTGGACGACGTGAGCTTTCAGATCATGCCTGGTGAAACGCTGGGGCTGGTCGGCGAGTCCGGGAGCGGAAAGTCCGTGACGGCCTTCTCGATCCTGCGCCTTCTGCAACCGCCGGGTCGAATTACCGGCGGCCGCGTGATGTTCGAAGGACGCGATCTGGTGACGCTGCCGGAGCGGGACATGCGGGCGGTGCGCGGCGCCAGGATCTCATTGATCTTCCAGGAACCAATGACGGCGCTCAACCCGGTGATACGCGTCGGCGATCAAATCGCGGAGGCGCTGATCGTGCACGGAACGGCGACGCACGCAGAGGCGCGCGCACGCGCGGTGGAGCTGCTCGATGCGGTGCGCATTCCGGCCGCCGCGCGCCGCGTTCGCGACTATCCGCATCAGCTCTCGGGAGGGATGCGGCAGCGCGTGATGATCGCCATTGCCCTCGCCTGCCAGCCGCCGCTGATCATGGCCGACGAGCCCACGACCGCGCTCGACGTCACGATCCAGGCGCAGGTCCTGGAACTGCTCCGCGAGCTGAAGGCGCGCTACAACCTGGCGCTGCTGCTCATCACGCACGATTTCGGCGTCATCGCGGAGATGGCCGATCGCGTCGCGGTGATGTTCAAGGGGAAGCTCGTCGAGCAGGGCGCGGTTCGCGACATTCTGCGCCACCCCACGCATGAATACACGCGCAGCCTGCTCGCGGCCGTCCCGGGGGCGCGCTGATGCCGCTCCTCGAGGTGCGCCACCTCGTCAAGCATTTCGGCCGGCCGCAGGGCCTGCTGCGGGCGGGGTCGCTCGTCAGGGCCGTCGACGATGTGAGCTTCACGATCGATGAAGGCGAGATGTTCGGGCTCGTGGGCGAATCGGGGAGCGGCAAGAGCACGACCGGCCGCTGCATCCTGCGGCTGATCGAGCCGACGTCCGGCGAGATTGTCTTCCGCGGCGAGAATGTCCTCCGGTTCTCGCGGGAGCGCATGCGGACGGCGCGCCGCGACATGCAGATCGTCTTCCAGGATCCCTACTCCTCGCTCAACCCCCGCATGCGCGTCGGCGACATCGTCGAGGAGCCGCTGGTCATACACAAGCTCGGGTCGAAGGCGGAACGGCGGGCGCGCGTCGCGGAGCTGTTTCAGCTCGTGGGCCTGGAGCCGGAGCACATAGCGCGCTACCCGCACGAGTTCAGCGGCGGGCAGCGCCAGCGGATCGGGATCGCGCGCGCGCTCGCGCTGAATCCCGCGCTCATCATCGCGGATGAAGCGGTCTCCGCGCTTGACGTCTCGATCCAGGCGCAGGTCGTCCGGCTGTTGATGGATCTGAAGGCGCGGCTGAAGCTGACCTATCTCTTCATTGCCCACGACCTGCGGCTGGTTGAACACATCTGCAGCCGAGTGGCCGTGATGTACATGGGCAAGATCGTCGAGCTCGGCGAGACGCGGGCGCTCTTCTCGCGCCCGACGCATCCGTACACGAGGGCGCTGCTCAGCGCGATCCCCGTGCTCGACCCGGACGCGCCGCGACAGCGGATCGAGCTCAATCCGGCCTCGTTCGAGCGGGATGCGCCGTTGAAGGAGATCGGCGCGCAGCACTGGGCCGCGATCTGAATCCCACACTCCAAATCCCAACACCCAAATCCCAACCTATTGCATTTGGATTTGGGACTTGGGATTTGGGACTTGGGATTTGACATCTTTCTCCACCTGCCCGTCGCGAATGTGAATCGCGCGATGCGCGAACGCCGCCACGTCGGCCTCGTGCGTCACCAGCACGATCGTGTTGCCCGCCAGATGCAGCTTCGCGAACAACGACATGATCTCCGCGCCGGTCTTCGAGTCGAGATTCCCCGTCGGCTCGTCGGCCAGCAGGATGGACGGATCGTTGACCAGGGCGCGCGCGATCGCCACGCGCTGGCGCTGTCCGCCGGAGAGCTCGTTGGGGCGATGCGTCATGCGATCGCCGAGCTCCACGCGTTCCAGCACGGCGCGGGCGCGCGCGTCGCGGTCGGCGGCGGTGACGCCGGCGTACACCAGCGGCAGCTCCACGTTGTGGAGCGCCGAGGCACGCGGCAGCAGGTTGAACGTCTGGAAGACGAAGCCGATCTCCTCGTTGCGGATGCGCGCCAGCTCGTTGTCGTTCATGTCGCCGACGTGCTTGCCGTTCAGCAGGTACGTGCCCTTCGTCGGCGTGTCGAGGCACCCGATCAGGTTCATGAGGGTCGACTTCCCCGATCCGGACGGTCCCATGATGGCGACGTACTCGCCTCGCTCGATGTCGATCGACACGCCTCGCAGGGCATGGATCTCCTCCGAGCCCATCACATAGGTCTTCCACAGATCGCGGGTTTCAATCAGGGCCATGGTGCCTGCGGTCTCCCGCTTACAGTCTACGGTTGGAACGGTCGCGGGGTTTCAGCCCCTTTACTTCGCCTTGAGCCGCTTGAGGAGAGACTTCACGAGCGGCGGCGCGTCGTTCGGAATATGCGCGCTCCACGTGCGCGTGTTGACCGGCACCATGATCATTTTGCCCCCGGCCGGCCACGGCTTGCGACCCTGCTCGATGATCGCGGCGGCAAGCTCGCCGGCGGGCGCAATGGCGGGTCCCATCAGAAAGACGACGCAGAATTCGCGTTGCGTATCCTTGGGGATTTTCGTGGCCATCGCCCAGGTCTCGGTGACCGCGGGGCCGTCCACCTGCGTCACGAAGCGGCCGAGGACGCGTGGCGCGAGCTTCAGTGACCAGAACGCCGGCTTCGGCACGCACCCGATCTCGAACCCCGCGAGCGGCAATTCCTCCCACTCGCCAAATTCACCCGTCAGCGCGTTCCGAAAACGTATTACGGTTGCGCGTTGAACGAGGTTGTGCGCGCCGGCGCGGTCCTGCGAAAAGACCGACGAGGGACCGGACGGTTCTGTTGCGGGAGGTGCGTGCGAGCTCGAAGCCGCCGGGGGCGGCGGCGGTGACGCCGGCGGAGACGGCGGCCGTGGCGCCGCGGGCGCCCTGTCGGCAGACTCGCCTTCGGCGTCGTAGTCGGCGCGCGAGGCGGGGTCGGTCAGCGTCTTGTAGGCCCGCGTGAGCTCCGCCGCCTTGGTGGCGGCGATTTCCTGGAACTCCTCGCCGAGATGCTGGACCTTGTCCGGGTGGTACTTGGCGATCTCGCGCCGGAACGCGCGCTTGATTTCCTCCGCCGACGCCGTCGGGGGGACGTCGAGGAGCTCGTAGTACGTCTTGGCCAACGGCGGCTATTATTTCTTGAATTCAGCCACGTTGGTGGTGGCTGCCGGCAGCTGTGGCAGCTGGCGCTGCTCGCGGAGCTTGCGCGATGAGCGTTTCCCGGAGGGCCCCACGGCGTCGGTACTCTTCGCGCAGTAGGGGCAGAACTTCCATCCGGTCTGCAGCGGACGATGGCAGTGCGGACATCCCCCGCCGACGCGGTGACCGCAGTTCGGACACGCGGCAAAATCGGGCGACACGCTCGCGCCGCACCCGGGACAGAGCGATTTCGCCTCGCGCACTTCGGTGACGACGCGGAGGAGCTCTTCGGGAGTGGTCACGCCCGCCTTTACCTTCAGCAGTCCGTCCTCGCCGAGCGTGATCATCCCGCCAGCGATAGCCGCGTCGCGCAACGTCGCTTCCGAACCCTTCTGCGCGATCAGCCGTCGGAGCTTGTCGGTGACGCCCATGATCTCGTAGATGCCGACGCGGCCGCGATAGCCGGTGTGATTGCACTGCTCGCAGCCGACCGCGCGATAGAAGGTCAGCGCGCCCGCCTCCGTGTC
>OBEQ010045823.1_pt1 | contig 16375 bp, 19 predicted proteins | sample 1670901 | NCBI WGS metagenome assembly OBEQ01 (sample SAMEA104232315, study PRJEB22302) | groundwater metagenome | biome: forest; feature: aquifer; material: groundwater | place: USA | collected 2011-08-07 | depth 5.4 m
AGCATGCGCCCGACCTGATCGTTGAGCATGATGTCGAAGTAGCCAGGGCTGGTGCCGCTGACAAACACGGCAAACAGCACCGGCAGCCCGCTCATGATGTAGGCCTGCAGCTTGCCTTGCAGCGTTAAGCTCTTGACCTTTTCATAGAGCTTGCGCTTCTCGCGGATGGTGACGATCAGCTGGCCGATGATCCGGGTGACGTCGCCACCGGTGCCGCGGGCGAGGATCACCGCGGTGGTAATCAGGTTCAGCTCTTCACAGGCCATGCGCTGGTTCAGGCCTTGCAGCGCCTCTTCGAACGACAGCCCGACGCGATGGGCCTTCATCATCAGGCCGAACTCCTGCGACGCCGGCGGACTCATCTCCGACTCCAGCGTCTCAAACGCCTGCGTCAGCGACAAGCCAGCCCGCAGGCTGCTGGAGAGCATGAACAACGCGTCGACCAGCTGGCCTTGGAACCGTTGCTTGCGATGCGCCTGCGCCATCTTCAGCCACATGTCCGGAACGAATAGGGCCAGCCCCGCGCCGAGGAGCGCGAAGAGGAGATTGTTGAAGAGGAGGTACACCAGCAGGCCGCCGGCCAGCGGCACGATGCGGTAGGTGAGCGTCAGCCAGCCCGGCTTGACATCGAGGAACATGTCATCGAACACCTTCGCGGTGCGATCGACGCGCAGCAGCTGGTACTGCTCAACGTGGTTGGCCGTGCGCTGCCAGGCGCCCGCCACGACCGGAAAGGCCATGAGCGCCAGGCATCCCACGGATCCCAGGACGGCACTATAAATCAACAGTTCGTCGGCCCCCATCTCCAGGCGTCTCCCCTCGCCAGGCAATACAATAATAGGAAGACACGATCGGCGGCCGAAGCCGCCTGTCCCCCTCGCGTCATGCGACGCGTTGCCGACAATTCATCCCCAAGTCTACCTGCTTCTTACAATTCCTTGACTACGATTAAGCCCCGAAAAACTAGCACTCAAATACGTCGTAAGTCATTGGTTTTAAAGGCCTACGATAGCGAGCAGCGAGTTGGTGAGTTAGTGCTTAAGCTCGCCCGGGACCTTTCTGCTCTGGATGAGACCGTTCAGAAGTCGACTCACCTCGTCAAGGCGCCCCAAGATCGCTGCCCGCTGCTCCTCAGAAATTAGTCGCAATCGATAGGAGATCTCAATCTGCGTATCGAGTTCGCTGATCGAACCACGAGACATGTAGAAAAACCGGAGCTTGTCTCGTGATGTCTGCCGTGCCGCCCCCTCAGCCAGATTGCTGGCTACCGAGACTGATGCCCGCTTCAGCTGAGCCGTCAACCCAAATCGCTCATCAGGCGGAAATGTGTCGGTGAATTTATAGACCATCTCCACAAAGTCGATGGCCTTCCGCCAGACAACCAGCTTCTTGTGCGGCTTTTCGCTCATCCTATTCACTGCTCACTCACTTACTCACTGCTCGCTTACTCACTCACTTCTTGGGGATTTCAAACTGGCGCCCGTGGCCGAACGTATCCCCGACCTGCTTCCATTTGCCGCTGAGCGCCCGCTTCGTGTAGACCGCGGTACCCAACAGCGCCGCGGCCATCAGGACGATGAAAGCCGCGTACTCGACGGAGAACGAAGCGCGCCTGCCCATGCGCATGACGGAACATGCGAGTTGTGGAATGCGGGATGCGGGGAAAGCATCACTCCGCGCTCCGTACCGCACACTCCGCCCCTTCAGAATCTCTGTCTGTATTGCTCCTGCCTGTATTGTTCGGGAGTCTGCCATCGCATGACTTTCAGCCGTTGACGACCCTCTGTCTCCACGATAAATAACAGCGTCTGGCGCTTGACAACATCGTCCGCTGCGACGAGGGTCCGCCCAGTGTCGCGCTCCTTGACTCGCCAGCGTTTAAAATTCCCGAGGTTGCCGCCGGTCGCCTTGAAGCCATGAGCAAACTGTTCGATAAATGTCCGGCGATAGTCCTTGCGCTCCTGCTCATTGGCAAGATGAATGTAGGCCTTCCCCACATCCATCTTCATCGCATCGAATCGCTCCCAGGCAATGTCCTGCTGCACCGACTGCCGACCCTTAGCCAGCTTGCCGAAGACGCCGCGCGCGAAGTACACCTCGCCATGCATCATGCGCCAGCCGAAGACCGACGCCGCCACGATCAGCAGGCCCAAGAGGATGGAACCGTATCGTCCGCGTGAGAAATTCATCAGGGCGCCTCCGTGAGGGCCACGCGCGGCACTTCGTTGTCGCGACGATTTCTCCAGTCTCGGGCCTTCTCCCAGCCGCGGACGTAATAGGCCGGGCGCGCGTTGTATTTCACGTGCGCCACTTTCATCGTCTCGCCTTTGTGCGGGTTCCAGACCCACCACGGCCCGGCCTGCTGTTCGGCGGGATCTTTACGGGTCACTTTCACCCAAGTGGTTTTCCCGTCGGATTTATAGCTTCGGATGCGCCAGCACCTCGACGACCACATGCCCAAGGGAACGTGCGTCCTCGTGTAGCCTTGGATCCATGGCACGGTAAACGGCCCGACCGTCGCGGTCACCGAATGCTTGCCGCGGCTGTCGACCCAATCGTAGGTCAGCGTCGAGGGCGGCTTTTGGGCCTTGCAGGTGGAAGGCACATTCGGATCCTTGCAGGTGGTATAGTCGAGCTCGAGCTGCGCCTGATAGTACCGCAGGTCCTTCATCAGCTTGTCGGTCTCAGTGTGGAACACTTCAATCGCCTCCTGAAGTTTGGCCAGCGCGGCATCGGCGCGGAGCAACTCGCCTTCGCAGACGTCCGCATCTTCCGGCGCCGGGTCTTGCTTCAAGTCCTCCAACGTGCCGCACTTTCCGCCATTCAGGCCGGGCTTCTTCTGGTTGTTGCTGTCGGTGACATATTGAGCGCCCGGATCGGCTCTCAGCGGCCTATCACTGGTGGCTTGAGGATCAAAGGCTCCCTGCACCCGACACGGCCAATTCGTGATCTTGTTGGCATTCTGCTCAGTGCCGTCGAAGATCTTGTCGCCGATCTTGCAAGGCGGGAGCTTCGTGGTGGCGATGGTGGTCAGTTCCGCCCGCCAAGACTTGATGCCGATGAATTTGACCGGCTTCTTCGGATCGGTCGACTCGTCGAAGCCGTCGACCAGCCGCATCAACGGGTCCCGCTCCAGGAGCAGTTCGGGATTGGCCTTCTCCTCGTTCGCCACCCGCTGGCGCTCCGCCTTCTCCGCGTCGGTCTCCTTGGGCTTGGCCGGACGCCGCTCCATGGGCTCGTAGAAGATGATCGGCAGCCAGTCCTCCCACGTCTCCGTCAGCCGCTTCAGTTGGGACTTGTCGAGCAAAACTTCCGAGACCTGCACGAAACCCTTGAACTCGAAGTTGGTTTCATCGACCTCATCCCACCCCTCGGGACGTCCGCAAGGGTCGACATCGTTGGGATCCAGCGGCTCGTCGATGACCGGCGGCTCTTCTGCGTTGGTGTCGTCGTCCTCGTTGTCCTCTCGATTCTTCTCGCGATCGTCCTCCAACTTCTGCTGGCAGGCGCGCCATTTCGCCAGCCCTGTGGGACCATTAGGGTTAAGAAAACTCAGAGGAAATGACGCGTCGTTCCCTCCTTCGCGAAATCTAAATCGAGGGGGGTGTTCCTTGATCCGAGCCTCAAGATCTAAACGCGATAGCAGTCCGGGCACTTTGTCGAGCTCTTCGACCGCGAGGATACCGCCCATTCGGTGGTCGTCCTTCTTGTTGTGGACGGCCTGTCGCAGGGCCAGGCGCAGCTTCGCCACGGGCCCGCGCTCCTTGTCCGTCTTGCCGTTTTTGACGTACTCCTTGATCAGCGCGGCGATGCTCTCGCTGGCACGCCACTTCTGAACATTCTCAGTGTCCCACCACGTCAGAAACTTGGGAATCTCATCGGTCGTGCTGCCGTCGCCGTTGAAGTCGTTCGTGTCGGGCACCATCGTCGGATCATCGACCGCCATGGAGAGCGCGTTGAAGATGACGCTCTCCTTGATCCGATCCTCTTCCGACAAACCGTTGAGCGACTTCATCGCCGCGTTGATCGCGTTGCTCTGCATCCTCTGCTGCACAACGGCGTTGTAGGTGCCGGAGGCTGTCGACAGCAGCGCGCCGGTCATCGCCGAGCCAACGGCCGGAGCAGCAAGAAGCATGCCCTTTTGAAATATGGCCGCCCCCTCTTGGAACAGCTGTTCGCTGCCGATGTCAATGCCCTGCTCCATGTCTGCCCAGCCTTGATCCATGACCGCGTTGGCATTGCCAGCGCCAGGGCGCGCGCCGAAGGATTGCCAGGCGTAGCCGACCGACGCGCCCGCCGCAAACCCCATCGCCGCGCCGACGACCGCGCCTTTCAGGTTGCCGTATTTGATCACGCCCGAGAGCGCGCCGCCGATCGCGCCCGCATTGGCCGCGGCCAACACGCCACTGCCTAGCGCGGCGTTGACGCCCGGGTTGGCCATTGCCACGATGGCGAGGATGTAGGGCAGCGCCTCCAGCAGCCATCCCTTGTGGATGCAGATACGCGTGTTGCCGTCTTTGTGGCGGCCGCCTTTGGTCTTACTGAAGGTCTCGCGATAGATCATCGCCTTGGTCGCGAGCTGGCTGCCCAAGTTCAGTGCGGCGGTGTCGGCCGCGTTGGCCACGGTCGTCGACATCGCCGAGACCTGGCCGAGGTTGACCACCGCGAAGGTGAAGATCAGGATCACGACCATAACCAGGATGAGGAAGGTCGAGATCTGGCCTCGCAGCCGGCGGCGATCGGTCAGCGCAGAAATCGAGCAGGCTCGATACCAGCGAAACATCGTGGCTCCTTGTAACCTTTCCGGTTACAAGACACCTCGGCAGCAAGGACCTGCTGCCTCGGCGCCTTGCCTACCTCTTGCCTGGACAGACCACGGTTGCCGGCGGCAACTTGTTGGGACACGGAAATGCTCCGAAGAGCACCTTGTGGCACTGCTGCCAATACGCGTCCTTGTAGCTCTGCCATTGCTCTTTGCACGACCCGCCAGGGCCCGGCGCGGCGACCGGCGGAGCATCTACCTCTTCGATGCCGAAGATGTTCAACTTCAGCGGCTTGCCCTTGATGTCCTTCGGCTCGATCGCGTCGTGCCATGAGATCGGTGCCTTGGACCGGTCAATGTCCTCCGGTTTCGTAGCATCGTCGGCCGGCTCAGCGGGTTTGCCCTTCTTTGGCTTCGCCATCATGCGGCCATAGGGCTCATGGCTGCCCGCCGCCACGCGCGTCCCTTCGTAATTGATCTGGCGCATGGTGGTGCGCTCGGTCAGCCACAGAAACACCTTGAAGCTCGCCAGCATCAGCAGCAGCGCCCCGATCATCGCCACGCTCATTTCCAGATTGGCTTGAGCCCTCCGGCGGCGTCGATGCACGACGCACGATGCACGATGCGCGAGTCGTCCGCTTCGTGATTCGTGAATCGTGATTCGTGCGTCGTACCAAGAGCTCAGAGCCGCTTCGGCAAGTCCTTGGTCTTTGGTCCTTGGTCTTTGGTCCAACGGACCTTCAGCCTTGAGCCTTGAGCCTTGAGCATGGGAGGTCTTTTCCTCGATCATTTGTCCTCCCACGAGAACATCTTGTCTTGCTTGAGCTCGTGCTGGCTCTTCCACTGCTTGGAGGTCTTCGTCGCCGAGGCGCCGTTGTCCTTCTGCGCGACGTAGATCATCGTGCGGGCGGTGGCGTTGGTCACATCGACGGCGCTCTCCGACTTGAATCCGGGCAACAGCTCGTCGGGCTTATTCACCAGCCCGGCTTTCACCATGGCGTTCTTCGTGACGGTCTGGCGACGCGTGCCTTGCTGGATGCCCATCACCTTGACGTTGGCGAACATCGCGTCCAACGCCGGCACGCTGTTGCCCGAAACCCCTTGCGCATACCACGGCACCGGAAGCGTCTGACTGCATATCTCCTGGCATTCTTTCTCATGGGTCGATCCGCCGACGCGGCCGCGCTTGCATTCGGCCACGCAGAAATTCTCGCCGCTGGGCGTGACGCTGCTGGCGCTGAGCTGCCGCGCGATCCGCCGGCACGCTTCGTAGCTGATGATGTCGCCTTGGCAGGGATCGATGACGCGCACATAGCCCCGATATTTCTTCATATAGTCCGTGCGTTCCTCTTCAGGAGTCTTCGGAGTCGGGTCGGTTGGCCGCTTGCGCCCAAACCCTACCTTGTCTTCAGCGAGTGGTAGGCATGTCGCGGGCAGTTCCCAGACGTCCGTGCCATCTCCAGGATCCTTCTGCGGCAGCACTTGGACACTGGCCTGGCCGAAAATCTCTTCGAGCTTGTCCAGCTCAGTGACTTCATCCGGGTCATTGATGCATTTGTTCGTATCCTTGTCCTTGATGATCCCCGCAACGGGCAGAATCCCCGGGCCAGGCGACGGGATATCCCAGAATCCCGCGGTGGAACAGCCTTTGGGCTTCGTGACATTCTTATCCTTGTCGGGGTCGACATAGTTACCTGTGTTGTTGTCGGGATCGGCACAGTTGTACTCTTTGTCTTTGATGAAGTAGCGGACGCGAGGCAAGTCTGCCGGGATGTCGGCGGTAAAGTGCAGCGAATGGTCGCGCACCACGTTGGCGGAGCCGGACACCGGCGACACGGACCCGACGCCGAAGGTGTCGCTGGGATCGGGAATATGACGGTCATGAATCAGTGTGACCGATCCGCTGCCCTGAAACGTGGGCATCACGTTCTTCATACGCTTGTTGCCCACCTGCTCGACCGTCGCGGCAAGCGCGCCGCGGAAGGCGTCCATCTGCTCGGACTGCTGAAACTCGTTGCGGAGGCCGTAATTCAGGAGGGTACCGAGCATCATGAGCATGATCGAGCCAAAGACCGCCAGCTCGACCAGGGCTTGGCCGGCTCGCGAGGTACTGCGTGGTCCAACCGATCGCGCGGTCATGGCGTCTGTCCGATCTTGGATCTATTCCCACACGTTGTCCTTGAGCTTGCCCACCTCTTCGGCCCCACGCTTAGTGGTCGACTCCTGCCGGATCGTCGTCGTCGATTCCACGACGTTGCACTTGACGGTCTGGCCGTTCTTGTCCGCGCACACCGGCTGATCCTTCTTGAACACGGACTCGTTGATCACGTCGCTAACCTCCGCCTCATTAAAGGTGGATTTGTAGTCCTTGGGATCGAACTGCTCTCCCAGCGAGTCGGCGGTCTGGCGCGCTCGGCCCATGATGCCGCGCTTGACGTACACCTGCATCGTGACGATCGCGGCGATCAGAATCACGACCAGCGCCGCAAACTCGATCGCGGTCTGGCCGCGTTGGCGAGTTGCCTGCCGGCTCGCGCCGATGCTGCGCCTCATCCGCGCCTGCCCTCATTCATCGGTCACCGTAGTGGAAAACGAGGCCACAGCCGCCCGTTCAGTGCAATGGTTCGCGCGCTCCTGGCACTGCTGCAGCTCCGGAAAGACCAGCCCCTTGCACGTCTCAATCGACGCGGCGCACTTCTCGGGCGCAGCCCGCACCGCCCCCCAGGTCTCCGTCACATTCTTGTCCTTGTCGTAATACTCTTTCCAGTACCCCGGATGCGTGATGCTCTTGCCGTCGTCGCGGGTGTTCGCTGGCCAGTTGGTGCGCGTGTCCTGGACCCACACCCGCTTCGTCAGCGTCTTGGACTGTTGGTTCACGATCGCGCCCGGCGCGTTGGGCCGATCTTTCTGGCCGGCCTCCTGGCGGATGCCGTCGTCTTGCGTGCCGACGCTGTCGGCGGCCAGCTTCACGACCGCCTGGATACTGCGTTTGGAATACAGCTGCATCCCCATCAACGCCGCCGTCAGGATGCCGGTCAAAATCGCGTACTCGACCAGCGACTGGCCACGCCTCCAAGAAAGCCTCCATAGCTGAAGGCTGAAGGCTGAAGGCTGAAGGGGCTCCAAGCTCACAGTCGGCTGAAGGGAACGGGAAGACACTTCGGCCTTTAGCCTTGAGCGCTTTCCGCGCTCAAGACACCTCGCCGGCAAGGACCGGCCGGCTCGGCGCCTTGGGCCTTTAGCCACTGCGTCTTCTTCATCTTCGGCCTTGAGCCTTGGGCCTTGGGCCTCCTGAAGTCCTTGGTCCTTGGTCTTTGGTCTTTGGTCCATCAGACCGGCCTTTAGTCTTGAGCGCCGCGCGCCCTCCTCACACAGAGGATCAGAAGATCTTGTCCTTGCTCTGGTCGTTGGTGAGCGTCTCGCCCTTGCCGGTTTCGGATGTGCGTCCCGACGCTACGCCCTTCCTGTCCCACTTGTCCAACGTCCTCGGAGGAGTGAAGCCGGGCAAGTCAAAGCCCTTGGTCTTGGCATCCGTCACGGATTCGCCTGTCTTGAGCGTTCCGCCAGACCAGGCCACACCCTTGCCGGCCGCCTCTCTCTGGGCGCTGTACTGCACGTTGGTAAAGTTCGCCTTGTAGGCGTCGGGCGAGAACTGCTCGCCCCACTCATCGGCGGTCTGCCGATGCTTGCCCATGATGCCGCGCTTCATGTACAACTGCATCGCCAGCAGCGCCGCGACGACCAGGACGATCAGGACGGCGTACTCCACCGCCGACTGGCCGCGACGCCGCATGGACTCTCGGTCGCTCCGCATCAAACCTCCTCCTTAGTCAGCCTCATTCGGCTTCGCCTGCGACTGGAAGCTGTCCTTCTTGCGCACGTTCAGCTCTTTGCCTTTGGCGATCGTGTGCGTGACCGTGTGGGTGGTCAGGTCCGTGGTGTCAGCCGTCTCGGACGCGCTCATCGTCGTCATGTCCGACTTGTTGTAGTACGGCTCGTACTGCTCGTGCGTGTGCGCGATCTTGAAGTCGGTGGGTGGCGTCGAGTCTTTCAGCCACGGCCGTGGTTCAAATCCGACCTTGGTGTACTCGTCGATCCCGATTTTCAATCGCGCCTGTCCGCCACGCTTCATATAGAGCTGCATCCCCACCAGCGCGGCGATGACCACGGAAAACAAGATCGCGTACTCCGCGGTGCTCTGCCCTGGTCGCTGTCTCATTCGATCCCCCCTCATGGCTACTTCCACAGCTTGTCGGTCACGGTGATGGTTTCCTTCCCGTCCTTGGATTGCTTTTCATCTTCGGTCCATTTCGTCTCAGAGCTGCCGTCGACCTTCGAGCTCTCGTTGTGCTTCCCATCAGTCGCCATGTGCCACTCGGAGTTCACTTTGCCCGGCACGTACTGACTGCCGATCTCATCCGTGGTCGCGCGCATCTTGCCTTGCAGGCCACGCTTCATATAGATGTTCACCCCCAGCAAGGCGGCGATGATGATCACGATCAGCACCGCGTACTCGAGGGTGGACTGCCCCATCCGATACCGACTCATGCTGCACCTCCTTATTTGGTCGGGGCGGCTTCCGTCTTCTGATAGCCAGTGCGGGTCGTCGCCTCGTTGATGTCCAGCTTGCTGACGATACCACCCGCCACTTCCTTCATCGTGCTCTTGCTGTTCTGGGCCACGTCAAAGTTCGACGAGGCGTAGTAGGGCTCGTACTGCTTTTCGGCCTTGCCCAGCGTCGTCTTGCTAGGATCGAACTGCTTGGTCACGTACAACGTCACGCTGTCCGAGCCGTCCTTCAGGCGCGCGTTCAGGCCGCGCTTCGTATAAATCTGCATTCCGATGAGCATGGCCACCACGACGCCCAGCAAAATGGCCCACTCCCCGGTGGATTGTCCACGGCGAGCATGCTTCATGCGTGGTCCCCTCCGTTCGTGATCATGGCCCCACAGGATTAGGCACTTTCGACGACGAATTCTCCAAGCCGTTGACCATCTTTTCCCCGGCTTGCCTGATCGCTTTGCTGCTCTTGCCGAAGTTCCCATCGACGGCCGGCTTCACCGCGTTGTTGGCGGCCCACATGCAGGCCACCAGGATCGCCGCGATGATTAGGATGTACTCGAGTGTCCCCTGACCGCGTTTGCCCCAATCGTGTCGCGTGCTCATTCTTTCAACCCCATGTCCTTGAGCAGATGCTTGTCGCCGTTCTCGATCGCCGTCTGGCTCTGCGTAAACGTGTCCTGCACCGCCGGCTTCATCACGCCGTTAGCCGCGATGATGCAGGCGATCAGGATCGCGGAGATGATCAGAATGTACTCCAGCGTCCCTTGGCCACGCCGATCCACCCGCTTGCGTGTGCTCATCACTCGACCTCCTCTCGCTTGCCCGCTTGTGTCCCTGCCCGTCGTGCGCTTGGTGCCCGCTCGCCGCTTACTGCTTGACAGCCTCCACGTTGACCTGGTCCTCCATCGTCTTGAGCCCCGCCTGCATCGAGCGGCGAACGTACACCCCCATCGCTACCAGCGCCGCCGCCACGACCGTCACGAACAACGCGTACTCGAGTGAAGACTGGCCGTGATGCCTTGGCCGCAGCACGCGCCCGGACATGCTACTTGGCCTTGGGCTGCGGACACCGCGTCTCGTCGATGGGCGGACAACACGGGTCGCGCTTGGCCACGCCCTTGGCGTCCGCATAGCCATCACAGGCCACCATCTTCTCCGACGTCGCGGTGACCACGCCGCGGATCCTGCTGGCCACGTCGTCGTCAAAGCTCGTGATCCCCACGATCGTCGCCACCGCCACAACCGCGAACAGCAGGAAAAACTCCAGCGTCACCTGACCTGACCGACTCGCGATGTCGGCAAGTCTTTGGTCTTTGGTCCTTGGTCCTTGGTCCTTGGTCCTTGGTCCAGCCCTTGAGCCTTCAGCCATCGGCGTCTCCCGAAATAAAATGGCCGAGCCGCCTTTCGGCAACCCGGCCGTCCGCCACCTCACGATGGTGGACCCGTTGGCTTTGCGCCCCCACCTCACGATGGGTTTGCCCGTTCGCTGACGATACTACGGGTGTCGCGTAACCTACGTGATCCTACAACTCGCCTTCACGTCGCTGTCGGTGTTGCTGCTGATCGCCACTGTTGTCGAACCCTGCACCGTCTAAAGAAGAGGACGCCATCGTGATGCGCAAACTTATCTTGGAAGCATTACATGATTTTTATATTCGTTTACTTTCTGCCGTTTAAAAAAAGACGCCGAGCTACCATTCGGCAGCTCGGCCATCTTGTCGAGGATGCGGGCTCATCACGGACTTCTTTCGTGAGCTCCCACTCTCGACGAAGATCCGTTGCTTTGCGCCCCCACGTCACCGTGGGTTTGCCCCCACCACCGCACACGTGATGGGCCTCACATCGCGCGAGGTTTTTCGAAGAAACCGATCCCCAGCAGAAGACATATTTTGCCTGTAGGGACCATTCGACATCCGAAGTCTACCTGAGTCCCTTCGAACGTGTCAAGGCTATTTTGCCTGGCTCAGCGTCGAGAACAGATTACCAGACGCCTGTCTCACCTGACCCACGTCCTTCCGTCAGGTATACTCACCCGTAATGGTCCCCCGCAGGACTGAGACGAGGTCGGCGCGGAATATGCGCAGCCAGCTGCTCTTTATGGCGACGATGTTCCTGAGCGCCATGCTCCTATTCTCCGTCCAGCCGATGTTCGCCAAAATGGTCTTGCCGTTGCTTGGCGGCACCCCGGCGGTCTGGAACACCTGCCTCGTCTTCTTCCAGGCGGTGTTGCTGGCTGGCTACGGATATGCCCACCTCAGCACCGGCCGTCTGGGTCTTGGCCGGCAACCCCGATGGCACCTGGCCGTCCTGCTGCTGCCGCTGGTCGCGCTGCCGATCCGGCTGCCTGGACACTGGACGCCTCCGGCCGAGACGAATCCCACGTGGTGGTTGCTGGGCCTGCTCACGGTCGCCGTCGGCCTGCCCTTTCTTGTCGTCTCAACCGGCGCGCCGCTGCTCCAGCGGTGGTTCGCGGCGACCGGGCACCCCAAGGCCAAAGACCCGTACTTCCTCTATGCGGCCAGCAACCTGGGCAGCTTCGTCGCATTGATCGGCTATGTGGTCCTGATCGAACCGAACCTCCGTCTTCCCCAACAGAGCATGCTCTGGGCTGTCGGCTACTGTATCCTGATCGTGCTCATCGCGCTGTGCAGCCGGCTGATCACGCCGGCACGCGCCCGGGCGGCGGATCGATCCCTCAGGATGGGCGAGGCGCTTGAGGCGTTGCCTTGGAGCCGTCGCATCCGGTGGGTTCTGTTGTCCTTTGTCCCCTCCAGTCTCATGTTGGGGGTGACGACCTATCTCTCGACGGACATCGCCGCGGTGCCGCTGCTCTGGATCATTCCGATGTCGCTGTATCTCCTGACGTTCGTCATCGCGTTTTCCCGCAGACCAATCATCTCGCACTCGCTGGCTGCCCGGGGGTTTCAGCTGGCGTTCCTGCCGCTGGCGGTGCTGATGATCATTCGCGACTCTGGGCCCGCGTCGGTGTTGATCGGTCTCCATCTGGCGGTATTCTTCTTCGCGGCGCTGGCATGTCACGGGCTCCTGGCGCAGGACCGGCCCAATACCTCGCACCTGACGGAGTTCTATTTCTGGATGTCGCTGGGCGGCGTGATGGGCGGAGCCTTCAACGCGCTGGCGGCCCCCGTCCTCTTCGAGAGCGTCGTCGAGTATCCGTTGGCGATGGTCTTGGCATGCCTGCTGTTGCCGACCGGCTCGGCGCAAAAGCCAAGGGGCCGGCGATGGATGGACTACGCGCTGGCGGCTGCCGTGGGATTGCTGACGGTGGGCCTGTGGCTGAGCCTCGAGGTCCTGGCGTTTCCGTCTCGCCTGATGCAGATCGTGTGGTTCTGCGGGCTGCCGGCCGTGGTCTGCGCCGCGTTCCGACGTCGGCCGATTCGGTTCGGTCTCAGCGTTGGAGCGTTGCTGTTGGTGGGACTCTGCTGCACCTCGGAGTGGCAGCGCGAGCTCCGACGCGGACGAAGCTTTTTCGGCGTCTACCGCGTCGAGATCCAGCCCGGCAATGCGGAGGCGCCGTGGGGATTTCATCAGCTGATGCATGGCACCACGCTGCATGGCGCACAAAGTCTCGACGTGAAGCAGCGTTGCGAGCCGCTCACGTATTACGGCACACCGCTGAAGGAAGTGCTCCAGGTCGCCGCCGCCAAACCCGGCGCCCGGATCGCGGTGGTCGGGCTGGGCACAGGCAGCTCGGCCGGCCATGCGCGGCCGGATCAACACTGGACCTTTTATGAAATCGATCCGCTGGTTCGGGACATCGCGTCGGATCCCAACGCGTTCACGTTCTTGCGCGACTGCGTTGACGACTACCGGATCGTGATGGGCGATGGCCGGCTGTCGTTAGCGCGCGAGCCCGACGGGTCGATTGATGCCCTGATCATGGACGCGTTCAGCTCCGACTCGGTGCCGGTCCATCTCTTGACGCGGGAGGCCGTCCGGCTGTACATGCGCAAGCTGGCTCCCGGAGGGCTGATCGCCGTGCACATCAGCAATCGCTATCTGCATCTCTCCCCCGTGCTCCACGATGTCGCGGCAGAGGAAGGGTTGAGCTGCCGCCTGTTTGAGGACACCGTGACCGATGAGGAGAGTCGTCGCGGCTACACCGATTCGGAATGGGTCGTGTTGGCGCGATCCGAGGGGGATTTGGGCGCGCTGGGCCAGCGCAAACACTGGCGGGCTCCGAAGCCGGAACGTTTCGGCTACGCGTGGACCGACGACTTTTCCAATGTCCTGAGCGTCTTCACGCCCTGGCAGGATTTCCTCGACCGGCTGCATCCGGCGACTCCGCCGCGAGCGTCAGCCGATCCCCAATCCGCAGCCCCGCGCGAGTGATCGTGCCCGGCTCCAATTCTATGACGCCCCAGGCTTCCCAGACCGGCCGCGTCATGCGCCAGGGCCGAAGCTCCGGATAGATCGCCACCACGCGCCAATTCACGTCGACGAAAACGGCGTCGATCGCAAACCGCATCCCGACCGTATGGATCGAACGGCACCCCGCGAAGATCAGCGCCTCACCGGAATTCAGGCCGCGTCGTCCCAACAAGCCCTTCGCCCGCGCCCATGCGCCCTTGGCGACGTGCGCGTCGGTGGCCAATGTCGCCGGCGTCGCGCCGCAGATCAGGATTCGCATGGACTGCTCGGGCGGCCGGCTCATGGCGCTTGACCTTCGGATGTGCGCTCAAGTGCCTGCGCCTGCTCGGTCCGCCCCTGCTCGCGCAACTTCTGGATGAGATTGCGCCGCGCCCGCACGTGTCCCGGATCGCGCATCAGCGCCTCGGCATAGTAGCGGATCGCATCCTCGTCGTGGTGCTGCCGCCCGGCGAGCACGCCGAGATTGTTGAACACATTGGCGGTGGGCAAGATTCGAAGCGCCGTCAACAAATGGGGCAACGCCTCATCCGGTTTGCCGGCGTCGAGCAGCACACTGGCGAGGTTATCGTGCAGATAGCCGATCTCCGGCTTGAGCCGCACGGCCTCCTCGGCATGGCGCCGCGACTCGGCCAGCTCGCCGCGATCCGCCAGCAGGTTGCTGAGGTGATTATGCGCCAGCCATGCCTCGGGGTTCTGGGCGAGCGTGTCCCGCCAGAGGCGCTCGGGCGTCTCATAGACCTGGACGCGCTGCCAAGTCTGCGCCGTCAAGACGACTAACACGGCAACGCCCAGCGAGCTGCCGAGCCGTCGTCCTGTCGGCGACGCGTTGATGGCGCCCGTGGCGATCGTCACGAGCAGGCCGATCAATCCGATGCTGGCGAGATACTGAAAGTGATCGGCGACGAACGAAAAACGCATCGGATAAAAATCGACAAATCCCAGCGCGGGCGAGAGGATCAGCGCAAACAGCCCGAGGGCCGCGCACGGCCCGCGTCCAAGACGTCGCCGCAGCACCCACAGTCCGACCATGACGCCGCACGCCGCGACGGGAAACAGCCACTGCCACCACACGCCCGGATTGATCGTCCAGCGGGGATAGACAAACATCAGCCGCGCCGGCCAGCACAGCTTCGCGGCGTAGAACCACAGCGCGCGGCCGGCGATCAACACACGATCCGCCATCGAGAACGACCAGTCGGGTCCTTCGGCGCCCGCCACCGAGCGCTCCAGCGATGCGGTCAGTCGCGCAAACCCGAGCCCGAGCAGCAGCATGATGCCGATGGTCGCGATCTGCGCGGCTCGCAGCGGCCGCCGCTTCCACCAGGCGATGATCAACAGCGCCACAGGCAGCGTGCAGGCGACCGTCTTGCTGAGCAACACCGCGACGAACAGGCCTATGACAAGGCCATAACGCTGCATAGGCTGAAGGCTCAAGGAGTGGACCAAGGACCAAGGACCAAGGACCAAGGACTTCAGGATGCTGAAGGCGCCGAGGCAGCCGATCCTTGCTGCCGAGGTGTCTTGAGCGCGGAAAGCGCTCAAGGCTGAAGGCTGAAGAGGAGTGGGAGCGGACACTTCAGCCTTTAGCCTTGGGCCTTGAGCATCTTTGGACATCAATTCAGAGTGCAGGAAGTACCATGCGGCGAGAAGATAGAACACACCCGAGAGGACGTTTTTGCGCTCGGTGATCCACGCGACGGACTCGACGTGCACCGGATGCACCCCGAACACCGCGGCCGCCCACCACGCGCCTGGCACACCCAAGTCCGTCAGGAGCCGCCACAGGACGACGGCACTCAACGCGTGCAACAGCACATTGAGGAGATGCGAGGCCATCGGGTTCAGGCCCCACGCCCGAGCTTCCAACCAGAAACTCGTGAAGACCAGCGGGTAGTACTGCGGCGACGCCGTCGGCTCGGTCCACACGCGCCGCAGGCCGCCGGCCTCGTGCAACAGCGGATTGCGCGTCACGTAGGCGTCGTCGTCCCAAATGTAGCCGTTGGCGACGACCGGCGCATACGCGAAGCAGGTCAGCGCGATCAGCAGCAGGCCATGCCGGAGCGTGCGATGAACCGTGGACGGGAAGGATTGCCGAACGGATGGGAAGAACACGCCTGCGGGCATCACACCGCGACGGGACGGACGACCGCCTTGCTCTGCACACTGCGCGTGGGATCGAACATCCCCTCATCGATCTCAACGCCCTTGGCGCGCAGTTCCGCGAGAAAGCTCGGCCGGTAGCCGGTCGCGCGAAACGTGCCCAACGCTTCCCGGTTGCTGCCGATGCCCGTCTGCTCGAAGAGGAAGATGTCGCCGAAGGTGACGGACGAATGGTCGTCGATGCCGGTGATTTCCGTGACGTGCGTGACTTTGCGGGAGCCATCCGCCAGGCGCTCGGTGTGGACGACCAGATCGACCGCCGACACGATCTGCTCGCGGATCGCGCGCACGGGCAGGTCGATGTTGCTCATCAACACCAGCGAATCCAACCGCGCGATCGAGTCCTGCGGCGAGTTCGCGTGCAGCGTCGTCAGCGATCCGTCGTGGCCGGTGTTCATCGCCTGCAGCATATCGAGGGTCTCATCGCCACGACACTCGCCGATGATGATCCGGTCCGGCCGCATGCGCAGCGTATTGCGGAACAAATGGCGGATCGTG
>OBEQ010164636.1_pt1 | contig 16375 bp, 12 predicted proteins | sample 1670901 | NCBI WGS metagenome assembly OBEQ01 (sample SAMEA104232315, study PRJEB22302) | groundwater metagenome | biome: forest; feature: aquifer; material: groundwater | place: USA | collected 2011-08-07 | depth 5.4 m
AACATCGCGGTCGCGCTCTGGGACAGGATCTGCGAACGCGTGAACTCCGTCGTCTCCTTCGCAAAGTCCACGTCGCGGATGCGGCTTTCCGCATCCTGCGTATTGTAGACCTGGTTGGACAGGTTCGAAATCGCGAACTCGAGACGATTCACGTACGCGCCCATGTCGGAACGCATGGAATTCACCGACTTGATGGCCGTATCGATCAGGGACAGGGCGGAAAGCGCCGAAGTCGCGGTGCTCACCGACGTGGTCGTGGCGTTGAGGCCGATGGCGCCCAGGGACATCGAAGTCCCGGTGATGCTCAGGCGATCCGTACTCGTGCTGGACCCGGAACCGATATGCAATACCGAAGCCGCGCCTCCGGACACGCCGAAGGAGCCGGAAGCGCCGTCGAGCAGGGTCATGCCGTTGTAGGAAGCGGAATTGGAGATACGGGTGACTTCCGACATCAACTGGCCGAATTCCTTGTCGGTGTAGGAGCGTTCGGTCGTGGTCATGGTGTCCGTGGCGCTCTGAAGGGACAACTCGCGCATCCGCTGCAGGATATTGCTGATTTCGCCGGTGGCGCCTTCCGCGATCTGCAATAGGGCGATGCCGTCTTCGGAGTTGGACTTGGCGCGGCCCATGCCGCGGATTTTGGCGCGCATGGTCTCCGAAATCGAAAGGCCGGCCGCATCGTCCGATGCGCGGTTGATGCGGAGACCCGTCGACAACTTCTCAAGGGACTTGCTGAGGGAAGCCCGCTGGGTGGCCAGCGAGCCCTGGCCGATCATCGCGGAAATATTGTGGTTTATACGCACGGAAACGCCTCCTTGATAGACTCATCACCGCGGCATCCTTGCCGCGGACTGTATTTCGATTATGGCGGGCCCATTAAAGTTATCGGATGGTTTCAAGGAATACTTTAATTTTTTCTTTAACTATTTTCCGCGCTGCTTGGCCCGGTAGAGAAAAGCTCGTCCATGGGCATGCGCAATCGGGGTGACGCCTATGCCGGGCGCAACGCAATAAAACCCCCGCATCCAGGGGATGCGGGGGTTTTATCCAATACTGTAGGATTTGGGGACTATATCTCCTAGCCCTTGAGCAGGCTAAGCACTCCCTGGGGAACCTGATTCGCCTGGGCCAACATCGAGGTCGCGCTTTGCGAAAGGATTTGCGACCTTGTGAATTCCGTGGTCTCCTTTGCGAAGTCCACATCGCGGATACGGCTTTCCGCATCCTGCGTATTGTAGATCTGGTTCGACAGGTTCGAAATGGCGAATTCGAGCCGGTTCACGTAGGCGCCCATGTCGGAACGCATGGTGTTCACCGACTTGACGGCAGCATCAATCATGGAAAGGGCCGATAATGCGGTTGCAGCCGTGCTGACCGAGGTGGTCGCGGGATTTAATCCCAACGCGCCAAGGGTTATGGCCGTTATGGTAACGCTCATCCGATCGACCGATGCGCTTGATCCGGATCCGATGTGCAGAACGGAGGCCTGGCCCCCGGATACCCCAAAAGAGCTCGTACCGCCATCGAGAAGCGTCATTCCGTTATAGGAGGCTGACAAGCTTATGCGGGTGATCTCATTCATCAACTGACCGAATTCCTTGTCGATATATCCGCGCTCGGTGGTGGTCATGGTGTCCGTGGCGCTCTGGATGGAAAGTTCGCGCATACGCTGGAGAATGTTGTTCACCTCTCCGGTGGCTCCTTCCGCAATCTGCAAGAGGGCGATGCCGTCTTCGGCATTCGTCTTGGCGCGGCCCATGCCGCGGATTTTTCCGCGCAAGGATTCCGAAACGGACAAGCCTGCGGCGTCATCGGATGCGCGATTGATGCGCAGTCCGGTAGACAGTTTTTCGAGGGATTTCGCTAAGGAATCGTGCTGCATGGTAAGCGCTCGAGCGCCGATCATGGATGAAATGTTGTGATTGATGCGCATGGTACTTAACCTCCGTGTTGTTTATTTCGCTAGGCTACGTCCTTGCAGCTTCGCGTCGAGACCGGAACTCCCTCCCGGTGTATACTTCTCTTTCGGAAAATTTTTCACCGGGGTTGAGGACTTTTTTTCCATCGACCCCGTTGTAAGTCAAACCCGCACCGGAAGTTAACCAGAAACCTGAAGTGCCTTGGCATGCTTTCCTCCAAGGAGAACGGGGGGATCCCGTGAAATTCCACCGGTAACGGCGGAGGTACCTATGGGGTTTGAAGGGGAATTTAAAGCGGATTGTGCGGAAAAAAATATGGGGTACGGAAGAAAATACCGTGAGCCAGCCGGCGACGGGAACCGTGGAAGAGAACGCCCTGTATCTATAGTCCGGGCCGTGCGGTGAAAAGGGGCCGGGCTTTCCCCGGAATGCCAGACACGCATCCCCTACATATCCAGCACCTCGACGTTCCGCCCCTCCGCCGAGATCCGGTACCCGACGCGGATGAGATAGTGGCTGAACTTCCACTTGACGTGGAAGAGATGGCCGAAACCGAGTTGCGCATAAGCAAGGTGCTGATCCACCCCCAGATTGCCGCCATCGACGCGAAAAGTCCCGCCCGGATTTTCGCCCAAGGGCTTGCCTTCGAATTTGGAGGCGCAACCTTCCAAGTCCCGGCCATTGCAGATTTGGACCTAAGCCGAGTCCTCTGAACGGGAAAGCAAAGCGGTTAACACAAGGGTCCAGGCGAGGGCCTGGAGGATAGGGTTCAGCCGCATGCGATTCCTCCCGATGTGTTGAATGTCCCTGGACCCTGGGGCGCCCTTCAGAAGGCCGCGAACTTGCGGATCGCCGAACCCGTACCGGTCTTGATCGAGATCAGATAGATGCCGGGCCGGCGGGGGGAATACGCGGTGACCGCGGCGTCGGGTGTGAACCGCGCTTGCAGGGAACCGTCCAGGCCCCGGACTTCGGCAATCCGGGCGCCGGCTCCGCGAACCCGCAATGTGCCTCCCTCGCGCACCAGGCTGAAATCCGCGGCTTCCGGGCGGGCGGACACGGCCGTAACGTTGCATGCGGCCGCATCGTTCTTGACGAAATAGTCGCGGAAGGCCGACTTGGATTTGTCCATGCAACCGACCAGGTCCAGTACCTCGATCTTGGAGAATTCTATCGAACTCCCTTCGTCCTGGATGGTGATGTAGCCTTCCTTCAGCTGCGCCACGGGACTCGTGGTGCGGATGTTCTTGAAACCCATCACGGAATCCCATGCCGTATCGATCCTGCTTTTCACATAGAAGACCATGAGGGAATCGGACATGACCTTGGCCATGCTGAAGAGCCAGGTTCCATTGTTCAAGACCTTGTTGTATTCCAGGCTGTGGTATTTGGCGTCCGTGCAATGATGTCCGTTTTGATCGTTGTAGTCCTGGCCGTTGAAGGAGACCATGGTTCCGGGCACGCACAGGTTGGCGTTCCGCGGGGGGTTGTTGACTTGTCCGCGAGGACCGATGATCTGGTGTTCGATGGAGTTGGGAAAGTCCTGGTTCAGACCCATGGAGGCGGCCGATTGGGCATGGAGCATGAAACCGTTGTTCTGGACGGTCCAACCCCCGCTCTCGGAGGCGAACGCGCTGGTGTCCACGAGGAACCGGTATTGGCCGCGCAACAGGTAATAGCTGAACTTCCTCTTGTTGTAGAAGAGATGTCCGAAACCGGTTTGCGAATGCGGTTTTGTCTGGATCACTTGCAACCGGCCGTTATTGACCTGGAAGGCGTCGTTCTGATTGACGCCCGCGGCATGGCCGGCGAATTTGGGCACCCAGTCACCCAGATCCTTGCCGTTGAAAATCTGGATCCAGGCGGAATCCTCCACCGCGTGCGCCTTGTGGCATCCGATGGAAATCCCCCCAAGCAACAATATCCCCAACAGTTTGCCCATGCGCATGACATACCCCCCCGTATGATGATGAACCGGCCCCGCCGCGGCCCAACTGCCGCGGCGTAAATCCGGAATGGAATGAAAAGACTATCCCGCATCCAGCGGGACCCTGCCTCCTTTGTCCGCCACCACGGACAAGCATGGAATCCGCCTTCGCGGACGCCGTGCCTTGGAGGCTTTCGACCGTCAGTCGGGCAGCGGCCGGATGGAAAGCGACGCGCCTCCCAGCTCCCGGCCGCGCACATCGAGCTGCTCGTCACCGCGCAGAACGCGGATGGTACCTACAGCCGGCGCCAGGATCGACGGCGAAGACCGCTTCGCAAACCGAGCTGCCTGACGGCGCGCCAAGGTTACGGGTTTGCCGTTTTGATCCAGCTCCATGATGTTCCAATTGCGGTACCACACCTCATGGCCTTCGGCCTGCAAGCCGATCTTGCCTTTGAAGAGCGGCAGTCTGGCCGTGGTGTCGTCCTGCTTTTTGTCGTATTCCAGGTGTGTGCCTTTCATGACCACCTTCCCGTTCACCACGTGGAAGGTGCTGTCCGATCCGTAGACCCGGATCTCCTCGGAATTCCAGGCGGTGTCCGTATCCCAATGCTCGGTATGCGCCGAGGACATGATGGTGCGCTTGGGATCGCGATCGCCCTGGATGTAGGGAACGCCGCCCGCGGAGGCGGGCATGTATAGGGGCGTGTTGTCCGCCTTGGTCTTGGGATCCACCGTGGTGGTCATCCACACGTTTGCGATCAGGAAGGTCCAGCCCGCCTCGTTATGCTTCATCTGGCATTCCACCGAACGCGGGTGCTGCCCGTAAAGCTTCCAGGACGCGGTGTCGATGTGGTAGACGAATCCGGCGTTGGTGCTGCCCACCGTTCCGACGTAGCGGTATTCCACGCGGCAGATATAACGCGAATAGTCCTTGCGCGTGCCGATATGCCCCTGGTTCACGGTGTTGTACGCGTGGATCATCCCCTTTTCGGCCTTGAAGGTGCCGGCGGGATCGTTGTCGTAGTTGCGGCCGCCGAGATTGGTTCCGCCCACCAGGTAGGTATAGAGGCCGGTCAGGTTCTGGCCGTTGAACAGATCGACCCAGCCCGAATCCAACTGGGCCTGGGTGAGAGCGGCCGTGCCGGCGCGGGGCAGGCACAGGGCGGCGCATGCGATGACCGCCAATGCGCCCCGCGACCGGCGGGGGTTCGAAGTTGCGGCCGCCGCCGCCGTGACGGCCGCGATCATCCGCGCGACCTTTCGTGCTCCAAAGAGGCGCGCATACATCGCCGGAATGGGATTGCGCATCTCAGAGGAACCGGATGCGCAGGAGACCGCCCGCGAGGGCCGAAGGCAGGTTCACCCGCAATACGCCTTCGGAACCGGCGCGGACGTAGGTCCACGCGTGCTTGCCCTGCATATCGAAGACTTCGAAACCGGAATGGCCCGCTGGCAAATCCACGTAGGAGAAGCCGGCCAGCACGGAAAGTTGCCGAACCGCATCCTGGGCGCGGGAGACGCGCGCCAGTGAGGTGGGGAGGCAGGACTCGTCGCGGGCGCCGGTATAGTCGATGCGGATGAGAGCGCTCTTGGTGTCGCTGTAGCCGTTCTCGCTGTATTGCAGCACATAGAGCGAGCCTTCCGGGCCGTACTGGGCTGAGATGTCGCTGCGCATGCCCGTGACGGGGAAGTCCAGGAGCTTGTCCAGCTTTCCCGCCGAGGTGAAGGAGACGATCTTGTGCACCTGGCGGGTCCAATCCCAGAAGAACAGGCGGCCGTCGTACTGGGGCGGGAACTTGGTATCCGACTTCAGGTTCTTGTCGTAGCGGTACCTGGGTCCGCCCATGGCCGTCTCTCCGCCGTTGCCCATCTCCTTGAAATCGATCTTGTTGTTTCCCGCATACCAGACGACCGGGGCCTGGGAAGGCGGCAGCTTGTTGACGCCGGTATTGTTGGGCGAGTTGTTGACGGGCAAGGCGCAGTCGAACTTGGCTCCGTTGACTGCCGTCGCGCCGCTGTAGTCCACATTGTTGTAGGCGAACTGGTTGCCGTTGCAATAGGGCCAGCCGAAGAAGCCCGGCTTGAGGGCGACATTCAATTCGTCATGGCCCATGCGGCCGCGGGCGGGGTTGTCGTCGTTCGCGTCCGGACCCACTTCGCCCCAGATGACCCAGCCGGTCTTGTTGTCCACCGTGAAGCGGTAGGGGTTGCGCATGCCCATGGTGTAGATCTCCGGCCGTACCTTGGCGAGCTCGGCATCCGTGTAGAAGGAGGCGAAGGCGTCCTTGAAGTTGCCGGCGGGGATGGTATACCACTTACCGGCCACCTGGGCCGCTTCGGGGTGGATGCGGTTGATCTTGCCGCGAAGATCGTTGGTGTTGGCCGCCGATTTCTGCGCGTCCTTGCCCGGTTCCTTCCAATAGATGGGTCCGTAGCCGTCGTTCGGCGCGTCATGGGGATTGGTGTCGTCACCGGCGCTGAAGAGCAGGTTGCCCTTGTCGTCGAACACCATGCCGCCCGCGGCGTGGTAGATGCCGCCCGCCACCCGCGAGAAGCGGAGGATTTCCGTGCGGGAGCCCATGTCCAGCTTGTCGCCCGTAACCGTGAAGCGCGCGATCACGTGGGCGCGGTTGACCTTGTCCGGATCGGAAAAGAGCACGTAGAGAAAATGGCTGGTCTCGAAATCCGGCGGCGCCGCGATGCCGAGCAGGCCGTCCTCGTTCTCGAAGCGCGTGGGCACGGTTCCCGCCAGGACCGGCGCGGCCACGCCCGGCTTATAGACCTGGATGTTGCCCGTGGTCATCTCGCCTATGAACACGCGGCCGTCCGGGACCACCGCCAGATGCACGGGGTGGTCGAGGCCGGTCGAAAGCAGCACGGTCCGCTTGAAGTCCGCGGCTTTGGGCTCCGCGCAGGTCTGGGCCCTTGCGGTCCCCATGAGCATGCAAGCGGCGGCGGTGATCACCAAGGCACCCCCCACGAGTCCCCGATCGGTGGCCGTCCGCCGCTTGCAGATTTGATGCTTCATATTCATACGTGCTTCCCCCCACATTATGGATTCCATTCCTTTTGCCGATCCGGCCGACGCGCTTGCCTGCGCCCCCGCTCCCAGGCCGCACGCCTTCATGGCGCCGCCTGGGCCGGGAACGAGGAACCGGGCTTCTGGTTTTCATAGGTCAACTTGATCCAATCCGCGCCGCGCGCGACCGAATGCACCTGGACTTCGTCGAGGTCGCCTTTATACTCATATCCCAGCTTGCCGTTGCCGTGTTTGCCCAAGGTCACGTTCAACGGGAATTGGAAGCCCACGGGATCCGGCGCGGGAGTATTGCCCACCTCCTTGCCGTCCACGTAGAGCCGGAGGGTGGCGCCATCATAGGTGCCCTGCACCAGGTGCCATTTGCCGTCCAGGAAATCCGTCGCCTTCACGCTCACATGGTACCACGGGGTGCTCAACCCTGCGGGTTGGACGGCCGGCCAATACCAGACATGGAAGCCGCTGTCCGGATAGGAGCGGAGGCCGTAATTGTCGCCGATGCTCACCATTTCCCCTCCGTTGGACCCGAAGCCCTTGCCGTTGTTGCGGCACCAGGTGGAAATGGTGAAATGGGTCGGCTGCCGAAGGCCGTTAGAGACCTTGGACGCCCGGATGTAGTCGCCGGAGTCGAGGCCGTGGCCCGCGCCGATGACGCCGGAGCGCGAGACCGAGGTCACGCGATGGTCCGCGTCGTTGCCCGCGCCGGTCGCGTCCTTGTACAAGCCGTTGGCCGTGGTGTCCGCCTGCTCTTCCGCCAGATGCCACACGCCGGCGAATCCCGACAGGGTATCGAACACGGAACGGCGCGACGCGGGTTCCGCCGTACCGGCCTTGCCCCAATACATGGACAGGTATTGCGAGGCGTTGTTGGCGCGCACCGTATCCATGCGCACCCATATTTCCGCATGGCCGGCCTGCGCATCCCAGGCTTCGATCTCGCGTTCCAGGGGCGTGCCGTCCGCCTTGGCGAAACGCACATCCGCGCCGCCCGCGGCGGCCTGGGAGAAGTCGAAAGCGGGAGCGGCCAGGCGCACCAGCACGGGGAAACCCTTCTGATCCTTGGCGATGGCGACCCCGGAAGCGGTGGTGTTGAGGATCCATTTCGCGGAATGGGACCAGGTGGCGTAGGCGCTCACGTAGGTTACCTGGGACTTGAGGACGTTCAAATCCTTCGCCAGGGAGATGGGCCGCGAATCGCTGTCCCCCTTGGTGTAAAGGACGGACGGCACCAGGCCGGGCGGAAGCGAGTCCAGCAGGATCGAACCGGAGATGCGCAACTCCGAGTCCACGCGGGTGCGGAAGGTGGTGCCGGGGATGTAGACGTAGCCCACGCCGGAATCCTTTGTCTCCGGGAGCGGCACGGACAGGGCTCCGCAAGCGTGCAGGGTGTCCTTGGGGACGAGGACGGAATCCAGGGCCAGTTGGATGGCGAAGACCGCAGAGCGGGTGCGGGATTGCAATTGCAGGACCTGCAGGTTGTACTCTCCCGAGACCAGGCGCGTGAAACGGTAGCGGCCGTCCGCATCGGTCGTGTCCTTCTGGGAATCGGGCACGGCGCCGCCGCGCACGGGATTCCAATCCGAAGGCAGAATGGTAACTTCGGCACCGGCGACCGGCTTGCCGCTTTCTTCCACGATCTGGCCCGCAACCCGCGCGTTACCGGTCTCGGTGGCGTCGCCGCCCGAGGCCAGGCGTTCGCCGCAGCCGGAGGCCAGCCAGGCCGCGATGGCCATGGCCGCGGCCAGGAACGGCTTCAACGGGGAGCGCTTCATTTGCCACCCGCCTTGACTACGGGAGCCTTGTCCGCGGCGGCTTTGCCGACAGGGAAGAGCTGGAAATTGAGCTGATAGACCCGGTCCGGATCCTGGGACGCGGTGGCCAGATCCATGATCTCCTTGCGGAAGGCCTGGATGCGTCCTTTGATGCGGAGGAAATCATCTTCGCTGATGCCCAGGGTGAGGGCGGAGATGTCCCGCTCCTCCTTGAGGGATAGATCGTGCGCGCCCTCGGCCAGGCGCGAGACCTGCTTATGGTAGTTGATGACGTTGAGCGATGCCACTTCGTCCCCGGTGGAAATGACCGCGCTGCTCTGGACGTACCTGCTGGTCTTATCCCGGAGGATGAGGCCGAGCTTCTCCAGCAACTGCACGGACTTCTTGGCGTCGCGGGCGGGGATGGACGGCAACAGGCAGCGGCCCAGCAGGCTGAAATCGTCCCCGCCTTTTCCGTCCGAGAAATCCACCTTGGAGACCATGGACCGGATCACGGGATGGTACCACTTCAGGTAATAGTCGTATTGCTCCTCGCCGATTTTGGCGATCTTGAGCTTGCGCTTCAGGCCCAGCATGCGCTGGTAATAATGATCCTTGACCCCGTTGGTGCGCGCCTGGGTGAAGGGCACCATCATCTCGAAATAGTCCGCCTCCGCCTTGCTGAACTTGAGCGCCTTGGCCACGCGGATCACGGAGTCGGTAGAAAGATTCTTACTGCCCTTGATCAGGTGCAGCAGCCACGACGTGGAGTTCATCCCGGTCAGGCGGGAAAAGTCCCGGTAGGTGAAACCCTTTTCGGCCTTCTGTTCCTCATAATAGTCCTTGAGGAACAGGCGGTAGTTGGTGTATTCGTAGATGGATTTCATTTTTTGCACCGACTTGGTAAACAAGTCCGGTGCACCCCAAGATAGCGGCATTCAGGGAAAAGTCAAGGCGTTCTTCCGGGTTGCGAAAGAACCAATGCCTTAAAATATGGCATTTAAGCCAATAAAGAAAGAAAAACTGATTTTCCTGAATGAATCTTAAAAGGGGCCGGGAGTGATTTTCCTTCGGCCAGAGCTCTGATTTTCTGGTTTTTTAGTTTACCATGGTAAACAAGAATACCACCTGCCATATCTCGACCAGGACCGGAAAGGCCCCATTCCCTGGGAAATATCCGCGACCATTCACGAGGAATCATGCCTTCGCAATGGTCAGGCCGTATGGCTCGCAAGCGAGGCCCCCGCGGAGTTTCCCTGCCAATGCCTGTTCGGCCTGGGCGGCATCTCGCCCCGGGCGACTTCTCTCAACGGCTCCTCCCTTGGGTCCGCGGCCAACCCGGGCCGCACCCGCTGCGAACCGACGTACAAAAGGGGCGATCGCCGGTTCCTCGTTTCGGAAACGGAATCGGCCAGGGACGCAGCTGACGCATTGCCAAATCCCGGCGTCCGCGTCCGGGCATCCCTGCTGACCAAAGGGCACGGCAACCTGGATGAAATTTCTCGACCAAGGGAGGGATGGGCACCGGGCTGGGCCTGGCCAACGTGGACGCGACCGTGAAGGAACACGGCGGCTGGATCACGGTGGAAATGGAGTTGGGGCGGGGACGGAGTTTTGAATCCATCTGCCGATTGAGACCGCGGGGGACTAAGGGACTTTGGCTACTTTGGGATCAAGGAGAGATTTCAAAGTTCAAAGTGCAAAGTGCAAAATTCAAATTGGAATGCGAAAGCATTCTGCCGAATGCCGACAAACAGCAACTGCCAATTCGCTGCGCCCTCGCCTCTTCTCGGCTCTGAATTTTGCACTTTGCACTTTGAACTTTGACTTTTGCACTCTTCTTCCTTAGACCGGACTCCCCGCCTTCTCCCTCGCCCGGTCCAGGATCTCCGCCGCCGCCTTCTCATAGGCCTTCATCAGCGCATCCGCGTCCGCGAGTTCGCTCTCGCCCACCACTTCGTAGTAATAGCGGAACTTCGGTTCCGTTCCGGAGGGGCGGAGCAGGATCCAGCTGCGATCGGTGAAGACGATCTTCAGGCCGTCCGCGATGTTGGTGCGGGCGACGGCTTTATCCGCGGCGCCCACCTTGATGCGATCGCCTTCCTTGACCAGGCCGCCCTCCAGCACCTTCATCACCGCGTCCTTATAGCGCTGCCAAGCTTCCACGGTGACGCCTTTGACGTCCGCGCCGCCCTTGCCCGGATAGAACCAGCCGTGCTCCTTGCGCAGATCCAGATACAGATCGGACAGATTGAGGGCCGATGAGGCGATGGAATCCAGGGCGGACAAGAAGCCCGCCAAGGCGCACTTCTCCAAAGTATGACCGACGAAGGAGATGCCGTCGCTCTCTTCATAGGCCATGATCGCGTCACCATGAGAGAGAGGGCCACGGAAGTTCTTGAATCCCACGGCGGTCTCGAAGACCTTTTCGCCGCGCTTGCGGGCGATTTCGGAAGCAAAGCCGGAGGAGGGAACTGTGGTGGCGAGGCCGCCCTTGATGCCGCGACGCAGGAGATTGGCATAGCCGATGGACCCGAAGCGGTTCATGTCGATGTCCAGGTGTGCGTCCGCGAAGCGGATACGGTCGGCGTCCGGATCCAGGGCCACCGCCAGGGTCAGACTGCGACCGCATTTTTTCAGTTCCTCAATCAGGATGGCTTGGTTGCGCGCGTTCGGCTCCGGCTTGACGCCGTGGAAGGAATAGTCGTCCTCGGTGTTGAAGAAACGGATGGCTTCCGCGGTCTCGAGCGCGCCCAAGGTATCCGGCCCCAACAGGCTCTGGATATAGCCGCGGGAGGATCCGTGCATATTGTCGATGGCGATGAACAGATCCTTGGCGTTGCCGCGCAGCCAGGCGCGGATAGCCTTGAGATCGAACACCTTGCTTTTCTTCTCGACGAAATCCGTGAACATGGCCGCGGCGTCGACCACGGTGCGCAAGGGGCGGTAATCCGCGGAAGCGCGGGTGAAGGGTTCCTTGGAAAGCATCAAGGCGTTGGCGTGTTCTTCGATGAGCGAGGTCAGGTTCACGTCGGCGGGGCCGCCGTCGGCTGGATTGAATTTGATGCCGGCGTATTCCATGGGATTATGGGACGGCGTGAAGTTGATGGAACCGGCGGCCTTGAGCTCGGTGAGGATGGCCGATCCCACTCCCGTGGGGCATTCGCCCGCGTCGTGGATGGCGATGTTCTCGGCGGCCAGCTCGCGCATGGCGGCGGCCATGAACTCATCGCCCATGAAACGGTTGTCGCGCAGGATCAGTACGCCCGCTTTTCGCACTTGGTCGAATCCGGTATAGCCGTTGGTCTTGAGGAATTCCCCCGTCTTCATCATGGCGATGATGCCGCGCGCCACCTTGTGCACGTTCTCGACCGTGAAGCCTTCGCCGATGGCTTCCCGCCAGCCGGAAGTGCCGAACACGACCGTGGTGGTCAAAGAGGATTCCCGCGCCAGGCGTCCCTGGAATTCCCGGATGCGCGTGATGGCGTCGACGCAGGCCGCGCGGACGGGGTCCGGCAACGTATTGGCATTGAAGCACGCCCCCAGGAGATTGGCCGCCTCCCATAGGTTGGCCCCGGTCGGACCCTTGGGTTCGAAGTTGGCCTTGATGCGCGCGGGCCAATCCCCGGGGAGCGCCGCGAATACGGAGACGAGATCTTCCCCCAGAGCGCGCGCGAAATCCCGCTTCGCCTTCACGATGGCTTCCAGGGTTTTGCCCGCGGATGGGGCCCCGGAATGGCCCAGTGAAGAGCCCGCCGCCGTGTTGCCCGCTGTTTCACCGCTTTTGCCCGTATCCATGTCCAATCCTTTCATCGCCTGTCTAACGCAAATCATGCTCATGCCGCGATGTTCGATCCGGCGGTCAAGCAGGAAAATTAGGTAAATACCTCCGGTTCCGGCACCGGAACTGGCACCCCGCCCGCCGCGAATTTAACTTAGGACGATATGGAAACCAAAAATGAAGAACAGAAACCCCGCGTCGTCATCGTAGGCGGCGGGTTCGCGGGCATCCGCACCGCCAAAGCCTTGGGCCGCACGGGCCAATACCGCGTCACCGTGCTGGACCGCCGCAACCACCATCTCTTCCAGCCCCTGTTGTACCAGGTCGCCACGGCATCGCTCAACCCATCCGACATCGCCGTGCCCATCCGCCAGGTCTTGGCCCATTGGGGCGAGGTGAACGTGCACATGGAGTCGGTGACCGGGGTGGATCTGGCGGGCAAGGCCGTGGTCACGGAAACCGATCGGCATGCCTACGATTATCTCGTGCTCGCCTGCGGTTCCACCCACAGCTATTTCGGCCATGACGAATGGGAGGATCTCGCTCCCGGACTCAAGACCGTGGAACAGGCACTGGAAATCCGCCGGCGCATCCTGACCGCCTTCGAACAGGCGGAGAAGGCCGCGGACCCTGCGCTGCAGTCGCGCCTGCTCACCTTCGTCGTCATCGGCGGCGGGCCCACGGGCGTGGAGATGGCCGGCGCGCTGGCGGAGCTGGCGGCCTCCATAGTCTCACGGGAGTTCCGCAGCATCCGCAACCATGCCACCCGGGTGATCCTGATCCAGGGCGATGATCGCCTCTTGCCCCAGTTCGAAAGCGGACTCTCGGAAAAGGCCAAGCAGGCGCTGGAGCGCAAGGGCGTGGAAGTGATGCTGGGAAAGCATGCCAAGCAGATCACGGCGCAGGGCGTTGCGCTGGACGGCGCGTTCATCGAAACCAGCAACGTGCTCTGGGCCGCAGGCGTGAAGCCCTCCCCTTTGAACAAAGGCCTGGGCGTTCCTTTGGACAAGCAGGGCCGCGTCATCGTGGAAAAGGATCTGAGCCTCGCCGGCCATCCCGAGGTTTTCATAGTGGGGGATCAGGCGCATTTCGAAACCCCTAGCGGGCCGCTGCCCGGCCTGGCTCCGGTCGCCATGCAGCAGGGCATCGCCGTCGCCGCCAACATCATGCGGGACGCGGCGGGCAAGCCGAGGAAACCTTTCCGTTACCTGGACAAAGGCACCATGGCCGTGATCGGGCGTTCCTTCGCCGTAACCGAGATCGGCAAGTTGCATTTCTCCGGGTTCTTCGCCTGGCTCACATGGTTGTTCGTCCACATCATGTATCTGGTCGGCCACCGCAACCGCGTGGTCGTGCTGATCAACTGGGCCTGGTCCTATGTCACCTTCAAAGGCGGCGCGCGCCTGATCACCTTGCACTCCTGGAAGGAATCCGCGCCGGACATGGCGCCCATATCGGCGGCGCTGGCGCCGGTGGACAAGGTGTTGGTGGACAAGTCCGCTTAAAGCGTCTTGACGAGGATGGCGAGCTCTTTGCCGCCGTATTCGACGATTTGCAGCACGGACCATCCCATCTTTTCGAATACGCCCTGGGTGATGGGGTTGAACACGTGGATGCTCGTGAAGCCCTGCTGTTTGGCGATCTTCTCGACCTCGGCCACCAGGGAAGTGGCCACTCCCTGCCCCCGGTGATCCGGATGCACGAATACCGAGGACAGCCAGGGGGTGATCTCCTGGAGGATTTCCATATCCGAGGCTTTCAGGGAGGCCGTCCCGATCACCCCGCGCTCGTCATGGGCGACCAAAGTGATGGGCATTTCGTTTTCATTCATGCGGCCGAACAGGCCCTTCTGGATGTCCAGCAAGGTCCGCAACGGGAAGGCGTAGGACCATTCCTCGTATATCCATTTGCCGATGATCGGGATCCAGTTCTGGAAGTATTTGACGTGGCTGATCTGCATGCAGCGATTTCCCCCGTTCCCATCAGACAAGATACATAAGGCGCCCCAACGGCGGGCCTCCATCTTAGGATAACGGAAGAACCGGAACCCGGCTTTCCCCTGACGCCTACGCCTATCTTGGGTAACGCGCGGAGCCTCGCCTCCGCCGTCCAGCGGAATCCGGCACGGCAGCCGGCGCCCAACCAGGGGATTTACCGGGAAAATGCGGATCGTTTCGATGTTTGCGGTTTTATGCGCGCTGGAATCCGGGATGAATCCGGCCTGGACCGCCACGGCGAAAATCTCGGTTGCGGGCGATTATTCCGCCTGGGATTTTAGCCGGCTGATCACGCTGAACACGTCTGCAACCGGCGCGAACGTGCCCGGAAACATCCCGGGATTTCCCGTGCTCATCCGGCTCTCCCCCGCCAACTTCGATTTTTCCCAGGCCAAGGCGGACGGTTCCGATCTGCGCTTCACCCGCCTGGACGGCACCCCGCTTCCCTATCAAATCGAACGCTGGCCCCAGATCACCCAGAGAGCGGAAATCTGGGTCCGCATCGACACCGTATTCGGCAACCGCGACGGTCAGGCCTTCCGCATGTACTGGGGCAATGCCGATGCGCCGGACGCCGCTTCCCCGCACGCCGTCTTCGACACCGCGGACGGTTATGTCTCCGCCTGGCACTTGGGCGAAGCCGGGAACACCGTCGCTGACGGCTTCCAGGACGCGTCCGCCAACGCGGCCCATGGTCAGGGCGCCAACCTGAAACCGGAAAGCCGGGTGGAAGGCGTGGTCGGTTGGGCCACCCTGTTCCAAGCCGCAGCCAAGCAGTCCATCACCATCAAGGCGGCCGCCCGCGCGAAATTCGACTTCGCCGGACCGGGCGACATGACCCTATCCCATTGGGTCAAAGTGGAATCCAACCCCGGCGCGTTCTACACCACGGTGGCCAAAGGGGATAGGGCCTGGCGCATGTCCCGCAGCGGCGGCGGCAACGTGCTGGAATTCGCCATCCGCAACATCAAGACCAACCCCGCCCTCAAGGACCATGATATCGCGGACACCAAGACCGTGTTCGGGACGCCCCTCTGGCATCTGGTGATGGGCGTGGCCAAGGGCGACAAGCTGGCCGTCTACGTGGACGGCGTGAAGGAAGACGAGCAGCCGCTTCCCGGAAGCGTGGTCAACAGCGAGGACGATGTAGCCCTGGGCTTCAACAGCCAGTACCAGGCGCGTTACCTCGACGGCGCGCTGGACGAAGTGCAGATCCTGCGCAAAGGCGAAAGCGCGGATTGGGCCAAACTCACCTGGGAGAACCAGCGGCCGGGAGGGAACCTAGTGTCCTTCGGGGGATCCGCCGCCATTTCCATAGGCGGCAAAAACCAGGGGCGGAACAAGGACCGCGTCGAGGGCGCGCGCGATCTCCAGGGTAACTCCGGAGATACCCATGCGGCCGCCACGCCGGGCTTCTTCCCCGCCGGCTCCCGTTCCGGTTTCGACGCGCTGGGGCGCCTCTTCCGCCGCGCCTTCGCTTCCGTACTCCCCAACGAAAGGGATTCCCATGAATAACCCATTGTCCGCAGGCCTTATCAAGGGAGTCACCGGCGGGATCCCCCGGGGGATCTCCCGCAGCATCGCCTCCATCCTGCTCGGTCTTCTCCTGCCCGCGCGCGGAACCTGGGCCATGCCTGCTGATTTCGAACGCACCGAGTGGGTGACGGGATTCAATTCCCCGCTCTCCATGCACTTCGCCCCCGATGGCCGCCTGTTCGTCCTGGAGCAAGCGGGCAAGATCCGCATCATCAAGAACGGGGCACTGCTGCCGACGCCTTTCGCAACCCTTACCACCTGGGCCCATCGCGAGTCCATGCTGGGCGTGGCCTTCGATCCCAAATTCGCCGACAACGGCTTCGTGTACATCTATTACCAGACGCCCAAGCAAAAGAACCGCATCTCGCGCCTTACGGCGAGCAAGGACAATCCCGATCTGGCGGTGGCGGGGCGCGAAACCGTG
>OBEQ010582872.1_pt1 | contig 16375 bp, 11 predicted proteins | sample 1670901 | NCBI WGS metagenome assembly OBEQ01 (sample SAMEA104232315, study PRJEB22302) | groundwater metagenome | biome: forest; feature: aquifer; material: groundwater | place: USA | collected 2011-08-07 | depth 5.4 m
AGGCGTGCTGACCCTGATCGACTGGACTGGCGTATTAGTCGCCGGTTTTCGTGACAACCTTGAAAGCGCGTTGACCTCTCAAGCGGGTCAATCCGTCACGATGCGTAAGGTCACCGGTGGTGTATGGGGTCGGATTGTCCTTCATGACGTGAAAACCGTTATACCCAACCAGTTTGCCGTGGTCATTGACCGCGCGGCCATTAGGATGAGTCCTTTGATGTTGTTAAAAAACCGCACTCATCCTGAAAATGCCATTCGATTTGTCACCCTGAGCCATCCTGTCGTAACTCGCCTTAAGAAAGTAGGGCCACGAGCGGAAGATGGGCGCTTCCCCGAGACTGAGGCAATATCGATTGACATGAAGGCGGTGGCGAAAGTTCTTCCAGGGATTCGCATTCGAAATGGTGAATTCCGAGGAGAGGGTCAGACCGCTTCATTGAAGGGTATCTTTGTCTCCGTGTCAGTGGAGAACGGGGCCTTTGTGTGGCACGGTTATTTGAAGGGACCCGGCTATGCGAGCGGCGTTCTGCAGATGTCAGGTCGGTATCATCTTGAGTCCGGTACCGTGGCTTTCGAGGGTCGCAGTGCGGGTGTTGATCTGGCGTCGTATGCCGATTGGCTCAGAACATTGGAAGATATCCCTTTACATAGTGTGGCAGGCCGGTTGAAAGGTGAAACTAAATATCATGGGCCGTTTCCCATCGTGCAGTCGGGGTGGCAGGGTCATTTGGAATGGCGGGATGGCGAAGTGGTAGTCAAACAAGTGGGTATGCGCATCAAAGCTCAAGAAGTAAAAGTGGATCTCGCGTCGGATCGCGCTGAAGTTTCGCTGGCGGCCGGGACCGTATTTCATCCGTTGGTGGGGAAAGCTTCGTTGGAAGGTCATCTCATCGTTGACGCTCAACAGATGACGCTCAACCGGATGAAATTATCCAGTGCGACATCGATGCTAGAGGTGCACGGGACCATGAAGAAAGGCGTGAAGGGCGCCATGGAGGCTGTCTACACCGATATAGTGGAACACCAGGGGTATCAATTTGCCGCCCAGTGGAATGATCAAATGGCGAAAATCTGGACAAAAAACCCCACGGGAGCATTCGCTTTGGATGCCCAGGCGACCTTTGGCAAGCCGCCCACAGGCGAGCCTCGCTCGCCTCGCTTCGCGGGCGAAGCGGGCCGTGGCGGGACGACTTCCCAATTTCTTGCGCAATTGAAAGGGTTAAAGGTGGAGACATGGCTGGGATTTTCAAGGATGGAAGCCAAAGGGTCTTGGGGCGATGAAATGATACGCCTGGCTTCGTTCACCGGCGAACAAGGCGGTCGTGCCGTCTTGTCGGGCTGGGCGCAGGTGCCGTTGAAAGGAAAGGCATTGCCGCAGGGATGGATAAAGGGGGAGGGGATTGAATTGATGCGCCTGCCGAAGGTGAAGGATCTTGGCCAAGCGGGCCGTTTGTCCCTGGCTTTGGCGTTGGTGGGGACGCGCGAACAGCCGATCCTTCGAGTGACGGCCTCGGTCAAGTCGGTGGCGGACCCTTCCAGCTTTTTGAAAGGCGCCGCCGTGCATGCGGAAATCAGTCAAGAGGCGATTCGAATTCATAAGGTGGCGTTGATGGATGGCCGGGTGGGTGTATCCGGCACCGTGAGGGATCCTTGGGGACTGGCGGGGGAGAGGAAAGGCGAAGGGGTCGTCTTGGTAAAGCGATGGACGACGCCGTGGATGGATCTCCGAGATGCCGCCATACCCTGGCAATTGGAGCAGGGCCGTTTGATCTGGCGGGAGAGTGAATTGCATACCACTCACGGCGTGTATCGTTTCGACGGCGACCTAAAATTGGCGGAAGAGCCATCTGGATCCTTTCGCATCGCGATGGACCGAGCGTGGGGTAAGAAGCCGAACAGCGCCTCCGGCGCTCCAGGTGCCCCTAACCTAGTTAGGGACCCATTACTAACAAATCCCGAATTCAGGGATGCCAGGAGCTCTGCGAGTGGCAGTCGCTTGGTGGGTTCCCATGAGGTGAATTATAAAATTCGGTCGACGCCATTCGCCGTGGAGGCCGAAGTCAAAAGCGCCGTGTCTCTTGATGGCAAGCCGTTTCCATCGCTTCACGTGTCCGCGACCATCCACGAAAAGGGCGTCACCATCAATCGTCTTTCGTGGGGGACCTTTGTGAAAGGGACCGCTGAATTAGAATTTCACGACAAAGGACGCACGGAAGCGGCGATCGACGTGAATGCGTTCCCCCTGGCCCTGCTCAATGTGTTGACCAGCGATTCCGAAGCGATGGCCGGCATGGTGAGCGGTAAGATTCGCGTGAAGGGCGTTAAGCCATTGCCGGAAATCGACGTGGATCTGGCGCTTAAAGATGGTGCCATCGGGGCCATTCCGTTGGGGGAAAGCACGGTCCACGTCACCAAAAGCGCAGGGGAAGCCTATACCGTCGAGATGCGGGGCGCCAAAGGCCATCAGACATTTTCCTCCTATGGGACCGTTTCATGGCCGCCTTCGAATGAAAGATCCGGTAGCCCGCCTTCGGGCGAGCCTCGCTCTGGCGGGCCGAGTCGGACCGTTCCTCTATCGAATCGAATGAAAATTGATATCAATTGGTCATGTACGAACCAGCCGATCGCCGAGTGGCTCAAGGTCATGTTCGGACCAGGTTCCGCGGCGGAAGTCAGCGGAATGGTGGGGGGGCGGGGGCGCGTGTACGGTTTGCTCAGCGATCCGACCGTGCAGGGTAATGTGACGCTTCAACATGGCCGCGCGTTCGGAAATCCGTTTGAAGTCATCAGCGGGAGTATGGATGTGTCGCGCCAGGAAATTCGAGTGACGGAAGGTAAATGGCAAAGTTCATTGGATCACGTCGGCGTGAGGGGATTGCGGGTGGCTTGGAGCGAGGGGCACACGACCTGGGCGTGCGACGATATTCGGTTCGATCCTTATAATTTGTGGGCGTTCCGGTTGACGGGAAGTTTGGCGTTGACCGGCCACGCATCGAAGGACGGGGCTTGGACGACACGCGTGGACAGCCGGGATCTCTTATTGAACGGCTATCCGTACGGGTTGATCAGTTGGCAGGCGGGCTTCCATCCCCGGCAAGAGGAGTTTCGTGTGGATGAGATCGCGGGCGGTCCGCTGTGGGAACCGTCTCAGACGGTCGCGACCCAGGGCCTGTCGTTATCAGGGCCCTCCCGTTCGGCGGAAACTCATGTGGTCATCCATGTCCATAAAGACGAGGTGACACTCAAGCCCAGCACGGTCCGCCTGCCCAAGGGATATATTTCGGCCCAGGGTCGCGTGACCCCTCAACCGCTGGGGGTGGTGATCAAAGGATTTGGCGTAGAAGCCGCGTTTATCGTGCGAGCGCTGGCCGTGGCGCTGGATGGAGAAGGCACAGCGGATTTTGAAGTGGCGATCAACGGAAATTTAGGCAATCCCAAGGTGAACGGCAGTATGCACATCAAGGACGGCCGGTTCGAACTCTGGCCGTTCCAGGATTTGAAGGGTCAGCTTTCCATTGAGAACCGTTGGATGTATTTGAAGCCGTGGGTCATGTCGCGAGAGGGGCGTTTCAAAGTGACGGCCAACGGCAAAATCCCCATTCTCCTGCCCTCCCAGGAAATGGCGTTAGACGTGGAAATTGAGGACGAGGCCGTCACCGCGCTCATGCCGCTCGGATGGTTTAAATCACTCGAGGGGAAATTGCGCGGCCACCTACATTTCGCCGGTACACCGGGGCATCCCATATGGTCCGGGAAGTTGGCGCTGGAAGGCGGCATTATCCGTCCCAAGGCGTTTTTCGAGGAAATTCGAGAGGCGAAAGGCACGTTCACCATTCAGAAAAACGTCGGTGTGCTGGAGGATTTCACCGGCACCCTGGAAGGTATCCCGATTTTTGCCAAGGGCTCCATTTATTTCAACGATTATGATCCGGCAGTGATGGATATTTACACGTCGACCAAGGGCCAGACCATCGTCGTGAATATTCCCGGCATTATGGAGACGAGTAGTCGGGGGCTCATGGTCATCGGAGGTTTGACGGATGAATGGTTTGCCATTAAGGGAAAACGCGATCGTCCCGTCTATCGGGGGAAGGTGAAATTTCAAGATGCCCGTTTCACCTGGCCCCCAAAATATTTTGAAAGGGGAGAAGAAAATGCGGTGGCGGCGGGGGAAGGCAAATATGATTTCATCAAGGAGTATTATTGGGATGTTCTATTTGAAGTGGGTGATCGCCTTGTGTATTTCAACGATTTTGCGACGATTACACTTCACCAAGGGGATGAGCTTTCGTACGCCGGCTTGGGTCGTCGTATCGATATCAGCGGGGCCTTAAAGGTCGAACGGGGTTACTTCGATTATTTGGGTCACAAATTCAATTTTGTGTCGGGGGAAGCCGTGTGGACAGGGGATGGTACGACCGTTCATCTATCGGCGAAAGCGGAAGCCGAATCCCAAGGATATAAATTTACCGCGAATGTAAGTGGGAAAGATCAGGAAAAGGGCACGCTGGAAGAACTGGTCATTAAGATGACCTCTGATCCGTATTTATCTCAGCAGGATATCGCCTCCATGTTGACGGTGGGCATGAACACCACTTCGATGACGGATCAGCAAGTGAATGACCAGTTCCAGGGGAAGTTGCAGGAATTAGTCGCCCGTTCCACCTTGAGATACGGGATGGGCGGCGTGATCAATACCCTCCAACGCTGGACGGGATTTGAACTATCAGTGGATCCCGGCGCGCAGGATCCCAGTTATCGCGGCGCGCCAAGCACGGGTGGGCCCCTCTCGACTTGGGAGGGGGGTGTGGGAAGGGATGTGACGCCTCGCTGGCGTGTGGGGGTCAATTTTTCTAATTATTCCGCGCTCGGGGGAACGACCACGGATTGGAGTCAGCAACTGCAAATGGATTATCGGTTGATGGGCCAGGATTATCTCCGCACTTTCATGAACCATAATGATATTAAGGTTCAATACCTACGTCGCATTCCGTTTTAAGGCAGTGTAGCAGAAATTCGCTTCGCGAATTACGCTACACCGCCAGGCAGCGTGATTGCGAAGCGATCTCTGCTGCCTGGGGGATTGACACGGTACAGCCGACTTCCTAAAATACGCGCCAACGACTATGGCAGAGGCGCCCACGACCCCACCGATCATTAAAGAAACAACGCCGCCCTCACTTTCTCCTAAACCTAAAGAAGAACCCACGACGCTGTACACCCGTCGGGATTTTTTTGTTTTGGCGGGATGGGGAGCGTTGGCCGCTGCATTGGGCGCGTGGTTGCTTAGTTTTGTCCGGTTTCTCTTTCCCCGTGTGCTCTATGAACCCCCGACCACGTTCAAAGCGGGGCATCCGGAGGAATATCAACCGAATACCGTTAGTTCGAAATGGATTCGGGATCAACGCGTATGGATTGTGCGAACGGATAACACGATTTACGCGATGTACGCTCGGTGCACGCATCTCGGGTGCACCCCCATTTGGTTTGAAGCCGAAAACAAAGTGAAATGTCCGTGTCATGGGAGCGGGTTCACGCGGGAAGGCATTAATTATGAAGGGCCGGCGCCCCGCGCGTTGGACCGGTTGAAGATCACGTTGGCGGAAGACGGCCAATTGGAAGTGGATAGGAACGTGATGTATCAATTGGAAAAAGGCGGCTGGGATCATCCCAAATCCTTCGTGAAAGTATGAAAACAGATTCTGACTTCTGGCTTCTGGCTTCTGACTTCTTATGATAAAAATACCCAAGTTATCTGAAATCCTAAAGTATGTTAAGGAATCCGATGTTTACAAATCCATGTTTCGGCATGGGTACATTGACACGCCCGTCAACCGGGTCCTGGCCATTACCAGCAACGTCTGGCTCCATTTGCATCCGGCCAAAATCAATAGGGAAGCCGTCCGATATCGTTTTACGTGGGGCATGGGCGGGATCACCTTTTTGATTTTCCTCGTGACCATCGTGACCGGCGTCGTCCTCATGTTTTACTATCGTCCCGTCGTGGAATACGCCTACAAAGACATCAAGTATCTAGATTTCGACGTGGCGTTCGGCCCGTTGATGCGCAAGATGCACCGATGGGCGGCGCACGCTATGGTGATTACCGTGTGGTTGCACATGTACCGGGTATTCTTGACCGGCTCGTACAAGCCGCCTCGCCAGTTTAATTGGGGGGTAGGCGTGGTGTTATTGGCGGCCACCATGTTCCTGTCCTACACGGGCTATTTACTGCCTTACGACCAACTGGCCTACTGGGCGGTGACCGTGGGCGCCAATATGGCGCGCGCGACCCCCGGCCTGGGTCATCAAGGACCCTTTGGTCCTGAACTCGGCATGGGACCGGGCAATGACGTGGCGTTTGCGCTTCTCGGCGGCACCCAGATCGGGTCGGCCACGATTTTGCGGTTTTACGTCCTGCATTGCATGTTTGTGCCGATCGTTCTATCCGTGTTGCTCATCGTGCATTTCTGGCGGGTGAGAAAGGACGGCGGCATTTCGGGCCCCAACGTGATTCCCGCGACGCCTACTCCCCCCCCCCCTGCTTCCCCCCCCACGAGGGGGGAGGAGAGGAGGGGGGCATGAATAATTTTCTCGAAATTCTTTCGAAGCCGGATAATATTCCCATTGCCATCATGTTCGTGATGGTGGTGTTTTTCACCATTTACGCCTTCCGCCAGGCGTTCCGGAATGACCGCCTCATGGCGGCGGGACTCATGAAGGAAGGCCAGCCGGACAAGGTGCACGTGTTTCCCTACCTCGTTCGCATGGAGATGGTGGCGGCGTTGGCGACCCTGGTGATCCTGTTGGCGTGGTCGTTGGTGGTGGATGCCCCGCTGGAAGATCTGGCAAATCCCAGCAAAACTCCGAATCCCAGTAAGGCCCCGTGGTATTTCCTGGGTCTTCAGGAAATGTTGGTATATTTCGATCCATGGATCGCGGGTGTGGTTCTGCCAAACATTATTATCGTCGGGTTGATCGCGATCCCCTACATTGACATGAATCCCAACGGGTCTGGGTATTACACGTTTAGTCAAAGAAAATTTTCAATTCTCACCTTCATGTTCGGATTCCTGGTGCTCTGGATCAGTCTCATCATGATTGGGACGTTTTTCCGGGGACCGGGTTGGTATTTTTATATGCCCTGGCAGAAGTGGGACGTGCATAAAGTCGTAGCCATCACCAACGTCCATCTTCATGAATTGTTCGGCATCCGCTCCGAGATCGGCAAAGGGGTGTTTGGGGCAGTCGTGGTGGGCGGATATTTCGGCCTGGGGGCCATTCATTATCTGTGGCTCCACTGGAAAAAGAGCCAGTGGCTCGAGCAGATGGGTCTCATTCGGTACGGCACGTTTATATTTTTATTTCTCACGATGATGGCTCTTCCGATCAAAATGGTCCTTCGCCTGGCGTTCAATATTAAATATGTTTGGGTGACACCTTGGTTTAATGTTTAATGAATAATCCTTTATTAGAAAAACCAGTAGAAGAAACTTCGTATCGTCATCTCTTTTTGGGATTGAGCGTGGCACTGGTGTTGTTGACGGTCTGGGCCGTGTACGACGAAACGGTGTCCCGTCGCCCGTGGAAAAAGTATCAGAAAGAATTCCAAATAATTGAATATGCCAAAGTGAACAAGGATTTTCAGAAGTTTCTTGAGGGAACGTACAATGCTAAACGCGTGGCGGAATTACACGAGAAATTGAAGGTGGAAGAAGCCCAACTGGATCAATCCAAGGAGTACCAGGAGGCCATGACGGTGTTTAAAAAGGCCGACATTATTTTTTCAGATCGGGTTAATCAACGCCGTGCCGTCAAGAGTGAATACGACGAAGCGGCGTATGAATTTACTCACGCCAAACAGACGAAATCTAATCGGATGGAGACCTATCGGAAAGTCATGGAGGCCGTGAAGAAGGAAGTGGATGAAGCGACGAAGCACGCCGCCGAGACCCAGGACGCGCGGGAGGCCGCCAAGGCGAACGTGGATAAATTAAACGCGGTCTTGAGGGGTCTAAGAGAAGAATGGGAAAAATTAGAAGGTCCTAAGTTGGACTTTGAAGAGCGGTTGGCTCGCATTAAAGGTCGATCCGTGGAAATCCACCAGATGATCATCCCCGGTCTTCAGAAAATTGATCGTTGTCTGTCGTGCCATGTCGGTGTTAATAAGAAGGGATTTGACGCCCCCGATATTCCGAAAGTGCACCGGAGTCATCCCGGCATGGATCTTCCTCTGGACCACCCGAAGAATATTTTGGCGCGTCATCCTTTCGATAAATATGGATGCACGGTATGTCATCGTGGGGATGGGGAAGCCACCAAAGAGTTGAAGGCCCACGGATATCACCAGAGTGGAGAACTCGTTCACCACATGATGGAACCCATGATCAAAAAAGAATATTTGCAGGCCTCATGCGCCAAGTGCCATCAAGTGACGACGGGTCCGGGGATGGAAGTGGTGCAGAAAGGCAAGGATCTCTTCAAAAAGTACGGTTGTCTGGCTTGTCACAAAGCCTCCGGCTGGGAGAGATTGGCAGGATGGGAAGGCGGGTCGGTCAGCGTGGATCTGGCGGAAATCGCCGATAAAACCCAGGATGAGATTGATTATGGATTCGTCGAACCTCCACATACATGGGATTCTTACATGGTTCAACGGCTGATGAATTCTCAAAAGGTAAATCCGGCGAGACCGGAACAGGGCATTCCCTATGATTCGCCCATGCCGAACTACCACCTGTCGAAGGATGACGCGACGGCGATCGCCACCTTGCTTCATGCGTTTTCGCGCGAAACCAAAAACATGCCGGCCGCTTATAAGGTGGCGGGGAAAGCCCTTCAGGAACCTGAGCCGAAAGGCGTTGTGGCCGCCGGGCGCCAGGTATTCGTCAAATACGGATGCGGCGGATGTCATGGATTGAACGGCGAAGGCGGACACGTCAATTACAATTATGAGGGCGGGCCCACCAAAGAACAGGCGATGATGCCCAAACTTCAGAATTTGGCCGATAAATACACCGACGCGGAATTAGAAGAACGGATCAATTTGGGCACTCAGCCGGAAGGCAAATTTGACCCGCATGACGTGACGCCTCCCTTATTCATGCCGAAGTGGAAAGGGATCATCAGTAAATCCGACATGCACGAGCTGGTTCAGTATCTTAAAACGATCAAGGGCAAGAAGGAAAAAGGCGCAGAGGAGTGGTAATTCGATAGATCAGGTTAAGAGTTAAGAGTTAGGAGTTAAGAGTTAAGAATGCTATAAATATTGAATGATTTATGAATTAATGTGCGGATGGGCCGTGGTGAATGCCTCGCTCACAGCTCCGGAGCCTCAAAATTTAAAAGACAAGGCCTCGGTTAAGATTTCAAAAGAAGAGCCCCTGAAGATCAAAGGCGATGTCGCTCAATTCATGACATCCCAAAAGGTCACCGTGTTCATGGGTAACGTCCAAATGACCCATGCGGGTAATTTCCTCGTGTGCGAAACGCTCAAGGCGTATGGGGAAACCGCCGATCGAGCGGAGCGTACGGAATGTTTCGGAAAAGTGCTCTGGAGAGATGATGCTCGAGGAGCGGTGCTGACGTGCGATATGGCGATTTATGAAAAGTCCGTTTCACACTTGATCGCCAGAGGGAATCCGATTTTGGTCGTGGATCGGGCCGGGATCAAGACCGTCGTCAAAGGGGAAGAGTTGGAAATCTTCCAGAGGGACCAACGTGCCTTAGCCCATCGAAAGGTGCATGTGACCCGTCTCACCACCACGGCCACGGGCGAAGAGGCCGAGTACAACTACCGTATTGAAGAAGTCAAAATGACGGGTCAGCCGGTGGTGACGCAAAAGAAGAGCGTGTTTAAGGGGAAGGAGATCTGGTTGTTCTTGAAAGAAGACCGCGTGGAAATCCGCAATGAAGTGGACGCTGAGGTCTATCCCGAAGATGTGGAAGAAGAAAAACCCAAGGAGAATAAATGAAGGTGCTCCGGGCGGTAGGGCTTAAGAAATCCTACGGGAAACGTTTGGTAGTGAAGGGCATGACGCTGGAAGTTTCCCAGGGGGAAATTGTAGGTGTGTTGGGACCCAATGGAGCGGGAAAAACGACCACGTTTCAGATGGTGGTGGGGGCCATCCAGCCGGACGAAGGGGACATTTTTTTAGATGAGGTTTCACTGACCGCCATGCCCATGTACAAACGGGCGCACGCGGGACTGAGTTATTTGCCACAGGAACCGTCAATTTTCAGAAAACTAAACGTGAAGGATAATATTCTGGCTATTATTGAATTACGAAAGGATTTATCCGCCGTTCAACGGAAATCATTATTGGATAAATTGATGGAAGATTTGAAAGTGAGTCATGTGGCGGGTCAGAAAGGGTACCAGTTGTCCGGGGGAGAGCGTCGCCGTGTGGAAATTGCCCGAGCGTTGGTGATGTCTCCTTCATTTTTACTTCTCGATGAGCCCTTTACTGGAGTGGATCCCATTGCCGTGGGGGAGATCCAGGAAATCGTCTCCAGGCTGAAGTCACAGGGCATTGGAGTGCTTATTACCGATCACAACGTCCGGGAGACCTTGGAGATCACGGACCGGTCTTACATTGTCTTTGGAGGCGAAATTCTGTTTTCAGGCACTTCCCAAGAGTTAGTGGCTGACCCCAAGGCCCGGGAAGTGTATCTAGGCGCAAGATTTAAATTATAAGGCGAGGTTCCTTTCTTTTCATGACCATGAAGCGTTACCAACTAATCTGTTTGTATATGTTTGCTTTGGGATCGTTGTGGACAAACTTCTTGCCTCAGGTTGGGTTTTTTGCCGGATTCTTCGTGTGGTTATATGACGGGTGGAGACGGGGGTTTGTGTGGCATCCCACCGCGATTGATGCCCCGTTTCTGGCGTTGGGCTTCATCACAATACTTACCGCGTTTACCGGCGTGGATGTCATGAATAGTCTGGGTGGCTTGCCAAAAACTCTCGGGTGGATGGGCATTTACGTATGGGTCGTTCATGTTTTAGATGACTCTAAAGATGTCAAAAATCTCATCCGATTGCTCATATTTTCGGCTTTTACCCAATCACTGTACGGCCTCTGGACCTATGGAAAGGGAGATCCCAGCCGGTTGGAAAGTGGGGGGTGGGAGGGCTGGATGCGTATCTACGGGACGATGTCCCATCCGATTTTTCTGGGAGAAGGGCTCGCCATGATGTTGGCGTTGGGAGGGGTTTGGCTCCTGTGGTCCAAGGACAAATTCCGATGGTGGATAGTGCCTGCATCGCTTTCCATGAGCTGGTGTTTAGGGCTGACGTATGCTCGCGGAGCTTGGTTAGGCGCGGTGGCCGCCTTTGGCATGCTCGTGCGCTGGTCGCCCAAGTGGTATTGGGTCGCGCTCGCGGTGTTGATAGTCACAGCCGGTTACGCCGTAAAAACCAATCCGGATCACCAGGTAGTGAAACGGCTGAAAAGCATCGGGTCCACGGAGAATGAGACGGTCAAGGAACGGTTGGTGATGTGGAAAGCCGGTTGGAATATGATCAAAGACCATCCCTTCGGCGTGGGAGTGCATAATTCCGAGCAAGCCTCGAAAGCTGCTCATCCTGAGCATGTCGAAGGATATGCCCTCCTCCATAGTAATCTCGTTCAGATGGTGGTGGAGCGGGGGGTGGCCGGAGTATTGGCGTTTTTGTGGTTGAGTGTGGCCCTTTTGTGGGCACTCACTCAGAGATTGAAGTCGAATATCGATGGGCCTTTGGAAGCGGCGGCCTTGGGTGCCGCGATGGCCTACATGGCGTTTTTTGTATCCGGCTTGACCGAATATAATTTCGGCACCCAACGCATCGTCATGCTCATGTGGTTCGTGGTGGGCCTCGGCTTCGCTTCGTTGCGTTTGAACCGCCTTAAATCCGCAATCCGCAATCCACAATCCCCAATTTCCTAACCTATGGATTTATCTTTGTACAAGAGTAAATTGGAGTGGTACGGGAAGCGGGCGATGTTGGGTATCGTAAAACGGTGGGTGAAATCACCCGCGGTCCCGCCCACGGCCATCGATTGGAAGCGATTCCAACGTATTCTCATTATTAGACAGCATGATCCGTTGGGAGATGTTTTATTGACGACTCCCGCGTTCCGCGCGGTGAGAATGGCGGCCCCCCAGGCGAAAGTGGATTTGATGCTCAGGCCTGACGTCGCGCCGCTCTTTGAAAATGATCCCGCTTTTGGTCAAATATGGCGCTACGACAAATCCGCTTTTCGTCGGGCGCCCTTGGCGATGCTAAAATTTATTCAGGATCTCAGAAAGGCTCAATACGACGCGGTCGTCGTGTTGAACGCCTCCTCTTTTTCGGTGACGAGCGCGTGGCTGGCGTATCTTAGCGAGGCGCCGCTACGCGTCGGTGTTTCCGGTGATACGTATGGGTATACCGGATTTGGAAAAGTGTTTTACACCACCGAGATCGATGCGCCCGGGGTGGCCATGCACGAGGTTCAGAAACATATCACGGCGCTTGAACAGGTCGGTGTTCCGTCGGCGGGCCAAGAACAGGAAATTCATGTGGCCGCGGAACCGCTTCAGGCCATTCACACCATGCTGGTGAACGGGGGAATTGACCCCATGAAACCGTTTGTCTGTTTTCACCCCGGTGCCGGCAAATCGCTCCACCGGTGGCCGGTGGAGCGATTTGCCGAATTAAACGATGCCTTTAGGGAGAAGGACATTTCCACGGTGTTAGTGGTGGGACCGCTTGAGAAGGATCTGGAACAAAGAGTTCTCCGCCATACGAAGCGCCCACCAGCGACCTTACCGGCGCTTCCCTTGACGTTTTTGGCGGCTCTTTTACAATGGTCTGCCCTCGTCGTGTGCAATGATACGGGTGTGTTACATGTAGCCGCCGGAGTGGGAACGTCTACCGTCGCCGTGTTCGGTCCCAGCGATCCTGCTTTTTGGAATCCCATAGGACCCTCCCATCAGGTGGTCCGCGGAGCGGATGGTCGTTGTGAGAACGTGACCGTCGCCTCCGTACTGGAAAAAGCGCTGAAAGTATTGAAATGACCCTTCACATTTCCTTGCGGGCGAAATTGCTCTCGGCCATTGTCAGTGTCGGCATCATGATGGGTATGTTCGTCGTGATTAACACGATGATCGTTCAGCGCGTCCAAGATCGGTTGATGGAAGTGGTGACGCTACATACGAGGTTAATCTGGGTCACCGGTGATTTGGAGAGATTGATCTATCGGATGGCACGAGCGGAAAAAAGGTTCATGCATACGGGCGATCCTCAAGCCATGGACCGTTTGGAAGAACGTCGTGACGAAGTGGAAAAATCATTTAACCGTCTCCAACCGCTCATGAAAACCGAAAAAGGATTGACCTCGTTGAAAGCCATGCGGGAGTCGTATCGTCGGCACCATCAACTGGTTCGGAAGGAGGAGAAGCTGTTTCGTGAGGGAAAGATTGAAGAAGTAAAGAAGCTTTCTTATGGTCCCGTATGGCGGGAAGTGAACACCATGGAACGTTTGCTGGATGAGATTTCGAGAGAAAGCGTGGGCATGATGGGGACGATTCAAAAGGATAGCGAGGGATTCATCGGGCAAATTCGCTCGGCCATGCGCGTCATGATGGGGGGCGCGTTCATTCTATTATTGGCGATCGGCGTGGTGTTGTTTCAGGTGGAACGGGGTATCCGACAGGTTTCCAGGGGCATGGCCCTGGTAGCGGAGAGAAAATTCGATGTCGAACTACCTGATACGCGTCGTCAGGATGAGTTGGGCGCCATGGAAAGAATGTTCAATGCCATGGTGCGAGAAATCCGATCTTTGACAAAACGGTTGGAAGAGGAGGCCACGGTGGATCCATTGACCCAGCTAAAGAATCGAAGGTCATTCCAGCGGATTTTGCAGGAGGAGGCCGTGCGGGCCAAGCGATATGGACATGCGCTGACCGTGGCGATGCTGGATTTAGACGGGTTCAAACAATTCAACGATACGCACGGGCATCCCGCCGGCGACGCCGTATTAAAAAAGGTAGGGGAGATTCTTCAGACCCACGTTCGAGACGTGGATGAAGTGGGCCGTTACGGTGGTGAAGAATTTATCGTGTTGTTTCCTGAAACGAACGTGTCCGGCGCCCAACATATTTTGGAACGCATCCGCTCTGAGATCCAGCTCGCGTTTCGCGCAGGCCAACCCGCTTTGACGATCAGCGGAGGCGTGGTAGGTTTTCCGGATGGCATCAAGGATCCTGAGGGGTTGGTAGAAGCCGCGGACAAGCTGTTATATCAAGCCAAACGCGCCGGCAAAAACCGCATCGAATCCCCAAAGTGAGGCGGCTCGACTGGAGGTGGGGGGTGGCCGTCGTGGTCATGCTTACGGGTGGGCATGCGGGAGCTGAAGAGGTGGCGACCTCTCCGGCCCTTCGGACCGCCCTCATAGAGTTGACTCATGCTGATGTTGGTGTCCGCTATCGAGCTATTTCAACGCTGGCAACGCTTAATGATTCTCAGATCGTTCCCGCGCTGGTCAAAGCCGTAGAGGACCAGGACCCGCAGGTGCGTGTGGTGGTCGTGTACATGCTTGGCGCGATCCGCGATCCTCAAGTCGTTCCCGCTTTGTTCCACTTGATGGAACACAGGGACCTTCAGGTACGCCTGGCCGTGGTAACCGCTCTTGGCGTGATAGGGGATTCGCAGGGCGTAGTAGCTTTGGTGAACATATTGGAGAACAAGGACCTTTCAGTGCGCATCGCCGCGGTAGGCGCGCTTGACAAGATCCACGATCCGGTCGCCGTGCCTGCTTTGGCGAAAGCTATGGAGGACCAGGATCCTCAAATGCGCGCGAGCTTGATAAGCGCGCTCGGAGCGTTCAAGAGTTCTTTGGCTGTCTCTGCCCTGGTGAAAGCGGTAGAGGACCAGGACTCTCAAGTGCGTCTCGCCGCAGTCGGCGAGCTCGGAAAAACCGCAGTCGGCGAGCTCAGAAAATTCCGCGATCCTCAGATTATTCCCGCGTTGGTCCAAGCGCTGGAGGATAAGAATGCCCAGGTGCGTTTGGCCGTGGTGCAGGCGATCAAATTATTCGACGATCCCCGGGTGGTCCCTGCCCTCTTGAAGAAATTGGAAGGTCAGGATCTTTCATGGTGCCTGGCCGTGGTCAACGCGCTTGGAGAGATCCGCGAACCACAAGCCGTGCCCGCCTTGGTGAAAGTGCTTGAGCATAAGGACTCTCAGTTGCGCTACGCCGCGGTCAAATCGCTTGGAGAGATCCGCGATACCCAAGCCGTGCTCGCGCTCGTGAAGAACCTGGATGACAAGAACCCTCAGATACGTTTTGCCGCGGTGAATGCGCTCGTCATGATCCGCGATCCCCAGGCCGTTCCAGCCTTGTTAAAAATGATTGAGGACAAGGACCCTCAGCTACGTTTCACCGTGGTGCTGACGCTCGGAGCGTTCAATGATTCCCGAGCCGTGCCCGCGCTGGTGAAAGCGTTGGAGGACAAAGATCCCCAGATGCGCCTCGCCGCGATAGGTTCGCTTGGAACGATGAGTGATCCTCGGGTCGTCCCGGCCCTGGTCAAAGCGCTCGGGGATGAGGATCTAACAGTGAGGAGTACCGTGAGGAATGCGTTGAGAGCGTTAGACGATCCTCGGGTCGTTCCCGCCTTGGTGAAAGAGCTGAACCATGAGGATCCTCAGGTGCGCCTTTCCGTGCTGGTATTACTCGGAACGATTCGCGATCCTCAAGCGGTACCCGCTCTCATGGAAAAATTGGAAGAAAAGGATGATCGGGTGCGCAATATGGTTGTCAATCTACTTAAAACGTTTAACGATCCCCAAGTGATTCCTGCCCTGGTAAAAATGTTTGAGAATAAGGATCCTCAAGTGCGAGTCATCGTGGTGAACACGCTCGCCACGTTTAACGATTTCATGACCGTGCCTTTTTTCCTACAGGCGTCGCAGGATCCTGATTTAATTGTTCAAGCCGCCGCCCGCGAAGCGCTGGAAAGAATGAGCATCATCCAAGATTCTCCTCATCTTCGGAAACGTCAAAAACCATAAATAAAGGTTCCAGCCCCATGGTCCCTGCGGGGCTATTTTTTCAATATCATCGTCTGGTGCAAGAACGGTTATAATCAATGTTGAGGAGGTGAGTTAAAATGCCGGTTGTAGATATGTTTCAGGCGCTGCAGTTGTATGAAGGGTTATGGGTGGCGCTGATAGAAACTCCGAAACCTCGGGTAGTCGGGAGCGGGAAAACCCTCCATGACGCCAAAGAGGAGGCGGCTCGCCACGGATATTCCGATCCTACCTTCTGTAAAGTGCCTGAAAAAGCCAGTACCTACATTTTGTGAAGTTCAGTTACTGGCGCCTCACGGCGGCGCCGATTCCCCCGTTCCC
>OBEQ012603815.1_pt1 | contig 16375 bp, 17 predicted proteins | sample 1670901 | NCBI WGS metagenome assembly OBEQ01 (sample SAMEA104232315, study PRJEB22302) | groundwater metagenome | biome: forest; feature: aquifer; material: groundwater | place: USA | collected 2011-08-07 | depth 5.4 m
CAAGGCGCCGGGTTATGTCGGTGCTCCGGCCGATGGTGGTCAAAATGTGCCACCCCATCGGCCATACCCGCCTCCAGCGAAAAATCACAGGGGTAGGCCTCCGCGGACACTGCGATAAGAACTTTCATACTATACCTCCTTATTGTGGCCACTTTCGTGGCCGGTGAATTTTTTGTGTACTTTCCGTTACATTCTTTTTAAAATTCGCAATCTATAATAAATGAACATTCTAACAACTCCAGTATAGCACTATGCTATAATCTTGTCAATAGCCAGTGTGGAAACCAGCATAAACACTAGGTTTTAAGCTAATTTTACCTATTTTAAACGAATCATAGTAGATTTATCCAAACCATACTTTTCCTTGACCCATTCATCTCCGTCTTCCAGCACAAATTGACCATATTTGTTATCGGGAGCGATAACTAAATCCACCGCCCATTTTCTTTTCGGATCTCTTTCCTTAGTTTTCAGCAGAACTATAAAATCAACATCAGCCGGACGGGGTTTCTTGGTTGTAAAACTGCCCATAACATACGCCTCCGAAATCGGCAGAACCTTTTCTAATGCTTTTATAATTCTTTCGGCGTTTTGCCACATTTCCTGCCGATATTTTGAACCCAACAACTTTTTAGTAATTTGGTAATTCATAAAGTTAAATAACCTTATATCGGTTTCGCAAACCGATATATATTATTTTGAAGTAATCACAAAGACCTGCTTGAGGTCGCGGAGTGTAAAAAACGGCCGGACCGAGGCCTGGCGGAAAGAAGCGGCGCTGTTATCGGCAATTTTTGTTATTTCACCCACTAATAAATCAGCCGTAAAAATTCCATCTAAGCCCGAAGTAGCTAAAATCTCGCCGGGGCTTAACTGGGCGTTTTTTAAAACAAGATCCAAATTTAAAGCGCCGCTGGCTGATCCCGAAACAACTCCGCTTAATTTGCCGTCGGCCGAAAACACCGTCACCCGGCTTTGAGCCGAAGTTATCAATAAAACACGGCTTTCTTTTGAATCTACATTCTTAATATGCCCTACAACTATCCGACCAGGCAGAATAACCGGGTCATTGACATTGACACCATCGGCCGAACCCTTATCTATTAAAAACGATTCGCTGGCGTAAAACGGATCAAACGATACAATACGCGCCAGAATAATTTTAGAGTTGTTTTCTTTTTCCGAATTCAAGGCCTGGCGCAGAAAATCATTTTCTTGTTCTGCCCCCAGCAATTTAAAATACTCTCCCCTAAAAAAATCACGCTGGCTCTTTAAAAAAAGATTTTCTCTGATTATCTGGCGGATGCCCAAGAGGTTTTTAAAAACAAAGACCGATTCTTCCAGCGCGCCGGCGGTAAATTTAGTGATCGGAGATACTGTGAATTTATTGATCATATTAATGCCAAAATCAAAAAAACCGGCCTTGTCGGAAAAAAACAAGACCAGCGCTAAAACAAAAATTACCAGTGCCTGTTGCCATCTAACCATAAAATTATTCCTTGGGAGCGGTTAAATATTCGCGCGAAGTCAAAAGATCTTTATATTTAGAAATATCTTCTAAAACAACACCCGTGCCGCGAGCCACGGCTGTTAGGGGATCATCGGCTATTTTAACGGCGATGCTGGTTTCCCGGTTTATAACTTCGTCTATGCCTCTTAGCAAACTGCCGCCGCCCGCCAACACTATGCCCCGTTTCATAATATCGCCTAAAAGTTCCGGCGGGGTTTGTTCAACTATTTCGCGAATAACTTCCACCAATGTTTTAACCGATTTAGCAATCGCCTTCTTCACTTCTTTGGAACTCACCGCAATCTCTTTGGGCAAACCGGTCACCAAATCGCGGCCACGCATAGTTGTTTCTAATTTTTCGTTAAGATCCACCGCGCTTGCCACCGCGATTTTAACATCCTCGGCGGTGCGGGCGCCGATCAACAGATTGTATTCTTCGCGAGCCATTTGAACAATATCATCGTTAAGTTTTTCGCCAGCCACCCTTAAGCTTCTAACCGCCACAATACCCCCCAAAGAAATAACCGCCACCTCGGTGGTGCCGCCGCCAATATCAACCACCATATTGCCCAAGGCCTCCTGCACCGGCAGCCGCGCGCCCAAAGCCGCCGCCATGGGCTCATCTATCAACATAACCTCCCGAGCGCCGGCGTTGCGCGCCGCTTCCTCCACCGCTCTTTTTTCCACTTCGGTTACGCCCGAAGGAATGCCGATAACCACCCGAGGCCGCGGCATAATAAAAAACGATTCGCCTTGGATCTTCTGAAAAAAATAACGGAGCATCTGTTCGGTAATTTCAAAATCGGAAATAACTCCATCCACCAGCGGCTTAACGGCTATAATATGGCTGGGTGTTCGGCCCACCATTTTTTTGGCCTCGCGGCCGATAGCCAACACCTGCGAGGTTTTTTTATTAATCGCCACCAACGACGGCTCATTGATTACAATACCTCGGCCCTGAACATAAACCAGGGTGTTAACCGTGCCCAAATCCACCCCAATATCTTTGGCGAAATGACCAAAAATTTTATTTAGCAGATACATATGAAACAACCTGATCCAATTTTATTAATTCCGTTTTTTGATTATCTCTTTTTTTAATCTCCGCGTTATTTTGGGCCAAGGTCTTTTCGCTCATTACCATCCGATAAGGTATGCCAATGAGATCGGCATCGGCCAATTTAACTCCGGCTGATTCATCACGGTCGTCCCATAGAACTTCTAAACCGCCGTTTAACATTTTTTGGTAAATTTTTTCGGCTTCAGCCGCGACATTGCCGATAGAAACCAGATGAACTAAAAATGGCGCTGCTGTCTGGGGCCAGATTAAACCCTTATCATCGTTGAATTTTTCGGCTAGCGTGCCCACTAAACGGCTCACGCCAATGCCATAACTGCCCAAAAACACTGGTTTAGTCCGGCCGTTTTTATCCTTAAAATTAACTTTCATTTTTTCGGAATAAACCGTGCCGAATTTAAAGATATTGCCAACTTCTATGGAACTTGATGCTTCAACCTGGCCTCCGCACTGCGGACACTTACCCCCGATTTTATCCGTATAAATCTCTTTGTTCTGGGCCCAATCACATTTAGCGCAGACATAAATAATATCTTCGCCGGCAGAACTTGGAACCTGAAACTCATGCGTGCGCCCCGAAGTAAAGACCCCACCCGAGGCCTCCACCACCTTGGTATCGTTAAGACCAATCTTTTTATAGATTCTTAGGTAGGCCTCTTTAACTTCCCCATAAAATTTATCCAGATCTTCCTGGCTGGTATGAATGCTGTATAAATCTTTCATTAAAAATTCCCGACCGCGCAGAAGGCCCGATCTAGCTCGAAATTCATTTCTAAACTTGGTGGAAAAATGATACAATTTTACCGGCAGATTTTTATAACTTAAGGACTTTTTGCGGACAACATCTAAAAATATTTCCTCGTGCGTAAAAGAAAGGCCATAGTCCTTGCCATCGGCGGTTTTAAACTGATACATTATTTCTTTCACGCCCGGATCGTTCCAACGGCCGGTTTCATTCCAAATATCTTTGGGATGCAGCAACGGCATTAAAATTTCCTCCGAGCCGATGGCGTTCATTTCTTGGCGAACAATATTTTCTATTTTTTGATAAACCCGCCAGCCCAAAGGCAAAAACGAATAAGAACCGGCCATCAACTTATCCACAAACCCAGCCCGCAACAGCAACTTGGCGTTGGTGGAAACCTCGTCCTTAGGATCCGCCCGAAGGGTATTTATAAATGATTGAGAGTATTTCATATTTTGTTCGTGAGCGAAGCGAGCGACTACAAAATATAAACCCCGCACCAAATCTGCCGATGATATAATTTAGTGCAGAAGATAGAAGCCGCAGGCGTATCGCTGAAAAAACTTTACTAGTTGTCAAAGCATGGTCGGATTTTGGTGCTGGGGTCGCATACCAAATAATTGATAAATCTTAGCACCTCAACTTAGATGTAGCAACGAGATTTGACACTATTTAACCAATAATGCTATCCTGTTTGAAACTGTTCTTTCCCAATTACACCACTTCCAAGGCCAAACCTTGGAATAACAAAGGAGGCCCACCATGTTCAGTTTTACATTCAATTGGCGGCCCAGCCAAACCTGGAAGGATTTTGGCATAACCTGGTTGGGATTTATGTCTGTGGCTTCTGTTGCCCTCCCCACTTTTATTGTTTCAATCAACTTTCTGTCTTTGTTTGTGGAAGTTCGGCCGGAAGCCATAGCATTCTTGAATTCCCCTCGAGGATGGTTTGTTTTTATTTTGGCTGTTAGTGGTTTGATGGCTTTCTTTGGAGGAATTGATCTATTGTTTGACGAAGGCGAACAACGAAGAAACCATACGGAACTTCATCGCCGGAATATCACCAGATTCAATTTTGTGAATTTCTACTTCTGGATAGTGCCCAGTTGGATCATCAGAAAGATTCGGCGCATGGCACCATAAACTCTAAACAGCAAATACTCCGAGGAGAAAAACCCTCGGAGTATTTTTAATTAAATTAATTACTTATCCACTTATCCAAGGCTTAGCCTTGGATATTAAAACAATTTGACTATGTCTTTCCAAGTGATAAACAGCATCAGACCCAGCAACAACATAAAACCAAAGGCATTAATGGACTGCTCAATTTTTTGATTTACAGGCGAGCCCTTTATTTTTTCCACCAACAATAAAATTAACCGCCCGCCATCCAAAGCCGGAAAAGGCAGAATGTTCAAAATCGCCAAATTAACCGAAAGCGCAGCCATAAGTTGAATCAAATAACTTATACCCAGTTGATAAGCTCGGCCGGTCAGCGAAGCAATACCCACCGGCCCGGCAATCTCACCCAAAATCCGGCCTTCTAAAAACAGTGTCTTAAAGAAAAAGAACAAACCCGAAACAATCGCTCCGATCAAACCAATAGTATCTTTAGCACCCTGCCACCCGGCCCAATACCATGGCGTTCTAACCAAACCAACTTTTATTAAAGATACGCCCAGCGGCCCCTCGCCGGCCGGCGGATTTTTTCTGGGAATAATATTTACTCCGACAATTTCTGGGCCTCTTTTTAGATTTAGCTTAATTTCTGTTCCAGCATTTTGAGAAATAAATTTTTGAAACTCGTCGATGTTGATAAAGGTCTGGGTGATACCATCCCAGGAGGCGCTTTGTATTTGATCGGCAGATGTTAGGCCGGCTTGCTCGGCTGGCGAACCCTTGGTTACTTCCAAAATCTGGAGACCGATATTTTTCGCTATCGTTTCGTTAGTGTTATCTATCATTTCGGGCCGGCCGATAATATTGCCAGCGCTTAACAACACCCAGGCCAAAATAATATTCATCACTACACCGGCCACTGTTACTATTGCGCGCCTGGAAATTTTAAGCGAAGCAAAACTGCCTGATTCATTTTGATGTTCGCCGCTTTCGCCAAAAATCTTTACAAACCCGCCAAAAGGAATCAGGTTTAAAGAAAAAACTGTGCCATTTTTTTTAAACGAAAACAATCGTGGCGGAAAACCAAAACCAAATTCCTCCACTTTAGCGCCAGCCCGCTTGGCCGTTATAAAATGGCCCCATTCATGGGCCAAAACCAAAACCGACAAGACAATAAAAAATATCAAGATAGTCATGACATTAATTCTTTCTCTTTCTTATTTTTTAATTCCTCCAATTTTTGATTATGTTCCTTCATGGCTTTTTCTATCTCCTCTTTTTTTCTGAATTTAATGTCTTCGGATTTTTCTTGTTGAATGTCTTTAACGGCCTCGTCGCGCAACCGCCGAGCTTTTATTTTGGTCTCTTCCACTTTTTGCGAAACCATTTTAACCAATTCCCGTCGACGGTCTTGGGTTAAAGCCGGCAAACTAAAGCGAATTTTTTCACCGTCCACCACCGGCTGACTACCCAAGCCGGCCTGACCCAAGGCCTTAGCTATTGTTTCTAAAACCGATTTATCCCAGGGCTCAATCACCACCGTGCGGGCATCCAATAAACTAATACTGGCCAAACCTTTAACAGGCGTTTTGGCGCCAAAATAATCTACCTGAATATCTTCCACTAAAGACGGGCTAATTCGATTGCTTCGTATTTTAGCCAGTTCCCCACCCAAAAACTCCGCCACACTTTTTAGTTTATTTTTAAAATCGGCAATTTCCATAAGATCAAAGCCAGCATATCATAAACAGAAAAATAAAAAAGAGACCCGTTTTTATGACCCAGTATATCGGTTACACAAACCGATATAAAGATTTATTTCCGCGAGGTTTTGCCGATAGCCGCAAAAACCTGGTTGGTATCGTCGGGATTGACCAACAAGACCCGAATCCGCTGTTTGATAGGCAGTTGGCGCACCTGCCAGGATTGGCCGCCGTTGGCGGTTTTGTAAATGGTCTTGCCCGCGGCCACATATATTTCCTGACTATTTTTAGGCGATACGGCCACGGCCGTCACCGGCAAAACCTCGTCGGAGAAAATTACACCGACGCTCTGCCAATTCACGCCGCCAGTAGTGGATTTTAACAATCCAAATTGGGTGGCTAAATAAATAGCGTTGGCAGCGGGATCGCGATAAGCCGCTTCAATATTGGCGGCCCGGGGGAAACTTTGCAAGGCCTCGGTCTCATCGGTCCAATTGGCTCCGCCGTCAGACGAAGTAAAAATTCCAGTGTTAAAAGTGCTCACAAAAATATTATTGGGTGAACGGGGATCAATCAACACCGAATTTAAAACACCGCTAAATTCCTGAACCAGTTTCCAGGTTTCGCCGTAGTCCTTACTCTTTAACAACAAGCCCTCGGCCGTAGCCGCCCAAATAACGCTGGGCGAACGCGGATCCACCACCACCGAAAAAACCGCAAATCTCGGTCGGCTGGCTATGTAGACCTGTTTAAACGAAAGACCACCGTTGTCGGTTTTTAAAATCCGGCCGTAATCATTTTGATAAACCGCTGCGTAAAACCGGTCGGGCGTATTTTTATTTTTTTCGTATTTAGGCAAAGTATAATCCACCGCCACGCTATAAACGATAGAACCAGGCGAAAGAATTTTATTGGCATCATCTAATTTATACCAGTTGGCGCCCGAATCCACGCTCTTATATAAACCTCCACCCATAGTCGCCATATACATAATGCGATGATCTTTGGGATTGTATTGTAAATCAGCCATATCCAATCGTCCTAAATCTTTTCCGGAAACCAACGCGCCGTAGCGTTGCCATTCAGCGCCCTTGTTATTGGTTAAAAAAATTCCGGCTTGTGGCGCCAACAGATCGCTAAAATAAAAACCAGACAGCGCCACAATGGCGATAAGCCCCAGCACAAAGAAAAAAATTACCTGAATGGCTTTCTGCATTATTTAAACATGCGTTTCCAAAATCAGCCGTTCCAACATTAGTTTGGGATTGGCATTGGTTTTAGAAATAAGACCTTTGGTTTTAAGAATCAGTTTGATTTGGAAAATAATATCTTCTTGAGAATTATTTTTTGACTCAAGCCGAGCATGCAACGCCACCATCCATTCGTCTAAAAATTCAGCCAGGTGGCCTGAAGCCGCAATTTTCTCGGCCAGATCAAATTTTTCATAAAGATAAATTCCGCCCCGACCCGCCAGTTTTTTAATTATATCACTTTTGGCAATTTTGGGGCTAATGGCCGGCGAATTAAAAGGCACAACCAGAGTTCTGGAAACAATGGTTTTGGGAATAGCTCCCAATCCGGAACTGATTACGAAAATTATACTGTTGGGCGACGGCTCTTCCAGTGTTTTAAGCAAAGCGTTCCAGGCCTCTTCGGTTAAACATTCGGCGTTTTCAATAATGGCCGCTTTTTTAGCCAGAACCAAAGGCGATTGCGACAAAAAACTTTTAAGCGCACGAATCTGGGCAATGCCGATTTCTTTTTTGCCTGCTGTTATTTTGACCAAAAAGACATCTGGGTTGGATTCATTTTTGATGCTGTAACTTAACTGATTATCTGTATTAAAATCAGCCCAGTTTGAAACTGGAGTGTTTATTCTAAAGATCAACGCCTGAACAATTTGTTTAATCTCGACCGTGTCGGCACCATAAAACAACAACGCCTGGGGAAATTTGTTGTTGCGTAAAATTAAATCCAAATAATTTAGTTGTCTGGTATAGGTCATATAGGACCAATAATGTTTATCGTCGAAATATCAGTTTGAGCGACCTCAAGGAGGTTCCATAGTTTTATTACAAAGAGGGAGGATGCAACAGCTCCTCCTTGTGGGAGCAAAAACTGATGTTTCAACGCTTTATCTTTTAGCAAACAGCGCTCTTTTGTATAATTCCAAATTTTCCAGGGCCACGCCGGTGCCCTTGGCCACGCAAAAAAGCGGCTCGTCGGCGACATAACACGGCACGCCGGTCTCTTGAGTAATCAAACTGTCCAGATTTTTTAACAGCGCCGTGCCACCCGAAAGAATCATACCTTTATCCATAACATCGGCCGCCAGTTCCGGCGGGGTTTCCTGCAACACTTTTTTAACGGCCTTAATTATTTCGGCCAAAGTGTCTTTAATGGCTTTGGTGATTTCGTTGGAGTGGAGTTCTATGGTTTTGGGCAAACCCGCCACTAAATCGCGCCCGCGAATTTCCAAAATTTCTTCTTCCTTTTGAGGCAAAGCCGAACCCAAAGTTATTTTTATTTGCTCGGCCGTGCGTTCGCCCACCGCTAAATTATGAACCTTATGAATATAATTTTGAATAGCGGCGTCCAGGGCATTGCCGCCGACCCGCGCCGAAGCCCAGCAGACAATTCCGCCCAAAGCGATTACCGCCACCTCGGTGGTGCCGCCACCAATATCTATAATCATATTGCCCGAGGCCTCGTTGATGGGAATGCCGGCGCCGATGGCGGCGAGAATCGGCTCTTTCACCACATAGGCCGCTTTGGCCCCGGCCTTCAAAGTTGCTTCTATCACCGCGCGCCGTTCGGCCGAAGTTATGCCAGCCGGCACTGCCACCATCACTTCGGGCCGGAAAAAATTAAATCGCCCGGTCACCTTTTTGATAAAATGCCGAATCAACGCTTCGGTGACGCGATAGTCGGCAATAACCCCGTCGCGAATCGGCCGCACCGCGGCAATAACCTCGGGCGTGCGGCCGATCATTTCTTTGGCCGCGGCGCCCACCGCTATAATCAGATTATCATCCAAAGTAACCGCTACCACCGAGGGTTCGTTGGCAATTATTCCTTTACCCGGCACAAAAACCAAAACATTGGCCGTGCCTAAATCTATTCCGATTTTTAGAGCCATATGCCAAATTTATCTAAGAGTAAAGCGATTAGCTATTAAATTTGAGCATCCCGATGAAGTCCCGAGGGGACAAAGAGGGAGTTCAAAATTTAGCTTAATAAATGATCGCCTTTATCCTAACACTCCGCTTATTTTTTTCAAATTATTTTTAAACCATCCAAAAATGATTTTTTACTAACTCTTTATTCCCATACATTTCATACGATCGTAGGAAATATGTTAGAATAAAATAATATGCCAATTGAGAAGGGTATGGTTACAAAATTCATTCTTGAAAAACTGGCCGAAACGAGCGAGCTGGCTTTGGAAGGCATGTTTCCCAGAAACAGAGCCGAGGGCCGGCTTTGGAGAAAAATTTTCGGCTTGCCAACACATTACGAATTTTCTAAAGATAATTTTTCGGCGGCATTAAGCCGGCTAAAGAACCAAGGTTTGGTGGACAGATCAGGCAGTAAAAAGTATGCCAAGTGGCAGTTAACAATCAAGGGTCAAAACAAACTTAGTTCCTTTAAAATGAACTTGCCAAAGCCCGATGGAATTCCGCGATTGGTGATGTATGACATTCCCGAAAAAGAAAGAAGGAAAAGAGATTTATTAAGATCCGAATTGGCGGCTTATAACTATCAACAACTTCAAAGAAGCGTTTGGTTGGGTTACGCTCCTTTGCCTGAAAAATTTATACAAAACTTAAAAGATTTTGGTCTTAAAAATAAGGTTCATATTGTCAGCATAAATAAAACCGGAACCTTATCGGAGTTTTAAATATATTCTTATCCTTATACATCTCATACGATCGTAATGAACATATAAGAATAAGATTTAGAGAAATTGGATAAGAGATAAGATAGATAAACTAAATGAAATCAATAAAAAAGCCCCGCCTGCGATTTTTTGCAGACGGGACCGGAAGAACAAACAACGAATCTTAAAGCCCAAACACCAGACTGACTCGGGCTTTCTTCCCAATTTCGGCACGAACACCTAGATTGAATCCCTTCACTACCCTTAACTTGCTCGTCAGGGCGTAGAAGTAATGATTCCAACCGTTCTTGGTAGTGTCCATTCCGACCGAAGCCCCGGCCCATAACCGTCCCCAGACATACCCACCCATCATCAGCTCTCCTCCATATCCATAGCACATTTCTGTCATTTTGCCGGACAGGATAATACCTACATCAAAATCATAGACATCATATTTCCAGGGTTGCCGATCAATTACAAAGCGTGGAACGATGAAAAATTCCGTAAATCCATCCCCGGCCTGGTAAAACCGGAACCGGTTAGAAACCACGAACGATTGTGTAATACCCTCCCCGAGAACCGCCCAGTTTTCGGCCGGACGGTGATCAATGTTCCCATAGAACCTGGGAAACATCCCAACCTCCACCTGCGGGTTGAAAAACCGGTTCTCGGCATGGACAATCGAGACGGGCATGGAGACCAGAACCAAAATAACGAAGGTCCAGGGTTTCATGACTACACCTCCTTGAAACGAGTGAATAACTGTAGGAACTATCCTTAATTCTGTATGCCCCCATGATAGCATATCGTGATATGTCTTGTCAAGTGCGATAATAAATCCTAGTACTTGGCATTGGGTAACACAAAACGGCACCCGAGATTATTTTTTCAAACCTAAAACTCCACGAATTAAATTCATGGAGTTTGACTTAAGATTTACCTTATAAATAACCACTAACTAAACTTATCTTTTCGGTTTTGTCTTAAATGTTCCATAATACCAGCTACCGCTACAACTAACTCCCCCGTAAAAAATGTATAAAACATAACTGGATTGTCATAGACAGTATTTCCTGGACCCATATTTCTAAATGTTTCTAAAACTACCGACCCCATAGCAGTCAAACCTCCCGAAGCTAGAGCAACTTCTACCAATAAGGATCCGGCATTAACAAATCTGTCTTTGATGGATGGGGTTAATTTTTCTGGATCTATTTTTGAAAGCCCATCTATTATCTCATCTCTATTTTCTTCAATCTTAGAAACTTCTGCATCTATTTCAACTTCAAAACCTTCCTCTTTATTTTCGGCGGCGTACTGTTTGGCCATTTGTTCTCTTTCTGGTGAAAATCCCTCCATAGTTATTTAGCTTCTTCTAGTGTATTTTTAATATCGGCCAAAACTTTATTAAGTTCTTTGAAAAAATCTAACTTCTCCTGCCCCGTCGCAGACCCATCTTTTACCTTTTCTGCTAATTTTACTAAATCTTCCTTATTCATAATAAGTTTTCCTTAAATTATTATATAGGTATATGTTATGGAGAGCAAACTTCTTATCCACAACTAATCAATAAAAAAATCCCCGGTGCGGTTTTAAGGCAACAGGGAATTAAAAAAGGAGGCGCGTGTTTTGCACCTCCTTCGGGCTTTTTTGCCCTGGTGAATTCACCTTGCCATAGCCGGCGAGGCCGTAACCCCGACTCCGAAGAAGTCGACGAAGAACTCGGCCAGACCCATGATACCCAGAGGACCAACGATGTTCCAAGCCAGAACCTTCAGAATCTGCTGGCTGACCACCGCTTCTGACGGAACGATGTCAATCATTCCGAAGAAAGTCAGGAAGCAGGCCCCCGACATGGCGATCAATGCCGAACCCATCAAGAACCGAGCTTTGACCGCCGTGGCCTGAATTGATCCGAAGATGCCTGCACCGATGGCACCGAAGATCATCACAGCTGGGACAACCCCCCACATCGAGCCGGCATCGATCTGCCCGCTGAACATGTAGATGAGAGAAATGATCCCCGCCATCATCAGGCCGAAGAACAGGATAACCGGGCGCTTGGTGATCACACCCCAGAACGACAAGCCCAGGAACCCCGCCAGGACTCCTAACATCATCAGGCCGAAGCCAACTGCGTCGAAGAATCCCATGGTACACCTCCTAGAAACGGGTTAGAAACTCAAGGAACATGCCTTATTCTGTATGCCCCCATGATAGCATATCGGTATATGGCTTGTCAAGCCCGCGCGGATACAGGCAAAATGTGGCTTTTTTGAGGCAGGGAATCTGTCGTCAAATCAACCTCTCGTCACCATATACTGAGATAGCGATCGCTATCTCAGTATATTATTTTATTTTTTCAGCTTCTTTCAGCTTCTTGGCGCTAGAGCTGGCTCCCTTGGCACAGAAATTTCTTGGCCTAGGGGTTCTTCCTCTCGGCTGAATTGCAAAGAATAAAGTTTTTGGTAAGTGGGGCTGGTTTCTAAAAGTTCAGCATGGGCGCCACGGGCTTCTATTTCACCGCGGTTAAAAACCAAAATCATATCGGCGTTAATTACTGTAGAAAGGCGATGAGCGATAATTATAGAAGTTCTATTTTTGATTAGGGCCTGGGTGGCTTGCTGAATTAACTTTTCACTTTCGGTGTCTAAGTGGCTAGTGGCTTCGTCAAAAATTAAAATCTGCGGATCTTTAAGAATTAAGCGGGCGATGCCAATGCGCTGGCGCTCGCCACCCGAAAGTTTTATGCCACGCTCGCCCACCTGGGACTGATAACCCTGTTCCAATTTCATTATAAAATCATGAGCCAAAGCCATTCTGGCCGCGGCTTCTATTTTTTCTGGGCCGATATTCGGTTTGCCATAGGCAATGTTTTCGGCCAAAGTGCGCGAAAATAAATCCACTTCCTGGGGCACCACGCCAATTTGCCCCCGCAAACTTTCTTGAGTCACATCGCGCACATCTTTGTTATCAATCATGATTGAGCCCTCTTGCGGATCAAACGATCGCAATAATAAATTAGCAAAGGTGGTTTTACCGCTGCCACTTCGCCCCACCAAAGCCACCGTTGTACCGGCCGGAATAACCACCGAACAATTTTTTATCGCCCAGTTATTTTTGGATCCGAACTTGAATCCGACATTTTTAAATTCAATTTGTTTTTGGAAAATCGGAAGCGCTATAGCGCCTTTTTTATCAGTAACTAAAATCGGCTCGTCTAAAATGCCAAAGAGTCGCTCCACCCGCGAAATATTTCGGCGCAAGCGCGGCAAAACAATAGATAGTTGGGCCAAGGGTTGATAAGCCATATTTTGTAGCGTCACATAAAGCACAAATTCGCCCACGGTATTTAAACCTTTGATAACAAAAAATCCGCCCAAGAGTATCACCGCTATCCGCCCCAGCGTGGCGATAAAGGTTTGAGTGTTTTCCACCATGGCCCAGAGTTTCTCGGCCTCGTATTGGGTGGTCCGCGCTTGCGACAGCAATTCGGTGTGTTTTTTAATTTCAACATCCTCCTGAAAAAATCTCTTAACGGTGTGAACATTGCCGGCCACATCATAGGCCTCTTTGGCCAAGGCCTCAAATTCTTCGTTGGATTGTTTTTCAATATTATAGATTTTGCTACTGATGTTTCTAACGGCCAGAATATAAATCGGCAAAGGCAACAGCACCGCCAGCGCGATCCATGAATTTTTAATAAACAAAGCGATAACCACGCCCGTAAAAATAACCAACGGCGGCAATAAATTTTGGCCAAAAATATCGTTGATAATTATATACACCGCCGAAGCGCCCCGTTCAATCCGGCCGATTATCTGCCCGCCGCTGGAACTATGGTGGAATAAAGTATGCAACCGCAGATATTTATCAAAGGCCTCGTGCCTGACTTTATCTTCCATTTTGGTGGAATTTTTAAAAAGCCGATAGTTATAGAATGATTTAATAAACCTGTTTAGAATCGTGGCCGCTAATATTCCGGCCGCCGATAAAATTAAAATCTTTACCGGAGTGGCAGTTTTGTGAGTAAAAAAATTAATAAGCGTGTCTATCAATTTTTGAGAAATAAACGGTACGGCAATATCAAAAGCCGAAGCCGATAGAATCAGGCCGAACAAAAAAACAACCGTATTTTTCTCGGTTTTTAGCAATCTAAGCACTCTTAAGACCGGACTATTGGCTGGGCTATTGGACATTACAACCCAATATAATAACATTTCGCGATAAAAAGCAACTACACTTGGAATTGATATTATGCTTTAATAATCACGCTAACCCATGACCCCGGTAGTAGAATTTCCAAGGGATTTTCTGCGTTATTTCATCCCAAATCTCTGGAAACATCACCGGGGTAGAGTATGTAAAATAAACAACAGTGATTTCTATAAAATCCCAAAAAGATAATTGGAAATTCACTAACCGGGTATGACAAGAAAAACCCGCCGGGCCCTATTTATAATTGCCGTTATTGCCTTTGTGGCGATAAGTTTTGTGTTAACCATGTATGCCCGCGGCTATCGTTGGGATTTTGATAAAAATAAATTTCTTTTGGCTGGAGCTATTTATATTGAGCCCATTTATCCCCCAGACACCAAAATATATGTAAATAATAAATCCACTGATAAGCTATCAACCTCGCTCATAAAAAACCTCCTGCCGTTAAGAAAGTATCAAGTTAAAATCACCAAGGCCGGTTATCAGGACTGGACCAAGAATTTTGAGATAACACCCGGTCTCGTGGTTGAAGCCAAAAATGTTGTCCTGTTTCCCCAAGAATTAAAAACGAGCGTAATTTGGCCCAACGCCGGCCTGACGGATTTCACCGTTTCGCCCAACCAAGAAATAATTGCCGCCAAAACAACCGGCCATAAACTGGTAATAAACACTATTTCAGAAAATAACTTCGCGGCGCTGACTAATATAAATTTTCCCGATAAAAGAAAAACTCTGGGTCTTGATTTTATAAAAAACGGCCGGGGTTGGTCCGAAAACTCAAAGGAATTATTATTTTCAAGAAATATTTTTTTAAACGGCCAAATACAAAAAATCTGGTATGTTTGGCAGAAAGAACCGAGCTTACTTATTCAATTGAACGATCTTTACGAAAAAGAAATTATGCTTAAAAATCCATCAGCCACGCCCTTGCCTAAAAAATTTACGGCTGATAAAATCGTTTGGCTCAACAACGATAGCGTCATAAGCAAAATCGGCAAACAGCTTTTTCAATTAGATCTTAAAAATAAAACCATAACTGATCTCAACCTAAGCGATATTGTTGATTTTGATGTTACAGCAAACCGAATTATCGCTCTAAAAAATCCAGATATTCTGCTTTCTCTTGATTCCAGCGTTCAAAATGTAGCCGCCTTGGGGCAGGCCAAATTTATTCCCGAAAATATTCTAATATCACCCGACGCCTCCACAGCCGCTTATTTTAATAAAAATTCCGCCGGTATAATTTGGTTAAAGGATTCTCTGGAACAGCCACTCCGCAAAAACGGTGATCAGGAAATTATTTTTGAAAACAAAAACATCACTAGTCCATATTGGCATAATTCCAACGAGTATTTAATGTTTATTTTTGACGACAAGTTGAATGTGGCTGAATTAGACACTCGTAGCCAGAAAAATATCTACACTTGGCCAGAAACCATTAGCGCGATTGATTATTTGGCTGCTAACTCCAAACTTTTTCTGCTGGAGAACGGCACTCTAAAATCCGTGGATGATAAGTTTTAAAATCAGTTATCCACAATAAACGAACCGATTAATACAGCGGCTATGGCCAGCGCCAGCGTCCTGTTGCGGCTTAAGCCCCACAAAAAGTTACCCCAAGGAGTTGGGCTGTTAGTAAGCATGGCGAGGCCAATTAGCATCAACAAAACCAATCCGGCAAAAATCATGGCCAGGCCAATACCTTTGTTGCTTATTTCTGGTTTTGTTTTAGCGCTTGGAGAATTGCGGCGCGCGGCGTGCTTTTTTGAGACCATATTTACGGCGTTCTTTTTCGCGCGGATCGCGCGAAAGCAAACCTGATTTCTTTAATTTTTTCCTGAAATTAAGATCAAATTTAACCAAGGCCCGAGCAATACCCAATCTAATGGCCTCGGCTTGCGCGTTTATGCCCCCGCCATTAACCTTAGCTGAGATCTTAAAATGATCAGCGGCCTTAAGCTTGCTTAACGATTCAAAAACTGTTTCCTTAAGCCCTGGTTCATTAAAAAAGTAGTCGCCGATTTTTTTTTCATTAACCGTAAAATTACCTTCGGCCGCCGAATCCTTGGGGTTAACTGTAAAAATTCTGATCCGGGCCACCGCTCTTTTTCTGCGACCAACA
>OBEQ010543710.1_pt1 | contig 16374 bp, 16 predicted proteins | sample 1670901 | NCBI WGS metagenome assembly OBEQ01 (sample SAMEA104232315, study PRJEB22302) | groundwater metagenome | biome: forest; feature: aquifer; material: groundwater | place: USA | collected 2011-08-07 | depth 5.4 m
GATTTGCACAACACACTCGAACTCGAGGAAAAAAACGACACACCGTTCACGCCGGCCGTTCAGCTTTTTTACGCATTCAACGAAGCGCTCTCCGAGCTTTCGGAGCAGGGGCTAAAAAAACGCGTTCGTCTCTATGAACAGAGAAGCCAGCTTTTGGAAAACGGTTTTATCGAGCTGGGTCTGCGTTTTTTGGTGCCCAAGGAATCGCGATCGCACGTATTGACGGCCTTGTGGCTGCCCAAGAAAATTTCGTACGAAACACTTCACCAGAAACTTAAAAAAGCAGGGTTCATCATTTATGCCGGACAGTCACGCTTCGCGGGTAAAATTTTACGCGTTTCCAATTTGGGCGACCTGTCCGTCAAAGATATAGAAAAATTTTTATCGGAACTCAAAAAAATCCTGCGGCGTCATTCGTGCAAATTCGTTTAAACCGTTTTTGCTCACGGCCTCTGACAACATTTCTTCTCAAAACACCACTGAGTCCCAATCAAATCACCTGGATCAGCCTCGGTTTCGGAGTTTTTTCTGGAATTCTTTTTTCTAAAGGAACTTACGAGTTCTGCGTGGCTGCGGCCCTTAGCTACCAATTGGCCGTCGTGCTCGACAATTGCGATGGCGAAGTCGCGCGCGCTAAAAATAAACACAGCATCTTCGGAGGTTGGCTCGACGTCGTGGCGGATATCGTCACCGACGTTTCACTGTTCACCGGAGTCAGCCTCGGCATGATGCGACAAAACACTCCAGGCCCGATCCCCTTTTTTATGTTTCTTTGTCTGAGCGGTTCGCTGACGCATTTTTTTCTTGTGGTACTTGAAAAAATAAAAGGCTTCGGACCGGCCGTGTTCGAAGCGCCACATCCGGAACACGAACAGAGAAAAAGCATTTTCTTGAATATTTTCGACGCGCTGCGCGAAGGAGATGCTTCTTGGTTTGTCCTATTTTTTGTCTTGATCGGTCAAACCCCTGCGATTTTATGGGCCGGCGGCATTTACATGCAAATCATTTGGATCAGCGCATTGATCGTCAATTTCCGTTGGCTTTTTGGAATTAAAAAACCATGAAATTTGTCAAATTTTTCCTGATTGCGCTCGGGTTTTACATTTTATTCATCACGGTCCAAGCGGTAGGCATTGAAAAAATCTGGCAGAATATTTCTGGGCTTCATTGGAAACTGCTGCCGCTTTTGGTGTTTTATCCGTTTATTTTTGCCTTCGACACGCTAGGGTGGAGTTATTCGTTCCCCGAAAAACTTCCTAAAAATGTTTCCTTTTCTGGTCTTTATTTTATCCGCATCATCGGCGAAACCTTGAACGCAGTCATCCCTTTTTCCGCTTCGCTTGGCGGCGAGCCCGTCAAGGCGGAACTCCTAAAACGAAAATACCAGATTCCGCTCGCCGAAGGTTTGGCTTCAATCTTGATCGTCCACACCACCTTTTGGGTTTCGCTGAATTTGTTCGTGATTGGCGGTATCCTTCTTACGCTGAAAATCCGGCCACTGACACCGATTCTTTGGAATAGCGTTCTGGTCTTCTTGGTCACGCTCGGACTTATCGCCATCTTGTTGATCATCGGGCTTCATTGGGGAATTTTTAAACAAATCCATGCGATCGGCGACAAATGGAAGTGGTGGGGGTCCCTGTCACAGGACAAAAGCCAGCGTTTTTTGAAACTCGATCAAGAAATCAAAAAGTTTTACACGGCCCATCCGAAACAATTTTTTCTTTCGATTTTTTTTAATTTTCTTGGATGGTTCACCGGAAGTTTCGAAGTCTATTACATAGCAAAAATTCTTGGCATGAATATCGTGTTTGCCGAAGCTTGGCTCTTGGAAGCTTTGATCCAGGTGCTCCGCATTGTCACCTTTTTCATTCCTTCGAGCGTCGGCGCTCAGGAAGGCGGGATTGTGCTTATTTTCTCTCAGTTTGGATTTGCCAATCCCGTGAGTTTGACGTTTGCCCTGGTCCGACGTTTGAGGGAAATTGCGTGGATTGGATTTGGATTATTTCTTTGGTCGCTGGTCGAGGACCGGCCTAAAATTCAAGATCGGTGATCCTGTAAGTCGGAAATTTGTCGGTCTTTGCTCAGATTATCCTGAATAAGCACTTCAAGTTTGCGGTTTAATTCTTCATTTTGATGGTTTAATTCCTGCTCCTTGTTTTCCATACCCCCGTCTGTTTCATGACGAGCATTACGCCAACCGGCGTTTTGCTGCTTGAGCTCCTCAATTTTATTTTCATAATCTTGTTTTAAATCCGTCGTTTTTTTCAGCAATTCGTCGCGCTCGGCTTGAAGGGTGGCCAATTCCATCTGTGAAGTTTGGTCGGATTTCTCGGTTTCTCTTTTTGATTCATGGTTGATTTTTCCATAATAGCCAAACAAAACTCCATAACCGGCTCCGATTAAAATAACGGCTAAAATCACCGGCCACCAAAAGCTCAACGTCTTAGGCGTCCGTTCCGTCCGAAGCTGCTGACTCAGATACGAATATACATTCTTGATCTGACCACTGGTCTGTTCGTGGGCATTCTGGACAAATTGACGGTCCGCGGGCGAAGGAGACGAACGCTGGTTCAGAATGGCTTTGATTTCGGCAAGTTCACGGTTTACTTTGTCAAGATTTTCATGACTTTCTTTGAGTGACGCGATCTTGCTGCGAAATTCTTCCCGCTCGTCCAGAAAAACACAAACCTTATCCCATTCGGCAAACGCGCGGGTCCATTCTTTTTTACTATAATAAGATTTGGCGCGGGCCAGACATTCCTGGGCCAACTGTTCGCGGTTTTGCAAAGCATCGCCTTGGCTATTTTTTTGGTCTTGGGATTTTTGAAGCTCGACGTTCAACTCTTGTTGAACCAAGGAAAGGGTTTTTTCGAGTGTTTCTTGTGTGTCGCTCATAAGGTTGTCCCTAGGTCGCACATAATTGCTACATTAACTGAAACAACGACTGGTTTCAAGAAAATAGACGAATCTGTCATCCCGAATGCTTGTATCGGGGATCCAGGCACTGAACACTTTAAGTGTCTGGATTCCCGCTTAAAAATTGCGGGAATGACATATAAACTTAAAACTTCCTGCGATCCATCAAACGCAGCAGTTTGCGGCCGGTGCGAAGGCTGCCTTTTGGGGAAACTTTGACATCGAATTTGCAAAGATTCATCTGATACAAATTCCACGAATCCGGCAGCTGAGATTTAAGGCTGCTAAAAATATTCTCTTTGATTTCTTGGTCGTTTCTTCCGTTGACAGATTCCACATGAAGTTCGATTAGGTCCTTATTACCTTCTTTATCGATCACAATCTGCCAATCTTCCCCAAGTCCCGTGACGCTTTCCAAAACGGGCTCGAACATCCAAGGCGCCACATTGCCAAACCCGGTGGCTGTCCATTCATTCACACGGCCTTTTAGTTTCGCAATTCGCCGACCGGGTATTTGATTTGCATCTCGCGAATTGCGATCCGCCGCGCTTTTTGGCGGATAAGCTTCCAAAAATTTTGTAATATCCCCAGATTTGTAACGGACTAGCGGCATCACACGCCGATTCAAAGTCGTATAGACCAGTTCCCCGTATCCGTCTTTGTCACGATTCACGATTTCGAATAAATTATGAAACTCATTCAAATGATAGCCTTCCTTCTCGCGCGACTCCATGCCGATCGCGCCAAACGCCTCCGTTTGTCCGTAGCTTAAAATAAAATCGGCCTTCCACACACTTTCAATGTAACGGCGCGTTTCTTCCATCATATTTTCACCGCCGCCGATCATGAGCTTGATCGGCCAAGCGCCTTTTTTTTCGGCCACTTCTGTTAATGCCAGAAGCCAGGAGGGATCACCCACAATCACGTTGACGTGATAATCCGAAAGGCGGTCATAAAATTCCTGCGCAGAGATCCGCCCTGCTTCTACATGAAAACAGCCTAAAACTTTGCAAGAGGCTGTCAGAACCGGCCCCGACACCCAAAAAGAATAATCAAACGAACTGACCACGCGATCCTCGGGCCTGACACCAATTCCCCAGAGCCCGACCGCGCCCGCCCAACCGGCTTCTTCCACTTCATTTCTTGAAAAATAAACTCGTTTGGGTTTTTTGGAAGTAGTGCCGGTACTTTCATAAGCTGTGTCGGGCGGGGCACAAATAAATTCTTCCCAATTTTCTCGAATGTCTTCGGCCGTTGTAAAAAAATCTCCAAGGTCTTGGGGCGATTTTACTTGGGAGATGTTGATTTTGAATTGGCTGAATTTTCTTTGATAGAATTTGGAATATTTTGCGACATACTGCACCGTTTTACGAAAATTATCCTGCTCTATCTTTTCGAACAAACTGGGGGGCAACTTCGTATAAAGAAAAAAACCTTTCTCAGCCGAATTGCCGAATGGAATTTTATTAATCAGTGAAATGATAGACATACTGATTTATCATTTACATCCTTTCCTTAGCGCATCTCTTGATCAATTGTTCGAACAAATTGGCCGCCAAATCCATTTCTGATTCCGTAATATCAAAACACGGTGCAATCGTAAAAACGTTTTTGTAATAACCACCGACATCAAGCACAAGACCGATGTTCTTTCCTTGGGAATCTTTTAAATCGCCCTTCATCCCTTCGGCAAAAATTTGATCGGCCAAGTGCCGGTCCGGTGCATAACCGTCAGCCTGGACAATTTCCATGCGGAGCGCAAGGCCAATTCCGTCGACGTCACCGATTACTTTAGGATATTTTTTCTGCAATTTTTTAAGGCGGTCCAGAAAAGATTTTCCTTTTTCGGTAACCGATTTTTCGTAATCTTTTTCTTCAAGCATTCTCATAAGCTCAAGACCGACTGCCGTGCCGAGCGTGTTGGAAGAAAAAGTTGAGTGCGTCGAGCCGGCTGGAAACACTTTCGGGTTGATCAGCGCTTCCTTCGCCCAGATTCCTGAAAGCGGGTTCAAGCCATTCGTCAGCGCTTTTCCAAACACGACAACGTCGGGAACCACTTTAAAATTCGCCATGGACCACAGTTTCCCGGCGCGGTGGAAACCCATTTGGATTTCATCATCCACAAGAAGGATGTTGTGACGGTCCAAAATTTCCTTCAACATAGGAAAATATTCTTTCGGCGGGATCACGTATCCTCCGGTTCCCTGAACAGATTCCACATAAAAAGCGCCGTACTCGCATTCACCGGTTTTGTTGTCCAATACGCCGTTGTATTCGGTTTCGAATAATTTCTCAAACTGTTTCACGCAGTACATTTTGCAATTGGGATATTTTTTATCGTAGGGACAACGATAACAGTAAGGATACGGCACAAACTGCGCGCGGTCGGAAAAATGTCCGTAACGGCGACGATAACGGTAACTCGAGGTGATCGCCGAAGCGCCCAGCGTGCGACCGTGATAGCCGCCCATGAACGCAAACATCAGGTTTCTCTTCGTATGATTTCGCACGAGTTTCAGGGAATCTTCGACGGCCTGCGCGCCGCCAACGTTAAAGTGTACTCGGCCTTTTTCGCCGAAAAGGCGTTCCATGGATTTGGCGATCTTCTCGGCCAGATCCACTTTTTCTTCATGCAAATACTGGCAGGCTAACTGAGGAAGTTTGTCGATTTGTTTTTTGAGCGCATTGCCAAGCCGTGGATTGGCATAACCGAAGCTTGCCGCCGAATACCACATCTGCAGGTCCAAAAATCGCGTTCCCTGCCGATCATAAAGATAGCTGCCTTCGCAGCGTTCAAAAAATTTCGGCGGTTCGAGATAATGCACGGTGTCCCCGTGCGAACAATATTTATTCTCTTTTTCTAAAAGTTCTTTTTCGCGTGCGTCCATGAAAAACCTTTCAAGTTACCGAACAAAACGTGTTTTTTTCAACAAAGGGTGATTTTCAATTAGCCACTCTTGGACTTTTTGAAAATCCTTGTAAGCAATGTGATCGATGTTATTTTCTCTGCAATAATCGAGCAACTTTCCTTTTGCAAAAGTCAAATGGGCTTGCTGTGCCGCGTAACGATCTGAAAATCCATCGCCGACAAAAAAAACGTGGTCGTCATGTGAAGTCATTTTTTTGATCAACAGCGCCTTGCAATTCGCACAGCCGTGCACGCAGGGAGTTTCGGCGTGAAAAATGGCCTCAAAACCCGCCCCGTTTTTATGGAGTTTGTTCGAATAAATCGGGAGCGCTTTTAAAAGAGCTGGTGTTTCTTGAAGGTTATTTTTTAAAACCTGTTCGATGAAAACGTCAAAACCATCGCTGACGATTGTCACCAGCACGCCGAGCTCTTCGGCGGTTTTGAGAAACGGCACAAAATGCGGGTCTAATTTTACGTTTGAAACCACCGACCGAAGCTCCTCGGGTGTCGCTTGGATCAATGCAATCTGCCGTGACAAACACTCGCGCGAACCAATCTGCCCGGCCAGCCATTCTTTTTCCACGTCTTTCCAAGCTTTGTCCGCGAAACGGTCCAACACCAAGTCTACCACATCGGCAATCGCAATCGTGCCGTCAAAATCGAGAAAAAAATGAATGGTTTTCATTGATTGAGGCCTGTCATTGCGAGAAGGCTGCAGCCGACGAAGCAATCTGTGCGATCATGTAAGCGCAGATTGCCGCGCCCGCCAAAAGCCGCGGGCTCGCAATGACACAGGATATTGCTGCGCATATTAGCCACTAAAATTCCTTACAATCAAAGCAATATTCTGTCCACCAAACCCAAAAGAGTTACTCAAAACAGTTTTTACTTTCTGCCGGCGCGCCGTGTTCGGCACATAGTCTAAATCGCAATTTTCGTCGGGCATTTCATAATTAATCGTGGCAGGAATGATGCCTTCGCGTATCGTCAGCACGCTTGCGATGAGTTCCACAGCGCCGGCTGCCGCAATCATGTGTCCCAACATCGACTTGATCGAGCTTATTGGAATTTTTTTGGCATTTTCGCCAAAAACTTCTTTCACCGAATGCGTTTCTATCTGGTCATTGAGTTGCGTGGAAGTGCCGTGGGCATTGATATAATCAATGTCCTTTGGATCGAGCGAAGCATCACGAAGCGCCGCGCGCATGGCCTGAATCGCGCCGCGGCCGGTCGGGTGCGGATCCGTCAGGCGAAATGCATCGGCGCTGCCACCGTAACCGGTTACCTCAGCCAAAATCATTGCGTTTCTTTTTTGGGCATGTTCGAGGCTTTCCAAAACCAAAACTCCCGACCCTTCGGACAGAACAAATCCATCCCTGTTTTTATCAAAGGGTCTTGATGCTTTTTGCGGCGCCTCGTTTTGCGTCGAAAGCGCAGTCAAAAGATTAAAACCGGCGAGACCCAAAGGATGAATCATCGAATGCGCACCTCCGGTGATCATCACGTCCGCGTCCCCGCGGCGGATAATCTCGGTGGCTTCGCCAATCGCCTGGCTCGAGGCAGCGCAAGCAGTCAAACAATTGGAGACCACTCCTTTGGCATTAAACGTTTTGGACAAATGATTGAGCACTTGAAACGGCTCCTGCTCCAAGAGTTTTTGGGGATTGATCTGTTTGAGGCTATTCGACAAATAACGCGTGGGGCTGACCGATTCATCTTCCTCGAGCGAATCCCTTAGAATAGAAGCATATTCTTCGAAGTCAAATCCGCCATCGCCAGCGCCGAAATAAATGCCCACACGCGCCGGATTTAAACGGTGATTTTCAAGACCCGCCTCACAAAGCGCCTCCTGCGCCGCCTCAAGCGCAAATAAGCTGTGTCGCCACGGCTTGGCTTCTTTTTTTTGCCATTGAGAGAAATCTTTTTTTTTCACTTCACCAGCAATTTTTGTCGGGAAACTTTCGGCGTTAAAAAGCGTGATTCGGCCGATGCCCGATTTTCCTTCGCAAAGCGCGCGCCAAGTGTCCCGAACGCTGTTGCCTAGTGGAGTCATGGCTCCCATTCCGGTGATCACGACGCGATGATTTGCCATTTATTTCCCCGAATAAATTTTAGTAATAACCGAAACTGCCTGGCCATTAAAACCAAAAGCGTTGGTCATGGCATAAGTCATTTGTTTTTTAAGTAGACTGCCACGGACGAACTCAAACCCCCAGTCGTGTTCGGGGCGCGAAAAGTTAGGGATCGGCGGAATGACCTGATGCCCCAGCGAAAGTGTCGACAAAATTAAATCGAGTGATCCGGCTGAAAATCCGGTGAAACCGGTAATCGGTTTGGAGGCGCTAACGAATAGATTTTTTCCGGTTCCGTTGAAAACTTCGGAAATAGCCTGCGCTTCAAGTCTGTCCTCGGCTTTTAAACCCAGCCCCGCTGCCTGCAGGTAATGAATTTCCGAAGGCTTAAGGCTGGCGTCTTTTAATGCCATTTCCATCGCAATTTTTCTCCCGCTGCCCGATGCTGAACCAAAACCAACTACCTCGGCATAAATCTTTGCGTTTCTTTTCTTCGCGTGTTCAAGTTCTTCGAAAAGCAAAAAACCGGATCCTTCACCCACGATGAATCCTTGTGTGGAGGCGTCAAAAGGAGAAAAATTTTCCGGCTCTGAACGATCCAACCCGCCGAGCAAACGATACTGAGAAATTCCGACCGGATTGACTTTGGATTCGGCACCCCCGGCTAGCATGAGATCCGCATCGTTTCGTTCGATAATACGGCAAGCTTCGCCCACCGCTTGCAGGCTGGCCGAAGCACCGGTCGTGATCGTATTATTCATTCCCTGCAAGTTCAATAAAATGGAAATATGACAAGCGGACATATTGGGCAAATATTTGAGAAGCCATAGAGGAAAAAGCGCCGAAAGCCCCTGATCCCCAAATTTGACCAAATCCAGTTTTCCCGAATCATCGAGCGAATTTTGAACACTATGAGCCAATTCATCCAATTCGTGATTGAGAACACCAGAGCCGACGATCACCCCAAAACGTTCATGGTTGAACGGTGAAGATCCTATTTTGGAATCGTCGAATGCCAGCCGCGCGCCAGCGACAGCCAGTTGAATATCGCGCGCCATCACTTTGATCGCTTTTCGCTGTGTGACATATTTTTCAGGAGAAAAATCGCGGACGACTGCCATCGGAAAATCTTGTTCAAAAGAAATCCCGGAACGTCCTTGAACTGCCGCTTCCCAAAGACACCCGGCTCCTTCGCCCAGCGCCGTTATCGCGCCCAATCCTGTGATTACCACTCTTCGTTTCAAACGACGATCCCTTCGCTTTGTTTCGCGATTTTGTAAATTTCGTAATGATCCAAAAAATGCTCGTTGAAGACAACCATTTTTTCCGGTGAACCGGAAAGCGAATCCATCGTGACCAAGAGAATCCGCGTTAGCGCAACAAGTTCGTCGCCTTGCTTCACTTCGCCAGAAATCCATGCGCCTTCTTCGCGCTCATTTTCGATGTGTGCTTCGATTGTAAGCCAGCAAGGAGGCGTTACGATCTTTTTAAAATGCGTGTCTTCTATTTTCGCTAAAATGACATCTTTTTTGAAACTAATTCCCAGACCGAGCAACACGCCACCGGTTTGAGCGACCATTTCAATGAAAAGAGGTTCCGGCACACGGGGAAACCCAGGCTCATGTTCGTCAAAAAAATCTTCGTGGCCGTTAAAGGTTTTGACGGCTCTCGAATAAACGCCTTTTTTTAAAACTTCAAAACGGTCCACTAAATCCCAACGCATGGGCTAACCGGATGGCAAGTAGCGATCACGTGATGGCGGCTTTTGGTGAATGAGACACCAGCCGCGCTGTTTAATAAAAACTTTTTTTGAAAGTTTTTTTTCAGTCGAAAAGAAAACCATTTTTTTCCGGGCAAAACTTGAATGTCACGAAAACCCGATGTTCCCATCCAGGGGGCGCCAAGTGATTTGAATATTGCTTCTTTCGCCGACAAGATCATTGCGAGCGATTCATAAGGCTTTTTAGACGATTCGACGTATTGGGTTTCGGCTGGGTGTAAAAAATCATTGAGTCTGTCGCGATGCGCTTTATAAAACGCCTTGGATTTTTTGAACTCCACCATATCCACTCCGAGGGGCCAAGCTGGGGCCATAAGGAAATTACTTTTGAGCGATTTGAAGTTTTTCCGAGAGATAATCCACGATCATTCCGACCGTGAAAAGATTGCCTAGGTTTGAGACCTGAGGGCTTTTTGCGAACTCGTCCCAGTTAACGTTGGACATTTTGGGCTTCAATTCTTCAATACCGGCCGGAGTCACCAAACCGTTTTTGACAAAACGCGCATCGGTGAGAATCTTCTCAGGAAAAAGCTCGCCTTTCGGGATTTTGATTTTGAACATTTTTTCCAAACGAAATACAATATCAAGAAAATCGATGGATTCGGCGCCCAAGTCTTTGATTAATGAGGAATGAAGCTCAATTTTATGCTCATCCACTTTCAAAGCCTGCGAAATGATGCTTTTGACGTTTTTGATAATATCATTTTTTTCGTGCATACCGGTTTTCAAACTCCCTGTTTAATTCCGCACCGGAACCAGTGAAAAACTAGCCGTGAGCGCCCGGCCAATGGGATTTCCGCTTTCACCCATGAAATCCATGCGGCCTTCCAAAAACACCCGGGATCCTTCTTTTTTGACTAACCGCGCAAAAATCCGCATCAAACTTCCTGGCTTCACAAAGGAACCAAATTTGACTTCCTGCACTTCATCCAATCTAAAATGCGGTGCTTCAGAATTGGCCCAGCCGCCGATAAGAAGAACCCCGGCCTGTCTGAGCGACTCTAAGAGCAAAACTCCCGGCATGACCGGAAAATTTTTAAAGTGATCTTGTAGAAACTCTTCATTGCCTTTCAGCGTAAAAAAAGCCGTAATGCTTTGGCCCTTTTCTACTTCCGAAATTTTATCAATAAAAGAGAAGATACTCAAAACTTAGTTCTCTCCCCCCAAAAAGGGGAATTTTAAGTCAGCAATATAGCATGAAAACAAGGAAAATGCCAAGCAGTTATCGTGAAGGATTAATATTCAATAATTAGACAGATTATTGTGAAACTTTATTAAATCACTCTTTCGAACTGATCAACCGAAAGTTTCCATACCGGCACCCCACAAAAACGTTCGCCTTCGGGGCAATAAGGACGCGTACCCGCCATCAACCGAATCCCGCAAGGCGGCACCAGGTATTTGCCCAGATGCGGAAAAATTTGCCCCACCTGCTCTACTTCATCACGGCACATGTTCCATATTTCTTCCTGTGCTGTGTAACACAGGCGTTTGGTCCATTTGTGATGATGATTCAAGAGGTCCCCCGACTCGATGAAGCGAATCGGAAATGCGTTCGGCAAAAGATACATGACGTATTCTTCTTCGACGCCTAAATTCAAAAGCGCTGCCATATTTTTCCACACTTGGTCCGTCGTCTTATGATACAAGTCTGTGGCTTCACGCGAACTGGCTATTAAAACCGGCACGATCACGTCGGGATGGCTCGGCACAAAATGACGATGCAACAGTGGTCGCGAACCCGGGGTCATGCGATGGCGCTGGTCTTGCGAATCGGCGGTGTGGCTGATTTTTTTCTGGAACGTGAAATGCGGGTGCACCATGGTACGGGCCAATTTGCCAAGCGAGGTCAGATTTAGCGATTCTCCAAAATAGGGATTCTTTGCCGGATTCATCACAAGATCGATCGCTTCTTCTTCGCTCAGTTCAGCTTCCGAGATTCCGAGCACCGTACGCACCGCTTGCGCCATGCTCGTCTGTCCGTTCACTTTGTAATCCACAAGCTTCGAGGTGCGATTGCCAAGAGCGGCGTCAAATTCTTTCAAGAAAACTTCGCGTGAAGCCACGTTCGACAATCGTTCATGTTTGGCAAAAAACTGATATTCAGGAGTATTTTCGAGCAGAATCGAATCTTCGATGTTACGGAAAAAAAGAGGGTCAGAGACATTCACCGCTTCCACCATTTTGCTGATGACAATTCTCTGTTCGTTAGGCGTATCAAACTGATTCACGAGTTTGTGATAACGATGCAGCGTCAAACCGCTGATCGTGTGATAGAGATGCGCGTGCGTAGCAACCGGCAGCACGTAACGCGCCACTTCCTGCGCGCGTTTTTTCAAGCCGCTTTTCCAGCGTTTTAATTCCGGATCGCGGTTCGGAAAAATCTTCGCGTACTGAAGGCGGATCGGTTCATCCAATACTTCGATTAAACGATGATAAACATCCATTTGTAAACGAACCGTTTCAAGATAAATCTGAAGCGGTTTTTCTTCGAGCGGCGGAATCGTGAAATTTTCAGGCTTCACCTCGACATAACGCTGGCTGACTTGTTCCGAATTATAAAACGGATGGCTGTGCAAAAAAGACCAGATAAATTGACGCGAAACCCTGTCTAAAATAAATTGAAACGTCGCATGCTGGATCGTCGTATGGTGGCCGGCTTTATAAATCGACTCGGCAATCCGGTCACGCAATTCGCGCGACTTCTCGTCTTTCGACACGTCTTCGGAAGTGACCACGCGTGAAGAATAACAAGTCCGTGCCGTCGCGACGGCATTGTCGAAAGGATGAGTGAAGCAGTTTTCGAGTTTGACGATTGGTTCGGGTGAAAAATTCATGTTTTTTTACGCCGCGCACTCCCCTTTGCCCATTTCAAGCTTGAAAGGTTTTCCAGGGTCACCCAAATCTTCGTACATGGAAGGATCTTGATCAAAGGCTGGTACGGTCGTAAAGGGTGCGACAAGCTCTTTGATTTTTTGAGGGCCAATGCGTTCAGCCCATTGGAGAAAAGTTTCGCTTGAGCCCTTTTCTTTTTTGAACGCGTCCAAAATTGCCTTTGTCGCCTCCGACGTGCGTCGGGCGGGGATTTGCGCGATGCGTTTTCCAAAGACGGCGACACCGTTGATGGCGGTGTATCCACCGACCATGAGCTGATAGTGCGGGACGGTTCTTGTATCCACGTTTTTTGAAGCGCCATGGAAACCAATATTTGCGATGTGATGTTGGCCGCAGGAATTCGTGCAGCCGGAAATTTTAATTGAAATATCTTTAAACGTCGGGTCCGAACCGTAACCATTGTTAAAAATTTTGCTCATTTCATACGCAAGTCCCTTCGAATGCGTAATCGCGATTTGGCAAGTATCGGCACCCGGGCAACGAGTAATATCCGTGACCGTTTCGGCACCTTTCAGGGCCAATCCCAGCGGCTCTAGCTGCGCATAAAGCGCTTTTAGTGACTTTTCCGGCACCCAATGAAGCAAAATATTCTGCGCAATCGTGGTTCTTAAACGGCCTCCGCAGAAAGTCCTGGAAATTTTAGCCAAAGAGCGCATTTGATCCGGATTGATATCGCCAAGCGGGCAGCGCACATTGACGGCAAAATAACCTTTTTGTTTTTGCTCAAATGTATTGGTTTTTTTCCAATCTTCAAAACCCGGAAACGCTGAGATAACTTCGGTAGGCGGTGGCGAACTTAACACCGGAGCCTTGTATTCTTCGAGATTCAGCCTCCAAAACGCTTCTCGACCGGAACCGGTCATGACTACTTGTTTGCGTTCGCTCAAAAATTCCTGGCGAAATGTTTCAATTCCCCATTTGGCCACGAGGTACTTGATTCGCGCGCGATTCTTATCTTTGCGTTCGCCGTTTCTGTCGAATAAGCGAATCACCGCCTCCGCCGTCGGCAAATAAAGTTCGGTCGGAATAAATTCTTCGAGAAGCTGCGCCGGAAACGGCGTTGAGCCCAACCCGCCACCAACAAAAACTTTAAAACCGCGGACTTCCTTGCCGTTTTCTATTTTTTTCTGCGCAATAAATCCCAAATCGTGAATACCCACTTTCGCCCAATCTTCGTTTGGGCTGGATTCAAACGCAATTTTAAATTTACGCGGGAGATTTTGACAGATGGGGTTTCTTAGAAAATAAAGACTAAGTAAATCCGCGTACGGCACAACGTCAAACACTTCATTCGGCGAAATGCCCGAGTAGTGAGAACAGGACACATTACGTACGGTATTGCCACAGGCTTCTCGGGTTGTGAGTCCCACTTCCATGAGTTTTCTTAAAATCGTCGGAACATCAGTTCTTAAAATTTCATGCAATTGAATGGCTTGACGCGTTGTTACGTGGGCAAGTTTATTAGGCGCATATTTTTCCGTGATGTCTGCGATGCATTCAAGCTGCAGCGCATTCATGTTTCCAAAGCGGATTTTGATGCGAATCATATGGCGATTTTCAGCGCCGCGAATGCCGTAAACGCCGTTATTTAAGCGAAAACGCCGAAAATCATCCGGATCCAGCGCACCTTTTTCCAATCGGGCAATTTCGATCTCAAACCGCTTGATTTCCGCTTCTTCTTCAGGCAAAAGTTCGGTGCGTAGCTTTTCGTCAAAAATATTCTGATTCCATTGATAAATTTCTTTGAGTGCCATTGAAATTCCTTATAAAACGTCATTCCCGCAGTTTTTGAGCGGGAATCAAACTTGTGTCGGTTTGATCCCCGATTAAAACATTCGGGGATGACAGTAAGATAAAAGCGATTATATCACTTTCGGCTCGTTTGTGTTTCTCATTTGAAATTATACGTCGGCCAAACCTTAAAGTCTAGTAATTTTATATTAATTAAGTCATAAAAATATACTTATATATTACTCATTTGCTGTGTTATATTTAAAGGCATCCTTTGAAACATTCGAGGAGACACTCTATTCCCTCTTGAAATAGCAACGATTCGGGAAGGAGGCTAAGCACCCAAAAATTTTCTTCTGGAAAATCAAAGAAAAATCCCGGATGCACTAACACATTTTTTTCTTCGAGCAACTTGATTGCAAACGCTTCGTCGCTCATCGGCTGATCACTTTTCAATACGGCATACCAACCGCCTTCGGTGTTCAAAACTTGGAGTCCTGAGCCCGCATGAATTTTTTCTTTAAGAAAATTAAAATTGCCGCTGACACGCTCGTTGATCTCGCCCACCACTTCCTTCCGCCGGCCCATCCACTGCGGCAATGCTGTTTGAGACGGCGTATTCACTGACAAATGAGCGTCTGCGATCACCTCGAGCCTGGAAAGCGCTTGGCTACGCAACAATTCGGGACCAGTCACAACGATCCACGACAGCTTCATTTGAGGCAGCCCCAATATTTTTGAAATCCCGCTCAAAGTGAATGTTAAAACATCAGAAGCCTCCGCAAAACTAAAGGGATTTCGATCCAGATTCCAGGAGTAATCTAAAAACACCTCATCGACGATCATAGCGCAATTTTTTTCGATGCAAGTCTCCCGAAGAAACTTTTTTTCTTCCTCAGAAACAAAATGGCCGGTGGGATTATTCGGATGAACAATGATCAGCGCTTTTGTTTTGGCGGTGAATGATTTTTGAAGAGATTCTTGGTTAATCCGCCAGGCATTGGAATAAATGAAAAAAAAATTTTTTAAACGAACGTCGCTAAGATCGGCGAGAGTTTGAAAAAGCGGATAGCTCGGCTCCGCCGCAAGAACTTCGTCGCCAGAATCAGCCAAAAGCCGAAATAAAAAACCGTAAGCCTCGCTGGTGCTCGAAGTCAAAAAAATTTGTTCTGGTGCAAGCTTGACTTTCTTTTCGGCATAATACTCGCACACCGCTTCGCGCGCCGAAAGCATCCCGCGAGGATCCGGCTCGTAAATCAAATTTTTTGCGTCGGTGAAAGGTTTTAGAATAAAACGATCGTTTTGAATGCTGGGAAAGCCACAACGTGTGGGATTGGATTCGGTCAAATCCAGAATTTTTATTTTCTTGCGGCTTTTTTCTTCGAGAAGGCGGCTGATCGGATTCGGATGAGTCGCCCAATCCGTGCGGGCGGAAAACATTCTATGCGATTCGGCCCTGGGCGATTTTGACGGTTGAACGGCTGGAGTCATTCCACGGCCAAATCATCGCACAATTGGACAATTCCTCGTCCTTCCTATAATAAAGCGTCTGATGTTTTTGAATACCACCGTACTGTTTGACATAATCCTGCGCTTCGCGTGAAGGCGCAACACCGGCCGGTTTAAAAGGAACACCCAGATATTTTTCAAGAATCGGATAAAGTTGTAGGAGGTCTTGCGTTAAAAGCACAAATTCAAAATAACCTTCGGATTCTTTGCGCTGTTCGTCGAAGGGGATTTTTTTTAAAGCGTCGGTCAGTTCGTTGAAATTCACAGTGAGATGGCGGCGTTCCGGATCATTTTTTGGCTTCAATCGCTTTTTCAAAATTTTCAACCGGCTGCGCTCCGACCATCGGCTTTCCATTGACGAAAAATGTCGGCGTTCCCTGCACTCCCAATGAACCGGCCATTTTCATGTCTTCGTCCACGCGGTCTTTGGTTTTATCCTGATCCAAACAAGCGTTAAAGTCTTTTTCTTGAACGCCGACTTTTTTAGCGGCGGCTTTCAAATCCTCCACGGATTGCTTGCCCCACGACGGGCCATACAGCTCTTTTTGGTATTCCCAAAA
>OBEQ010344589.1_pt1 | contig 16372 bp, 13 predicted proteins | sample 1670901 | NCBI WGS metagenome assembly OBEQ01 (sample SAMEA104232315, study PRJEB22302) | groundwater metagenome | biome: forest; feature: aquifer; material: groundwater | place: USA | collected 2011-08-07 | depth 5.4 m
CCCGAGCAACCACGCGCGATCGCTCTCGGGAATGCCCAGCCCGGGCGGGTTCAGGTCGGTGCCCTCGAGCCCCGGCCGGTCGACGATCTTGACGTTCACGCGGCTGGCGCCGGCCACGCGCAGGCAGCGGTCGCGGATGGCCAGCCGAGCGAACAGCGCCTCGAAGGGCGCCAGGTTGTCGCGGCCCAGGAAGCCGGTCGCGGTGACCGCGCCGACCGCGGCGCGCCCGGCCAGGAACGCTGCCACGCTGATGCCCTTGCCGCCCGCGTGCACATCTTGCGCGCGCACCCGGTTGACCTCGCCGGCGGCAAAACCCGGGCACTCGAGCGTCTGGTCGAGCGCCGCGTTGAGCGTCACGGTGACCACGCCGGCGCGCGCCGGGCTCACGAGCTCGCTCCCAGCACCAGCGCGCGCACCTCCGCGGCGTTCTTGCAGGCGAGCGCGCGCTTCGCCAGCGCCTGGGCATCGCTCATGCGCAGCCCGCGCAGGAGCGCCTTGGTCGCCGCGATGCTGGGGATGCTCACGCTCAGCTCGGCCAGCCCCAGCCCGGCCAGCACCACCGTGCCGACCGGATCGCCGGCGATGCCGCCGCAGGCGCCCACCCAGATGTCCGACTTGCGCGCGCCCGCGACGGTGCGCTCGATCATGCGCAGGACCGCGGGATGCATGCCGTCGGCCTGCGAGGCCAGCACCGGGTGCTGCCGGTCCATGGCCAGGACGTACTGGGTCAGGTCGTTGGTGCCGATGGAGAAGAAGGCGCACTCGCGCGCCAGCTCCTCGGCCAGCATGACCGCCGAGGGCACCTCGATCATGATGCCGATGTCCACGGTGGGGGCGCCCAGCTGGCGGCGCACGTCCTCGCTGATGGCCTTGGCGCGCTGCAGCTCCTCGACGGTGGCGATCATCGGGTACATGATGCGCACCGAGCCGAGCGCGGCGGCGCGGAACATGGCGCGCAGCTGGGTGCGGAAGAGGTCCTCGCGCTCGAAGCACAGCCGGATGCCGCGCACGCCCAGGAACGGGTTGCTCTCGGCGGGCAGGTTCAGGTAGGGCACGTGCTTGTCGCCGCCGATGTCGAGCGTGCGCAGGATGATGGGCAGGCCGTTCATCGCCTGCACCATGGTCCGGTAGGCCTCGAACTGCTCGTCCTCGCCGGGCGGCGTGTCGCGCTTGAGGAAGAGGAACTCGGTGCGCACCAGGCCCACGCCCTCGCCGCCCGCGTCGATGGCCTGGGGCGCCTCGCTGGGGCCGCCGATGTTGGCCACGACCTCGACCCGCCGGCCGTCGAGGGTGACCGCGGGCTTGAAGCGCTCCAGGCGTTCGGCCTCGTGACGCTCCATGGCCTGGCTGCGCCGCTCGGCGGCGCGGGCCAGATCGCGCGCCGTCGGGTGGGCCACCAGCACGCCCGCGTCACCATCGAGGATCATGATCTCGCCGTCGGCAATGTCGAGGACGCCCGGGCCGGCCGCGACCAGCGCGGGGATGTCGAGCGAGCGCGCGATGATGGCCGTGTGCGAGGTGGGCCCGCCGCCCGCGGTGCACAGCCCGAGCACCTGCTCGGGATCGAGCCTGGCGGTGTCGGAGGGCTCGAGGTCCTCGGCCAGCAGCAGCACCGGGTGGTCGGGCAATGACGCCGCGCTCTCGACCGCGTCGGCGAGCAGGTGCAGCACGCGCCGGCCCACGTCGCGCAGGTCGGCGGCGCGCGCGGCCAGGGTCGCGTCGCTCAGCTCGGCCAGCCCGGCGGCGCGGTCCTCGTAGACGTTGCGCCAGGCCCAGCCGGCGCTCTTGCCGGTCGCGACCAGCGCGTACGCCGCGGCCACCAGGTCGGGATCCTCGAGCAGCTCGAGGTGCGCCCTGAAGATGGCCGCGCGCGGCGCACCCGCCTTGCGCGAGAACTCCTCGAACACGTGGCGCAGGTCGGCGGCCGCGCCGGCCAGCGCCTGATCCAGACGGTGCCGCTGCACGACCGGGTCGGCGGCGGTCTCGGCCACCACCAGCCGCTCGCGCTGGAACGACCACGCCGGCCCCTCCACGATGCCGGGTGACGCGCTGATGCCGGCGAACACGTGGCCCTCGTAATCGACGCTGAGCACGGGCCTGGGCGTGCCCGGCGCGGGCGCCGGCTCCTCGTCGATGCCGGTCGCGAACAGCGCCGAGATGGCCTCGAGCGCGCTGGTCGCGTCGGCGCCGCGCGCCGAGATCTCGAGCGGCACGCCGCCGCTCGCGCCCAGGCGCAGCATCGACACCAGGCTCTTGCCGTTGGCGGCCTTCTCGCCGTGGCGGACCTGGATCTCCGCCGCGAAGCGCTTGGCCACATTGATGAGCGCGGTGGCCGGGCGCGCGTGCAGGCCGTGCGGCCGCGGTGACTCGACCAGGATCGACGTGCCGCCGGTCCAGCGCACCGGCGCCGGCTCGGCGGCAGCCGGCTCGCCGTTGAGCGCCGCGAGCAGCTCGCGCACGTCGGTGGTGCGAGCCAGCTTCTCGGCGGTGGCGGCGTCGCCCAGCAGGCCGGTCAGCTTGGCCAGCACGCTCAGGTGCTCGTCGGAGCGTGCCGCGATGCCGACCGCGACGGTGGTGCGGTGCTGGTCGCCCCAGTCGACGCCGGCGGGGAACTGCACCACCACGATGCCGGTGGCGCGCACGAGATCGCGGGCCGCCGGCAGCCCGTGCGGGATGGCGATGCCGTTGCCCAGGAAGGTGCTGGCGACCTCCTCGCGCGCCAGCATGCTGTCGACGTAGCCGGGCTCGATCAGCCCGGCCTCGACCATGACGCTGCCGACCAGCCGGATGGCGGCTTCCTTGCCTACCGCGGCCGAGCCGAGCCGCACATGTCGTTCCTCGAGCCTCAGCAACGCGTCACCTCCTGCGACGGGGCGGTGCCCGCGACCCACGCCAACATTAGTCTGCCTGGCGCTGCGGTTCGAGGCGGCAATTGCTTGCGTCCTCAGCTTCTCCCGTCGGACAGAAGCAAATGGCTTTCGCCTCCGGGTGGGCCGACAGTGTCGCGGGGGTGCGCTGCCTCACCATGAAGCCTGACCCTGCCCCACTCCACAACATCCTGGTCGTGGACGACACGATCGAGGCCCTCCGGCTGCTTGCCAACATCCTGGGCGAGCACCGCTACGAGGTACGGCCGGTCACCAACGGGCGGCAGGCGTTGCTCGCGGTCGAGCGCGATCCGCCCGACCTGATCCTGCTCGCCATCAACCCGGTGGCCCCGGCCGACGACACGGTCGGCGCCGTCGCCAACGTCACCCGGCTGTCGGTGCTGCTGGGCGACGTGCCCGCCGACCTGCGCGCCCGGCTGCGCACGGCGGCGGTCGAGGCGCGGGCACCGCACCTGGACAAGCTCGCCGACGAGGTCGCGCGCCATTCCACGGCAGCGGCCGACCAGATCCGCGCGCTCGCCGCGCGCTTCGACTACGACCTCCTGCTCGAGGCCCTGCCGCAAGCGGCGGAGTGAGCAGGCGCTACTGCATCTCGGGCAGATTCATGCCCTCGCCGGCCAGGAAGGCCACTGCGGTCACGGTCTTGTCGGGATTCTCGGTGTACGTGGTCATCCAGTTGCCGTTCCACAGCTTCGTGTTTTCGTTGTCGAAGGCGCGCCCGATGAACTGGCTGTAGGAGCTCATGTCCTGGTGCCGCGTCTCGATGCGACACATCGAGTGCCGACAGTCGACCGACTGGATCATCGAGCTGGCCGGAAGCGCGGCGCGGAGCCGCTCCTGCGCGATGGCGCGCGAGCGGTCGGCCCATTCGGCGTTGACGGTCTCGCCCTGGAACGCGGTCTCCATCTGCGCGCGAAAGTCTTCCATGGTGCCGGCCCCAGGCTTGTCGGCGCCGGGCTTGCCCTCGCCGGCTTCAGCCTCGGCTGCGGCCGCGTCGACTGTCGTGGACGAAGCGGTCTGCGAGACGGGGGGCCTGATGGTGACGCCGCCCATCCGGTTGCTCAGACCCTGCTGCTCGCGCACGTTCTGCAGCGAGGTCGACAGCTCGTGCAGCTCGGCGCGCATCTGTTCGATGGTTTCCTCGTGGCTGCGTTCCCGCGCGTACAGGAGTGCGGCTGCAAGAGCGACGACGGACAGCAACGCGACGTAACGGACCTTCATGGGCGACCTCGTGGTCTGTCTGATCAGGGAAAAGGAGGCCGCCTCCCTGGAGAGGCGGCCTCCGTCAAATCAGCGAAGCGAGCGGACCAAGCGGCAAGACTACGGGTTGTAGTCGACGGTCGCGACCTCAGCGCCCGGTGCGATGGTGCAGCACACGTTCAGTGCGCCGAACGCAGGCACCGTGACGCCGCTCATCACGATCTGGGTGAACGAACCGAAGATGCTCAGGCTCCTGGTAGTGCTGCCGCCAGTGGCATTGCCACTGCTATCCAGAGCGCGCGCCGTGCACGTCACATTGGAGCTAGAGAACCCCTTGGCCGTCACCTTGATGGTCTTGCCACCCGACGAATCCACCGGCAGCGGGATGCACCACAGATGAGTGCCAGAGGACCCGGCGATGCTGGTGACGGTCCCGAAGTTGGCGGTGGGAGCGAAGGTCGTCGCCTCGTTAGGATGCAGCGCGGCGCCGTCGAAGCCCGACGTGCTGCGCGCGTACGAGACCGAACCAGCCACACCGAGAGCCACAACAGCCACGAGAACCAGCCACGCCTTCATTCCGAACGTCTTCATAGTGATTGCTCCTTTGAGTGGGTAGCGCTGCGAACGCGACCACCAATACTGAGTATCGAATGCCGTGGCAATAGACGTGACTGCCAATTTGCCGGATGCCGTGACGGCAATCACCGCGTGCTGTATGGATGCAAGCGACCCGCTCGATCCGAAAGACACTCAGGCACACGCGGCGACGCCTCGAATGACACCTTGCGACACCTCGTGACACCGACGGAGATGGCCGTCCGCGAGCACGCAGCAGCTGCCGCAGCAAGCGCACCGCTGGTTTCACTCACCGCGCCACCAACGAATCACGATCTCGTCGCAATGACACGTTGCCCTCGGGCACAATGCCCAGCTGACTGGCTGGCTAGACTGCCGATCTCCGCCGCTGACGATCGAGAATCGACGCCGCGTCGATCAGCGGCGTGCCGGACCGAGGCCGGGCACGAGCATGGCCGCGAGCCGGGCCGGATCCGCGACGGCGCCCGCCGACATCCAGGCATCCGCGTCTTCCACCAGCGTGCGACCCGCGTCGCCGCCGAGCAGCTCGCCCAGACGGCGACGCGCGGCCTGGGCATGGAGTGCCATGCTGGCCACGTCGAACCCGGCCGCGGCCTGGCGCAGCCATCGCACCGCGCCCTCGCCGTCACCACGCTGGTGCTGCACCGCGGCGCGGATCACCGCCGCCAGCGGCGCGGCGGGCGGCATGCCCTCGCGCTCGAGCGCCGCGGCGTCGTGCTCGGCCGTGCGCAGCCGTGTCTTCGCCTGCGTCGGCGACGCGCGCCGCGCCGCGGCGACCGCGGCCCGCCCGCGCAGCTCGAGGTTGTCGACGCGGCCCATCTGGTAGTTGAGGACGAACGCCTTGCGTAGCGCGGCCTGGCGCGCGCGCGCGCGTTGCCACGCCGCCTCGCCGTCGGGATCCTCGTACAGATCGATGCCGGCCTGGGCCGCGAGGTCCAGGGCGGTGTGGACGATGGTGCCGCGCTTCGACCAGCCGGCGACCGCCTCCTGGGCCATGAGTCGCGCGGTGCGGGCGTCGCCCCGGATCAGCCACACGTAGCTGGGGATGCCGGTGCGCAGGAGCGTGCCCTCGTAGTGGTCGCCGCGATCGCGTGCCGCGCGCACGAACTCCTCGCAGCGCTCGACCATCGCGCGCGTGTGACCGGTCATGAACTGACTGGTGACCAGCATCAGGCGCATGGTGTCGAGCTCCCAGCTCGACGAGAAGCCGGCGCGTTCGAGCTCCGGGAGCGCGCCCTCGGCGCACTCCATCATGCGCATGAAGCGGCCCTCCAGATAGGCGCACATGGAGTCGGCGAGCGCGATCCAGCCCCGCTCGTAGGGCCGATCGATGGTGGCGCCGAGCTGGCTCAGCCGGGCCAGCAGGGCGGCGGTACGCGCGCTCGAGCGCGAGCCGCCCGCGGCCACCAGGACCGCCTCGCAGATGAGCCCACGGACCAGCCGCCGGCGCTCGCCCGTGCGCAGCGCCAGCAAGAGGAAGCGCTGCTGGAACCAGGCCGACTGGAGCGTGTTGACGTAGCCCAGGCCCATGCCCGCCGCCCACGCGACGTCCATCTCGAGCAGCCGCTCGGGCGCGACGTCGGCCTCCTCGACGATGCGGCTGTCGAGGCCACGCAGCTTGAGCTGCGCTCGCGACATGGCGAACGAGAGCAAGGTGCCGGTACGGCTGCGCGGCAGGCCCATGCCGACCCGCTCGAGCAAGGCGGTCATGGTCGCCATGCCCTCGTCGACCTGGCCGCTGACCAGGTAGGCCTCGCCGGAGCGCCGGCGCAGGTCGAGCGCTTCGGCCTCGGGGGCGCGGATGGCAGCGCGCGCGTAGACCAGGGCGGCCTCGCGCGAGCGGCCGGCGTTGACCAGGGCATTCGCCAGCACCACTTCGAGCGGGTGGGTCTGCGACGTGTCGCCGGACGACTCGAAGAGCTGGATCGCGCGGCGATAGAGGCGCGCCGATCGCGCGAAGGCGAGCGCCTTGCTCGCCTCCTCGGCGGCGCGCACGGCGTGCTTGCCGGCGCGGCGTGGATCGCCTGCGCCCGCCCAGTGGGTCGAGAGCAGCTCGGGCGACGAGCTGGCCAGGGGCTCGAGGGCACGCGCCAGGCGGCCATGCCAGTCGCGCGCGGCCTCGGCCGCGAGCCCGGCGCGCAGCGACTCGCTGATGCGGTCGTGGTACGGCTCGGCGCGGTCGGTGGCACGCGGGCCGGCGGTGCGCAGCAGGCGCCCCGAGCGCAGCGTCGCGGCGTGGCGCGCGAACTCGGCAAAGGGCAGCTCGGCGACCTCGGCGAGCAGCCCCTGCGCCAGCGGGATGCCGGCGACCGCCACCAGCTCGAGCACGCGCCGCGTGGGCGCCTCCAGGCGCGCGATGCGCCGCCGCAGCACGTCGTCGAGGCGGAGCGGCGCGGCGCCGATCGCGCGCGCGGCCGCAGCGTCCTCCTCGCCCTCGGCCAGGTGCTGGGCCAGCTCGGCGATGAACAGCGGGTGCCCGGCCGCCTCGCGCGCCAGCAGCTCGGCCAGCTCCGTGCCCCCGGCACCGGCGCGGTCGAGGCAGCGCAGCGCCAGCTGCTGCGCGTCGGCCGCGGACAGCGCGCTGACGTGGATGCGCCGCGGCTCGAGCTCGCCCAGGCTGACCGCGCTGGCGGCGGGGCCGCGCTGCGTGGCCACCAGGAGCAGGCGTGGCCCCGGCGGTCGCACCATCTCGGCCAGCAGCGCCAGGCTGTCGGTGTCGGCCCACTGCAGATCGTCGATGAGGACGACCAGCGGCCAGCGCTCGCCCACGCGCTTGAGCAGCTCGCGCAGCGCGCCGAAGACGCGCTGGTGCACGTCGGTGCGCTGGCCCAGCGGCTCGGGTTGCTGCAGCATCGCGATGGCGTCGACCTGCCGCAGCACCGGGAAGACCTGGGCGAGCGCGCCGATCCAGCGCGGCAAGAGTGGCATCACCTCCTGGTCGGGGAGGCGGCGCAGGTGACGGCAGAGCGCGTCGACGATGCCGTCGACCGCCTTGTAGGGCACCGACTCGCGCTCGTGACAGCGGCCGGCCAGCACCAGGGTGTGGGGATACGCGATCAGGGTCGCGTCGCGAAAGCGGCGCACCAGCGCGCTCTTGCCGATGCCCGAGTCGCCGGTGACCAGCACGCCCACGGTCGCGCCGGTGCGGCTGTCGTCGAACGCTTTCGCGAGCGCGAGCAGCTCGGTCGCGCGGCCGAGGAACAGCGACGTCCTGCCCGCGGGCGCAGGCTTCGCGCGCGCCGACGCCTCGCTCAGGCGGCGGATGACCTCCGCCCCGGTGGGTCGCTCGACGGGCGCGCGGCGCAAGAGCGCCAGGCAGAGCTCCTCCAGGTCGAGCGGGATGTCGGCGCTGTAGCTGCGCGGCGACGGTGGGTCGGCGTGGAGCTTCTTCTGCGCCAGCTCGTCGCGCGTCCAGCCCCCGAAGGGCAGCGAGCCGGTCAACGCCTGGTAGAGCGCCACGCCCACCGCGTACCAGTCACTCGCCGGCTGCGGGACGGCGCCCAGGTACTGCTCGGGCGCCATGAACGCCAGCGTGCCGATGCCGATGACGCCGGCGTCGCTGTCGTCGGCGACCTCGGTGGTCAGGCCGAAGTCGAGGATGACGACCCGGCCGTCGAGCCCGACCAGCACATTGGAAGGCTTGACGTCGCGGTGGACCAGGTCGGCGCGGTGCAGCGCATCCAGCCCTTCGGCGAGCTGGGCGAAGGCATGGCGCAGGCGCGACTCGGAGAAGACGCGCCCGCGCAGCGGCCGCGGCTCGATCTCGCGCGGCGCGTGGACCGACATGGTCTCGCCGGTGTGGTGATCGCCCGGGCCAGGCGCGCGCGAGCGCGGCGGCGGCGCCGGCGTCGTCGCCGCATCCGGCGTCACCGGGGTCGGGCTCATGAACGGCGAGGGGTGCTCGGGGGTGTGCTGCGTGGGCGCGGTGCCGGGATTCGACGCCTCGGACCCCTCGCTCGAGCGCAGGCGGACGAACGCGAGCAGATCCGTGCCCTGCACCAGCTCCATGGTGAAGAACCAGATGCCCGCCTCCTCGACGAGCTCGCCCAGCCGTACGAGGTTCGGATGGGCCAGATCCTGGAGCGCGCGGAACTCCTGCTTGAAGCGCAGGAGCGCCCGCGGGTCGATCACGCGCAGCGTCTTGAGCGCGACGTGCGCGTTCTGCTCGCGATCGAGCGCCTCGTAGACCACGCCCACGCCGCCCTGGCCGATCAGGCGCAGCACCTGAAAACGGCTCGTGCCGGCGAATGCAGCCGGGTCCCCACCCGCTGGCTTCGAATACTCCAAGGCCCTTCGAGCCTATCACTGGCCGGGAAGGGCGCGACGGCGGCTCCGTGAACGCCGCCGCTACGGCCGTGACTCGGGTTTCACGCATACAATGTAAGTGCACGTAACCCCTACGCGGCATGGATCGTGCTTAATGCGGGGTATGCGCACCGGAACGAAAGTGCACGAAGCCTTGCACAGCTGCCGGGCCTCCCGGGTTGTAAGAGATAGAGACCCAGCGCCAGCGGCGTGGCGGGAATGACCGAGGACCGACTCACCGAGCTGTACCGGACGTACGGGCCGGTCATCTACAACCGGTGCCTCCGGCTGCTCGGCGACCGCGCCGCTGCCGAGGACGCGACCCAGGAGACCTTCGTGCGTGTGCATCGACATCTGGACAAGGCACCGGAAGCCAAGGAGGCGCTCGCCTGGGTGTACAGGATCGCCACCAACTACTGCCTGAACGAGATCCGCGACCGCAAGCACAGGCCCGAGCTCCGCGATGAGCTGCCCGAGATGTCGGGCGCCAACTCGGAGGCGGTCTTCGCCGACCGTGATCTCGCGGCCCGGGTGATCCAGCGCAGCCCCGAGAATCTACGCGCCGCCGCCTGGCTACACTACGTCGACGGCATCGATCAAGGGGAAGTGGCCCGCGTGCTCGGGCTGTCCCGGCGCACCGTGGCCACGCGCATCGCCGAGTTCAAGCGCCTGGCGCTGGTCACGGCCGGAAAGGCAGCGTCGTGAGCACGGGCGCAGAGCACCTCTCCAGCTTCACGCTCGATGCGCTCGCGCTGGGCGCACTCGCACCCGGCGAGGAGGCGCAGGCGCGCCAGCACCTGTCCAGCTGCGATGCGTGCGGCCGCGAGCTGAAGGCAGCGCAGACGGCCCGGGAAGAGTTCCACAAGAGCGTCATGCCGCGCACGCTGGCGCGCGTCCACGAGCGCGCCGGGCGGCGGCGATGGTGGACGGTGCTCAACAAGTGGGCCCTGCTTCCCGTGCCCGCTCTGGCCGCGGCCGCCCTGCTGGTCGTGCTCCTCCGCGGCGGCGCTCCCTCCGTTGGTCCGGGCGACGACGCGGTCCTGGCCACGAAGGGCAGCGCGACCCTGCGCGTGTTCGCCAACCACGAGGGTCGCGTGTTCCAGCTGCGTGACGGCAGCCTGCTCGCACCGGGCGATCAGATCCGCTTCGTGGTCGAGCCGGGCGACCTGCCTTACCTACTCGTTGCTTCGGTCGATGGAACGGGGAAGGCGTCGGTCTACTACCCGTTCGAGGCCGCCGAAAGTGGTCGGCTCGACAAGGCGATCACGCTCGAGCTTCCGGGAAGCATCGTGCTCGACGCCGCGCCCGGACCGGAGCGGATCTTCGCGCTCTTCTCGCGCGAGCCAGTGAACGCAACCATCGTCAGGGCGGCGCTTGCCGCCCTGGGCAGGCTGGGGCCGGACGCCATCCGTAGCCAGCGAACGCTGCACGTGCCCGTGCAATCCCAGGTCTCTCTGTTCTTCGAAAAGGTGATCCCATGAAGTGGTCGTGCTGGCTTATCTCTGCCGTCATCCTCCTGGCGGCCACCACGGCCTCGGCGGAGACCAAGCGTCTCGCCGTGGTCGTCGGCAACAACGCAGGCGCCGGAGAGCAAGCGCCCCTGCACTTCGCCGAGACCGACGCCGGCAAGATGGCGCGCGTGCTGACCGAGCTCGGTGGCATCGAGCCAGCCGACCTGTTCCTGCTCCAGGGCCGTGACCTGGCAGCGCTCAAGGAGACGCTCCGGCTCGCCCGGGATCGCGTGACCGCGTGGCACAAGAGCCCCGGCACCCGCGTGGTCCTGCTGTTCTACTTCTCCGGCCACTCCGACGGTGAAGCGCTCGAGATCGGCGGCGAGCGGCTCAGCTTCACCGAGCTGCGCCGGTGGCTGGGCACCACGGCCGCCGAGGTTCGCCTCGCCGTCGTGGACAGCTGCAAGAGCGGCGCGCTGCTCGCGACCAAGGGGGGCACGCCGGGAACCGGCTTCCAGATCCGGCTGACCGATGATCTGTCGAGCACCGGCGAGGCGCTGCTCACGTCGAGCGCCGCCGACGAGGTGGCGCTCGAGAGCCGGGACATCGGCGGCTCCTTCTTCACCAACCACCTGGTGTCGGGCCTGCGCGGCGCGGCCGACAGCTCGGGCGACGGCATGGTCACGCTGACCGAGGCGTACCAGTACGCCTACGCGCATACCATCGCGACCACCAGCGCCACCGTCGCCGGGCCGCAGCACCCCGCCTATGACTACGCGCTGTCCGGCCAGGGCGAGCTGGTGCTGACCGAGCTGCAGCGGCCGAGCGCCCTGCTCGAGATGCCCTCCGGGTTCGAGCGGCTGCTCGTGGTCGATCTGGCCCGCGACCAGGTGATCGCCGAGCTGGCCACGGATGCTCGGCTGCGCATTGCCGTGCAGCCGGGAAAGTACGCCGTGCGCGTGTGGCGCGGAGGCAAGGCGTTCGCAGGCAACGTGGCCGTCGCGGCCGGGGAGACCCGGCACGTGGGCTGGGGCGACCTCACCGCCATGGCGGGTAGCGCACCTCGGTCCAAGGGAGATGCGGGTGGCGCGGGCTCGCCGTCCGTGACGAGCCAGCTCATCGCCGGCGGCAACCTGGTGATGCGGCAGGCCGGGCCGACGCTCGACCGCGCCCGGCGCGCCGTCAGCATCGGACCCGAGGTGGGCGGCGGCATGGTCGTGGCCCCCAAGCCGGGCGAAGCCGATGGCCTGGTGTCGTTCGGGCTGAGCGTGCACCTGTATGACCAGGAGATCTTCGACCTGGATGCATTCACCGAGGAGCTCACGCAGTGGGTCGAGGAGAAGGTCAAGAAGCAGCTCGAGGAGCTGGGGCCCAGGGCGGCGCAGCTCACCACGGAGGAGCTGAAGAAGCTGAAGGACGACGCCCTGGCCGAGGCCAAGAGCGAGCTCGTGGTCGCGCTCAAGCAGGGCTTCGCGGCGCACCCCAAGCTCATGCCCGATCCCATGTTCGTCGGCGGACTCGAGGGTGCCTATCTACCTCGCAGTGGCAACTGGCAGGTTCGCGGCAACTTCGGCATGGGCCTCGGGCCGGTGACGATAGGTCCTACCCTGGTCCTGCACCTCGCCGACCACACCGGGTTCGCCATCGGGCCGGAGCTCGGGCTCAACCTCCTCGTCGGCGATGGACCTCGCCCGCTCGGGCTCGAGTTCTTCCTGCGCTACGACGTCTTCGTCAACAACCGCGACGTCCTGCCCGACCAGGGCACCTTCGGCGTGCGCATCATGCTCGACGTGATCTGAGACGCCCCCGCACTCCGGGTTGGCAGACCTGCTGACCCGGCCGAACTGGAGACTCGAATGGAACGGATGTACCCGGGCAGCCCGCTGCTCTGCGTAGCTGTGCTCGCCGGACGTGGCGAGAGCTCACCCGACTCAACAATGGCCTCTATAGCAAGAATGGGAGTCTGATTATGCGACGTATTCTCTTGGGCATCCTTGTCGTCTGCACCTTCGCGAGCTCGGCATCTGCGGACGAGCAAACCGCCGAGCCCGCCGCCGGCACGCTCGGAGTCGGCTACAAGCTCGGCAACGGCATCGGTTTCTACGGCGGAGACGTGGTCGTCAACCCGCTTCCGCACCTGTCCCTGGATCTCTACGCGAGTTACGTCTCGCAGCCTTCCGGCCTGGGCAGCAACGCGACCGGGTTCGCCCTGGCGCCGGCCATCCAGGGGCATCTCTTCGCCGGGCGGCGTTCCACGCCCTACGTGGCCATCGGAATGCAGTACGTGAGCATGACGCTCGGCACGGCCAAGGCCTCGGGCACGGGCTTCTTTGCCAACATCGGCTACGAATGGAAGTTCCCTTCCGGTCTCGGCATCCAGCTCGGCGGCGGCATCCAGCACCTGAGCAAGATCGAGGGCCACGACGGCACGTCCACCATCACCTCGGGTGGAGAGACGGCCCCGAACATCGAATTCGGCATCCGCTACATGTTCCTGTAGCCGAGAGGCGGCGTATGATGCCGCCGTGCTGACCCGATCGATCTGCCTCGCCGCCCTCGTGCTGGTCGCTTGCAAGGAAGAACCCGCGCCCTCGGCGCGCAAGGAGGAGAGCGTTGCGACCAAGCCGCCCGCCGCACCTGCGCCGGCCCCCGCGCCGCCTGCCGACGCGGCGCCACCGCCCGCGCCCGCGCTCCCGACCGATCCCAAGCAGCTGGCCGAGCTGCGCAAGAAGGCGATCCTCGACGCCCAGTACGACCTGGCCGTCACCATCTGCTCCGCCGAGGACGTCGCGTCGATCGGCGAGCAGTCGATCCTGTCGTGCGTGCTGTCGGCTTGCCGGCTGAGCAACGTCGAGAAGGCGCAGGCGTGGGGCAAGCTGCTCAAGGGGCCGCTCAAGAGCCAGGCCAAGAAGATCTGCCTCGCGAACAAGGTGCCCATCTGAGCGGCAGCGCAGGTTTCACAGGTTGCGAAGCTGATCGCGAGCCGTGAAGAGCATGCGACGCGCCAGATACGCGGCGATGCCGCCCGAAACCGCGGCGACGATCACCAGCTGGTACAGAATGACGATCTGATAGCGAATGGCGCTCTCGGGCGGCGTACCACTCACGATCTGTCCCGACATCATCCCGGGCAACGAGACGAGCCCGACCGTGAGCAGGCCATTGATGGTGGGGATCAACGAGGCGCGCAGTGCCTCGCGGGTTTGCCGCGCGAGCGCCTGCTTGGGCGTTGCCCCGAGCGCCAGCCACTGCTCGATCTCGGCGCGGTCGTTCCTGGCGCTGGCGAAGATGCGCTCGTTGACCTGGGCGACGACATTCATCGCGTTGGCGACGATCATGCCGCTGATCGGGACGACGTACCTGGCCGCGAACCATGGTCGGGGCGCCACCACCAGGGCGAATACGGGAATCAGCGCCAGTGCCGACCCGCCGCCGACCGCCAGCAAGGTGCGGGGCACCAGGATCCTGCGCCCGGGCCCGCTCTCGATGCGCCGCGCGCTCGTCCACGCGGCCGTGCCGAGCATGACGAGGAGCACCAGCAGCACCCACTCGGGGCGCTGATCGCGGAACAGCACGACCAGCAGATAGCCGACGCCCAGGAGCTGCACGGCCCCACGCAAGGCGCCCACGACCAGCTGCCTGCCCAGGCCCAGGTTGGCGCGCCACGAGACGAGGAGCGAGGCCAGCAGCAGCAGCACGAAGACGAAGAGCAGCCGCCAGGGTGCAATGTCGACGTAGCTCATGCTGCGCCTCGTCGGTGCAGATGCCCTGCTTCGCACGTGTAACGCGTGCCCGCGAGCGTCGTGGCCTGCTCGCGCACGTGCGTCACGATCACCACCGCGCACCCGTCCTGCGCGCATCGCCGGACGAGCGCGAGGATCGAATCCGCCGCGGAGGGATCGAGCGCCGAGGTCGGCTCGTCGAAGAGGATCACCTCGGGCTGGTTGGCGAGGGCGCGCGCGATGGCGACGCGCTGCTTCTCTCCGCCCGACAGGTCGTGCGCGCGTCGCGTCGCCATCGCAGGGGCCAGCACCACGCGCGCGAGCAACCCGGCGACCTGATCATCGGCCAGCTCGCGACCGCCCAGCCGCGGGCCGGCGCGCACGTTGTCGCTGACCATGCCGGCGAACATGACGGGAAGCTGCGGCACGTAGGCGACGCGCCTGCGGTACGCGCTCGAGGGCATCTCGGTCGCGGCGACACCGTCGAGCAGGACGCCACCCTGCGTGGCCTCCTGGAGCGTGGCGAGCGCACGCAGGAAGGTGCTCTTGCCGCCTCCTGAAGGACCCTCGATCACCGCAATCTCACCCGCTCGCACGCTGAAGTCGATGGCGTCGAGCACGGTGCGAGCGGCGAAGCGCACGGTCAGGCCGCGGGCTTCGAGGCAGGCCGCATCCGGCGCCCGCGCCGGCTGTGCCGGACCCGCGCCGTGCTCACCCAGCTGCAGTCGAGAACTGTCCACGAGCATGGCCCTCCATAATGCAGGCGACGTGCCGTCCAGCGGAGACGCCCGCGCCAAGGTCTCGGCTCCCCGGGGGCGAACCGCCTCGTCGCAAGCTGCCGGGATGCCCCACGCGAGGCATTGTGCCCTGGTTCCGCATCCGTCCCGGCGGTGAAGCGTTGTTAGCGACGGGTGTGCTCGCGCGTCGCCGTCTGCGGACAGTATCGCGGTCTCGATGCTGAAACGCCTGCCCACGCTGCTTGCCTGCTCCTGCCTGGTCGCCACCAGCTCGGCGGCCGCGCGCGCCGACTGGGAACGCGGCGTCGTCCCCGAGGGCGCGAACGCGTACACGATCGAGCGGCACGCGTTCCGCCTCGATCTCATCGGACGCAGCGCGCTCGGCCTCAGCGCGCGCACCGAGCTGTCCACCTACGTGCTCCTCGACGCGCTGCTCTTCCCCAACTTCGAGCTGAAGGTGAACCTCGTCGACGACGCGCAGGTCGGCTGGGCGCTGAGCGGCGGCATCGGCGCGGGCATCCTGCCCTACGCCGCGGGCGGAGCCCTGCCCTACCCGCCCGTCGCGGTCGGGGTGATCGGGGTGGCCGCGGCGTCGATCCAGCACTTTGGCACGCAGGTCTCGCTGCGGCCGGCACCGAGGCTCACGCTCACGCTGCGTGGCAACCTGATCGCCATCGAGGCGGGCACGATCGCCGTGGGCGCGGCCGCCTCACCCGAGGCCGCGGTGCCGCTCCCGCTCGGCGCCGGCGTCGTCCACGGCGGCGCCACCGTCGGCGCCGAGGCTGACCTCGTGCTGGGCGGCCGCGACTCGCTCGTGCTCTCCGGCGACGCGGCGCACTTCCGCGGCGCGCACGATTCACTGATCCTGGCCACGCTGGGCTGGACGCACGCCTGGAAGCACGTCCACCTTACCCTGGGCGCGTACACGATCCTCGACGCGCCCGACTTCAGGTTGGCGCACGGCAAGCTGCCCGTCGCGCCGTACGCGAACGTCTACTGGACGTGGCGCTAGCCGCGAGGCCCGGCTAGCATCGCGCCATGAACGCCACCCGCATCGAGATCAAGACCGAGGACGGCGTCGCGCCAGCGTTCGAGTACGGCGCGGCCGGCGCACCCAGCGTGCTGCTTCTCATCGACGGCATCGGCATGCGCCCCGCGATGCACGAGCTGGCCCTCACCAGCGGCGATCTGCGCAAAGCCGGAATCCCTCTCCGAATGCAACCGCAGCCGTTCAAAGTTCTGGCCTTGCTCGCGAGCCGGGCTGGACAACTCGTCTCCAAGGAAGAACTCCGTCAGCATCTTTGGGGCAACGAGACGTTTGTGGACGTCGAGAAGGGAATGAGTTTCTGCATCCGTCAAGCCCGAGCAGTCCTACGCGATAACGCGAAGTCGCCGCATTTCATCGAGACACTTCCCCGTCGCGGATATCGGTTCATCGCGCCGGTCGAGAAGCCCGGCCAAGTTGAGCAGCA
>OBEQ010552284.1_pt1 | contig 16370 bp, 22 predicted proteins | sample 1670901 | NCBI WGS metagenome assembly OBEQ01 (sample SAMEA104232315, study PRJEB22302) | groundwater metagenome | biome: forest; feature: aquifer; material: groundwater | place: USA | collected 2011-08-07 | depth 5.4 m
CAACCCAGCGTTTTCTTCTCCGGCGGGAACGAGTACGCGCTTGCCCTTTGTCGGAAATTTCTTCAGGTAAATTTTGGAGCTCTTGTACGAGCAGTGCTCGGACCACATCACGCTGAAAATCCCCAGCTCGGTCAGCGTCGGCGTGCGGCGAAGAATCTTTAAGACGCGCTGATATTCGTCCTGTGTGAGATTCAGCTTGTGCAAGAGCGCCGGGGTGACGTTCACATCCGATCGCAGCGCGCTCACGCGTCTTGTTGTCATCCTAGCGCTGCCACGAGGTGTTCGAGGACCGATTCAAACAGCAGCCGGCCATCCGCCGATCCCAGCTCCGGTTCGGACGCGCGCTCCGGATGCGGCATGAGTCCCATCACGTTGCCGCGCGCATTGCACAACCCGGCGATGGCATCCGCCGACCCATTTGGATTCGCCTCCGGCGTGACATTGCCATCGGCATCGCAATACCGGAACACAATCTGCCGGTTCTCCTGCAACCGCCGCAGCGTCTTGGCATCGACGGTGTAATTGCCTTCGTTATGCGCGATCGGCATGCGCAAGACTTGTCCGGCGTTGTAGCGGGTGGTAAACGGCGTGTCGGTTCGCTCCACCCGCAGCGTGACCATGCGGCAAATAAACCGCAGACTGGTGTTGCGCAGCATCGCGCCCGGCAACAATCCGCTTTCCAGTAAAATCTGAAACCCGTTGCAAATCCCCAGGACGAGCCCGCCGCCGCGCGCGAATGTCACGACGGATTTCATGATCGGCGAAAACCGCGCCACCGCCCCGGTGCGCAAATAATCGCCGTAGCTAAACCCACCGGGCAGGACGATCAAGTCGCAGCCTTTGAGGCCGGTGTCCTGATGCCACAACGTCACGACCTCCTGCTGCAGGACGTCGCGCAAGACGTGCACGCAATCCTGATCACAATTGGATCCGGGAAACACCACCACGCCGGCTTTCATGGCTCCTCACCCGAGGGTATCAGCGACCGAACTCAATCCGATAGGTTTCGACCACCGGATTGGCGAGCAATTTCTTGCACATGTTCTCGACGTTGCGCTTGGCGGTGGTTTTCGCGGCGGTCTTTAGTTCCAGCTCGACGTATTTCCCCACTCGCACGTTCTTGATGCCTTTAAATCCCAACGATTCCAGCGCCCCCTTGACCGTTTTGCCTTGGGGATCGAGGACGCTGGGTTTGAGGGTCACGGCAACTTTGGCGATCATGGCCCTGTCTTTTTTGCCTCTGGAAGTTTCAGGCCGCCCGATTCGACCGACCGGAAGAGCGGCATGTTCGCTTCGGTGGCCACGTACATGACGTTCGGGTTATCCACGAGATTCTTGATCCACAAGTAGTTGAGGTATTGCGGGGTGAGCGTTTCCGAGACGATCGCCTGCGAATCGCGCACGCCCTTGGCTTCGATGCGCTTGCGCTCGGCTTCCATGTCTTCGCGTTGGTTGACGAATTTCATCCGCTCAAACTCCTGCTCGGCCTTCAGCTTCTGCTCGATGGCATCGCTGACCGTACGCGGCAGGGACACGCGCCGCAGCAGGATATTTTCCACGACGATGCCGCGGTCTTTCACCAGTTCCTGCAGATGCTCCTGGATCGTCTTGGCCAACGCGTCGCGTTCGGAGGTGTAGAGCGCCTTCGCTTCGCTGCCCCCCGTGACCCCTCGCGAGGCCGCGCGCATTTGCGGCACAAAAATCACACCCAGATAGTCCGGGCCAACGGTCCGATAGACTTCCACGGCTTGGTCCGCTGCTAAGTGAAAGAGGGCGGAGATTTCCAACTCCACCGTCAACCCTTCTTTGGAGGGCACGCTCATGACTTCTTTATCTTCCTCGGTGCGGATGGACATCGGCACCACTTTCGCCAGCGGATTCACGAAATTCAACCCGCTCTTGAGATACTGCGGAACCACCTTGCCGAACACGTCGACGACGCCGACGTAGCCGGCCGGCACAATCCGCACCGCGCTCAGCGCCACCCCCGCCACCAGCCCGATGAGGGCGAAGGCCGCGATGGGCGCGGCATAGCGCCGCTCTACCCCGAGCACGACCGCCAAACCGGCGACGAGCCCAACCAATCCCAACAAGAGAATCCACATACCGGCCTCCTTTACTTACGTTTTGCGTAGCTCTTCATGACCCAGCGAATAAATTCCACAAGAAAAATGGTCGCGACCCCCGCGAAAATCGAGGCAAAGAGCGGCTCCCGCGCCAGCTCCACCAGCACCCCGACGACAATGCCCAGCAACACCGAGCTGGCGAGCGTCCGGCGCACCGACGGCTCTTTGCTAAACACGTACGCCACACCGACCAAGAGACCAATCGCCAAACCAATCAGGACGGGCATCTGTGCCGGTTAGGAAAGCACGCGCCGCAATATCTCCTGATACGCCGCTTCGACATCACCCAGATCACGGCGAAAGCGATCCTTGTCGAGCTTCTTCTTCGTGCCCTGCTCCCAAAACCGGCAGGTATCGGGGGAAATTTCATCGGCCAGGAGAATCTGTGTTTTCTGAAAACGCCCGAATTCCAATTTGAAATCCACCAAATCGATCCGCCGCGTCGCAAAATATGCTTTCAGCACGTCGTTAACCTTGAACGAGAGGTGACGGATAGTTTCTAATTCTTGCGCCGTGGCGAGTCCCAGCGCCAGGATGTGATCATCGTTGATCAGCGGGTCGCCCAGCGGATCGCTCTTGTAGTGCCACTCAAACACCGGCTGTTTGAGGACGATGCCTTCCTCGATCCCCAGCGATTTCGCCATGCCGCCGGCGGTGATGTTGCGAATCGTCACTTCCAGCGGAATGATCTGGACTTTTTTGACGAGCATCTCGCGGTCGGAGAGCTGCTTGATGAAATGGGTCGCGATTCCCGCTTGCTCGAGCATCGTAAACAGATGCGAGGCGATTTTGTTGTTCACGATGCCTTTATCCACGATCGTGCCGCGCTTTTGCGCGTTGAACGCGGTGGCGTCGTCTTTGAAGTACTGGATGACCTCCAACGGATTTTCGGTGGCGTACAAAATCTTCGCCTTGCCTTCGTACAGTTTCTCACCTTGGCTGACCATCGGTCCCCTCCGGCGTAATGGGTGTCGTCGATGCGGACGCTGGCGCCTCGGCCGGCGGCGTCGGTTCGGTGGCGGCTGCCGGCGACGCTTGGGACGCTGGCTGCTGATACTCCGGCGGCACGGGTGTGGGTAATGGGCGCGTCGCCTGCAGCGTGTACGACAGCGTGCGCGTGTCCCGGATATGAAACGGCAGCAGTTCCATCACGAAATCCAGCGGAAGCCACATGTACAACGGCGCGCGCAGCGTCACCGTGTCATCCAACCGGTCGTAGCCGTCTTTCGTGAGCGTGAGCCGATACGCGCCGTACCACTCGAAATCATACGAGTACGGCGTCATGCCGATTTTCTCGTCGTTCATCAGAATCAGCGCGCCCGGCGGCTCGGAGTGAATCGTCAGGTTCCGGCGCACGCATCCGGTGATCAACAGCGCACCTGCAACCGCCAGCACGACGCGCGGCGTGCCGCTGACGAACGTCCTCATAACCCGACTCGCTTGAAAATCGCGTCCACATGGCGCAGGTGTCGCGCGGGATCCACGCACTGTTTCAAGACGGCCGCGGAGAGATGCTTGCGAATCGCCGGGTCATCCAGCACCACCGTCTGAAAATCGCGCCCGTTTTGCCACGCCGAGAGTGCGGCTTTCTGCACCAACTCGTACGCCTGCGTGCGCGAGAGCCCGCGTTCCATCAGCCGCAGCAGCACCTGGCCCGAGAACACGACTCCCCGGGTCCGCATGATGTTGTCCAACATCCGATCCTTGTGGACCACCAGCCCGTCGATAACCTCCACCGTCGTCTGCAACATGTAATCCAGCGTGATGCTCGCATCCGGCAGGATCACCCGCTCCACCGACGAGTGCGTGATGTCGCGCTCATGCCAGAGGGCGATGTTTTCCATCGCCGCGACGCTGTAGCCGCGCAACAGGCGCGAGAGCCCGGCGACGCGCTCGCAGGTGACGGGATTTTTCTTGTGCGGCATGGCGGAGGATCCTTTTTGGCCGTGGCCAAACGGTTCTTCGACTTCGCAGATTTCGGTGCGCTGGAGGTTGCGGATTTCCGTCGCCAACTGCTCCAGGCTGCCGCCAATCAGCGCCAGCGTCGAGACATACGAGGCGTGCAGATCGCGTTGGATGATTTGGGTGGAAATGGGTGCTGGCTTGAGGCCGAGGCGCTGGCAAACGTGCCGCTCGATCGCGGGATCGACGTTGGCAAACGTGCCCACCGCCCCGGAGATTTTGCCGACGCTGATCTCGGTTTGCACCACGCGCAACCGGTTCACATGCCGGCAGAATTCATCGTAGAACATGGCCATCTTCAAGCCGAACGTCGTCGGTTCGGCGTGAATGCCGTGGGTGCGGCCCATCATCAGCGTGCGCTTGTGGCGCCGGGCCTGTTTGGCCAGTGCCGCCAGCAGCGCGATGAGATCCTTGATGAGCAGCGCGCAGGACTGGTGGAGCAAGACGGCCAGCGAGGTATCCAGCACGTCGCTGGAGGTCAATCCAAAATGGAGATAGCGGCCATATGGCCCGACGCGGTCCTCGAGATGCTCGATGAACGCGATGACGTCATGGCGCGTGGCGGCTTCTTTTTGTTGGACTTTGGCCACGCTCAGCCGGACCCGCTTGCGGATTTCGGTCACGGCCTTGCGCGGCACGATGCCCAGTTTCGCTTGGGCCTCCAGGACGAGCAATTCCACGTCAAGCATCACCTGCAGGCGATGCTCATCGTTCCACACGCGGCCCATGTCCGGTAACGTATAGCGAGGAATCATCTCACCACCTGTTTCCGGGCAGACTCCGTCCCTGTTGCGTCATGATACGAACATGAACATTCCGACGTACTCTGGCAGGCGTTTCGTCGAACCGAAGATTGTTGCACACAGTCAGTAACGCTTTCTGAGTCAATACGTTAAGTCAGGAAGGCACACGACCTCTTTCGCCCGAAGCACCATCCCGGTAAGATGCCTCAGGAGACTCTTACTTTAGCATACTCCGGGGTGGGTGTCAAAGGTCGAGCGTCCACCATGATGACAGCCGCTTCAATCGGGGGTGCTAGCGGAGGTGGGCGCGCCGTCTGGCGGCGGGACGCTGGGGCCGCGTGGAGGCAATCATGTACCCCGACGGGGTGATGGACACTTCACATACGATCGCCGGATTGGCAAACGTATAGGCGGTGCTGCCGTAGGTCGCGTGGATAAACGGCAGATACGGCGTCATCCGATAGAACCACCACCACAAGGAATCCATGCCCCCGTTCAGATCATAGGCGGTCGGGGCGGTTTGCGTTTCCTCGACGGTATTGACATACCGACCGCTGATGCGGGTGGGCTTGTGGTAACTAGCAAATCCGATGGCGGTGAGCCAAGGCGCCCACTTCACGATGCCGCCGCTGACCGCCCATTGATCCCCTTTCAACTGAAACGTCTGGGCCACCGGGCGTTCCCATATGTTGTCCTTCACGGGAGTCCAGGTCAGCTCAAACGCCTGCTCCCCCACCCACCGCGTGCGCACTTCAGCCACCGGTGCAGAGGCTTCAAAGGCCTGAAACGCATGCAGGGCTAATTCCAATCCCAGGCACAAGCTACCGAACGTCCCGAACACCATAGCCAACAGGAGATAGCGCAGTTTGGCCATCAGGCCATACCCACGCACCACCCCGATCAGGCAGAGGCCGCCGAGCGTCACCCCGGTGAGCCCGACGAGCGCAAATCCCATCAACACCATGTGAGTTTCCTTAAGACCTGACGATCGGTTCCGAGTTTCGAGTTGCGAGTTCAACTCGAAACTCGCAACTGCCCCACGGGTGGGCTTGCTGGCATTATCTCGACTATGTTAGACTACCATGGAGATGCGATCACTACTAGATTTAGAACCTCAAGCAGAACTCGTGCAGGTGCAGGAAGAGCCAGCGCTGGAGATTGCCCTCCCGCAGGTCTTCTCGCAGCCACCCCTGGTCACGTTGCAACGGGACAAACTCCCCCACATCGAGTTGCTGGTGGCCCGGCTCCACCAGATGCAGATGGATTCCCATGGCACCGCGAGTCTCGGCCAGGATTACCAAGCGCTCGTCACCGAGTTTCAACCGTTGTTTGCGTGGGCCACCGCCTGCTGGGATTATCTGTTGTCGACGGAGGGCTGCCGCTTTGTGGCCCGGCATGGGGATGAGCGGCTCTACAGCCGCGGCGACTACCGCGCGGTCACCGACCGCGATTACTCGCGGCTGGTGCATCGGATCTTTCGGATGTGCGTGTTTGCCTTCGCCCAAACTCCCGTCGATCAAACCCTGGCGAGCTATTTGCGCACGCATTTCTGGGATGCCGTAGCCGGCGCCTATCGCACGCTGGATGAGCCGCTCGACCCGCGCCAACGCAAGCTGACCGCCTACAGCTATCTGCGCTGCGTGCCCTACCAATTTTTGAACCGGTACCATCATGAGCTCGTCCACGGCATTGTGCAGAAACTGCCGCGCGAGGAGCAGCGCGCGCTCAACCTGTATTTTCTTCAGTTTTTCACGCTGGATGCGGCGGCCCACACGATGGAGCTGTCCCTCGACGCCGCCGACGACCTCCTCCGGCGTGGCCTGTTCCCCCTCTTGTGTGATGACCGCCTGGTGTACTGCCTGCTGCGGCAAATTGAGCGATACTAGCCACACCACAGAACCACAGAATTACCACAGAAACACGGAGAAATTTTTGGGTTCCTCTGTGTTTCTGCGTGGCTTCTGTGACATCTGTGGTGTCAGATTTTCTCTTTACAACGCCGTCGAGAAGGAGTAAGCTCAATAATTACAATTTTTCGTCGTGCAGCGGGCCACTCTGCTTGTGTCCGCTACTCTTGAAGGAGCACGGATGTCCACCACCCTCGACATAGAAGTTGCCTCGGTAGAACAACAGCTCGATCGTGCGGCAGCCACCGGCCAGATTACCCAGACGTTCCGGATGAAATGGGAAATCCTCGTGCCGATTGCCGCCTTCCACCTGGCCTTGGTCTTTGCGCCTTCGACGTTTAACTGGGGCGCGTTCCGGGTGTTTATCGCGCTGCAAGCCCTCACCGCCCTGGGAATCACGCTGTGTTACCATCGGTTGCTGACCCATCGAAGTTTTCGGATTCCCAAATGGCTGGAATATACGCTGACCGTGTGCGGCTCGTTGGCGCTGCAGGGCGGACCGATCAAGTGGGTCGCCACCCATCGAGTGCACCACGCGTTTTCCGACCGCCCGCAGGATCCCCACAGCCCGAATCGCGGATTTTGGTGGGCGCATATCCTCTGGCTCTTTGCGTATGACGACGTGCTGGATCATCCCGAGCGCTTCAAACGCTATGCGCCGGAGCTGGCGCGCGACCCCGTCCATGTGTGGCTGGAGCGCACGATGGCCCTGCAACAAGTGCTCTTGGGCGCACTCCTGTATGCGCTGGGCGGATGGTCGTGGGTGGTCTGGGGCGTCTTCGTCCGCACGGTGTTTGTCTGGCACGGCACCTGGCTCGTGAATTCCGCCGCGCACATCTGGGGCTATCGCACCTACAAGACCGGCGAAAACTCCACGAATAACTGGTGGGTCGCGTTGATTAGCTACGGCGAGGGATGGCCCAACAACCACCACGCGTATCCGTATTCGGCCGCGCACGGCTTGCGGTGGTGGGAGTTCGACATCACCTATTTGTGTATTCGCATGTTGAGTTGGGTCGGCCTGGCGAAAGACATCCGGTTGCCGCGCGGCAATCCAGCCCAACTGCCCGCCCGCGCCTTAGGCACGCTGCGCTGGGCGAAACTGCGGCTCATCATTCCCAAACCCATCCGCGTCATCAGTTAGTCTGTAGTGTTACGGAACAACAAAAAACGCCGAGGCGTGTGCCTCGGCGTTTTGCTGTACGCGTCACGCGCGCTAGGCCGGATAGATGAAGTCGATGGGCGCGTCGATGTCCGGATGGACACTGTGATGGACCGGACAGGCGCGCGCGGTGCGTTCCAAGAGGGTGCGCTGGTCCTCAGAATACGGACGAGCAAACGTCACCGTGGCGGCCAGCCGCCCGATGCGGCGCACCGGCTGGTTGACCATCTCTTTCTGCACGCGGACGCGCGCGCCCGTCAGGTCAATCTGGTGCCGCAGCGCGACGATGCCCATGACGGTGAGAATGCACGAGGCGAGTGCCGCCGCCACCAAATCCGTCGGCGAAATCGCCTCGCCTCTGCCCTGATTGTCGACGGGCGCATCCGTCTCAAACGTTTGTCCTGATGGGCCGTGCGTCACCCGGCACCGCAGCGCGCCTTCATACACCGCGTGGATTTCCACCATCATCCCCTCAATGAATCACGAAGGTTCGAATGACCAGAATCAGCACGCCCACGGACACGAGATTAATCAGGCACATCAAGACGATAAACCGACGGGTTCGGTTCGGCGTGCCATCGAGCTTTTTCCACACCACCGCCAGGCCCGTCCACGTCAGGATCCGGTTGCCGAACCACAGCAGGAGCTTGATTGGTGATCCCAATAATGTTCCCACTAAGAACAGCCAGAGTTTTGCGAACATGCGTGTGTCTCGGAGGACCCGCGGAGAAAAGTCACAACCTCAGGAGGCCGTTAGAGTCGGACGAGGTGGCTCGACAACACCAGGAGCACCGCGCAGGCAATCACCACCAGCGGGAAGACCGCCACCCCCGCCAACAAGCGACGGTCGCCTTTGAGATGCATGTAGTAGAGCGCGACTAAGAGGGCTTTCACGGTGGAGAGGGCCATCACCACCACGGTGAGCGAGGCCAAGGGCAACCGCACCAGCGGCCATTCGGAGAGCAGGACGCTGACGAGCATCAACGCGGCCAGCCAGAACCAAATCGCCAGATACATCCGAGGGGAGGACGACGCGGAGGTCATTTGGAGAGCAGGTACAAGAGGGGAAACAGGAAAATCCACACGATATCCACGAAGTGCCAATAGAGTCCGGCCAATTCCAACATATGGCTGCGGCGCGTCCACGCGCCGGCGTTGAACGTCTGGCCCAGCACCCACAAATTAAACCCGATGCCGCCCACCACATGCAACGCGTGAAACCCGGTGAGCGTGAAGTAACACGACCAAAACACATTCGTGCTGGGAAAAATGTGGTGCTCGAATTTGGCGCGGTACTCGAGGCCCTTGATCACGAGAAAGAGCGATCCCAGGGCAACTGTGACCAGCAGCCACCGACGGACGGCCTCGATCTTGCCCTCTTGCATCGACGCCAACGCCATCACAATCGTCATGCTACTGCAAATCAGCGCAAATGTGTTGAACGTGCCCATCCAGACATTCAGATGCCCTTCGGGCCCCGGCCAGGCCGGGTTGCTCAGCCGCAGCACCACGTAGGCGGCGATCAGCCCAGTGAAAAACATCACCTCCGAGGCCAAAAACACCCACATCCCCAGCTTGCCGCTGGGAATTCCAGTCGCTGAATACGAAACCGTTGCGGCTTGACTCATGATTCGATCAGCTTAGGAGAATTTCTCTTAGAAGTCAACTTTGGGAACGGCGGCTCATCCACCACTCGCGCAGGATCGGCAACACCGACAAGAAAATGACGACAGCGATGACCCAATGCAGCTGATGCACCAATCCCGGCATCACGCGGCCCAACCAGTAGCCGGCCAGCGTCGTCGACGCCACCCATCCGAAGCCACCGATGACACTAAACAGCAGAAACGTCCGATAGGGCATGCGGCCGACGCCGGCCACCGTCGGGGCACACGTGCGCACAATCGGCATGAACCGCGCGAGGATGACGGTCTTGGCCCCGTACTTAGCATAAAACCGTTGCGTCCGAACCAAGTGATCCTTGTGAAACACCCACGAGTCCTCGCGATTAAAGAGTCGCGGGCCGAAGTGATAGCCGATGGCGTAGCCGGTGTTATCGCCCGCAAGCGCGGCCAGAGGCAGCAACAACAATAACACCCACACATTCAAAATGCCATCCACGGAGGCCAACAGTCCCGCCGTCACCAACAACGAATCCCCCGGCAGGAAAAATCCCGCCAACAAGCCAGTCTCCGCAAACACGATGAGGCACAACACCGTATACCCGCCCCAGCGGATGAGCGCGTCAAAATGATACAGCTTGTGAAAAAACTCCACCAGCACATCCACGCGCTTACCCTCCTAAATAGGCCGCTTTGACTTTTGGATTGTTCGCCAGCGCCGAGGCCTGATCGGCCATCGTAATCGAGCCATCCTCCAAAATATAGCCGCGATGCGCGATGGTCAGCGCCAGGCGCGCGTTCTGCTCAACGAGCAATAGCGTCGTGCCGGCCTCATTGATCCGGCGAATAATGTCAAACACCACCTGCACCAGTTTGGGGGCCAAACCCAGCGACGGTTCATCCAACAGCAACACCGCCGGACGCCCCATCAACCCGCGGGCCATCGCCAACATCTGCTGTTCCCCGCCGGAGAGCGTGCCGGCGAGCTGTTCGCGGCGCTGATGCAACACCGGAAACCACTCCCACATGCGCGCCAGATCCTGCTGCACACCCGCGCGGTCGCGCCGCAAGTAGGCGCCCAGTTCCAAATTTTCCAACACCGTCAAGCGCGCAAAAATGCGCCGGCCCTCGGGCACGTGCCCCACGCCCCGCGCGGCGATCGCCTCAGGAGATAACCGATCGATGCGCTGGCCGCGGAATTCGATGGTCCCGCTGCGGGCGCGCACCAAACCTGAGATCGTCGACAACAGCGTCGTCTTGCCAGCGCCGTTGGCCCCCAGCAGCGTCACGATTTCGCCTTCACGCACGTCAAGCGACACATCACGAACGCACATGGTGGGTCCGTACCCGGCGCTGACGCGATCTAATCGTAAGATCATGACGGGGGAAGAGAGTTAGGCCTTGCCCAGGTACGCTTCGATCACACCGGGATCATTTTGCACGACCGCCGGGGAACCCTCGGCAATTTTCTGGCCGTAATCCAGGACGACGATGCGGTCGGAGATGGGCATCACAAAGCGCATGTCATGGTCGATCAGCAGCACCGTCAGTCCCTGCTGGCGCAACCGCTGCACCAAGACGAGCAATTCTTGTTTTTCCGTCGGATTCAATCCCGCCGCCGGCTCATCGAGCAGCAGCAGCTCCGGCTCCGAGGCCAGCGCCCGGGCGAGTTCGAGGCGCCGCTGGAACCCAAACGGCAGCGTTGACGCAGTCGCGTCGGCATAGCGGACCAAACTCAACGTTTCGAGGAGACTCATGGCGCGATCGCGGGCCCAGCGTTCTTCGCGGCGCGCCTGGCGGGTGGTCACCAACGCGGACCAGAGCCCGACCTGCGTCCGTGAATACATCCCCACCAGCACGTGATCCAGGACGGTCATGTTGGCAAACAGACGAATGTTCTGAAACGTCCTCGCCACGCCGTATTGCACCACTTGATCCGGCGAGAGTCCCACCAACGCTTCCGGCTCTTCCCGCCCGAATCGAATCGACCCGGCGTCCGGCCGCAACACGGCGGTGATGCAATTAAACAGCGTCGTCTTGCCGGCGCCGTTGGGACCGATGAGGCCCACGATTTCATTGCGGGCCACGGCAAAACTCACCTCCGACAGCGCCGACACGCCCCCGAAGCGCTTACTGACTTGGACAACGTCAAGCAGGGGTGGCGGCATCGGCGGCAGGAGGGCTTGCGGCCAGTTCTCGTCGGATTTGTCCGCTGCCGAACAATCCCTGCGGCCGCCAGCGCATCATGAGAATCATGACTAATCCGAAAATCATCATCCGGTATTGCTCGAATCCCCGCAACAGTTCCGGCAGACTGCCCAGCACCAACGCGCCGACGATCGCCCCAGCCACGCTGCCCAACCCGCCGAGCACCACCATCGCCAGCACCATCACCGACAGGACGAAATCAAAACTATCCGGCGTGATCGTGCCTTGTTTGGCGGCGAAGAGCGCCCCGGCGACGCCCGCCAGCGCCGCGCCGAAACCCTGCGCGAGCAGTTTCAGCTGAAACGTGTTGATGCCCGCGCACGCCGCGGCCAACTCGTCTTCGCGGATGGCCGTCCACGCCCGCCCGATGCGCGAGCGGCTCACGCGCACGCACGCCACGGTGGCCAGCATCACGAGGATCAGCACCAGGTAATAGTACGGCACCGATGAGACCCCGAAATCATAGAACCCCTGACGCGGGATCCACACCGTCGGATGCGCAATGCCCAAGATGCCGTTCGGGCCGCCGGTCCAGGGTTCCAAATTCGTCACGGCGATGCGCACGATCTCCCCAAACCCCAGCGTGACAATCGCCAGATAATCGCCGCGCACCCGCACGGCCGGAATGCCCAACGCGACGCCGAACCCCGCCGTCATGAGCAGCGCCGGCGGCACCCCGAGCCAAAAGGGCAGGTGGAAGTGCACATTCAACAGCGCGTATGTGTACGCGCCGATGGCAAAAAACGCCGCGTAGCCCAAATGCAGCAGCCCCGTCATGCCCACGACGACGTTCAGTCCTAGTGCGAGCAGCGCGTAGATACCTGCGGTCGTGAGCACATCAATCTGATACGCGCTGGAGAGCACCAGCGGCACACATCCCGCCACCGCAAACGCTCCCCACCACCACGGCCACTCGCGTCGCATGGCTCACGCTCGATCCGCCACGCGCTCGCCCAATAATCCCGTCGGCTTGCACAACAACAACCCCACCAACACCACAAACGCAAACACGTTCTTCCATTGCGCCGACAAATAGCCCGCGCCCAATCCTTCCAAAATCCCTAAGGCGATTCCGCCGACCATGGCCCCGGGAATGTTGCCGATGCCGCCCAGCACCGCCGCGGTGAAGGCCTTCAGGCCCATCAGATAGCCGTCGTGAAAATTGATCGTGTTGTAGTACAAACCAAACAGCATCCCGCCCAGCGCCGCGAGACTGGACCCGATGACAAACGTCACCGCGATAATCCGATCCACCGAAATCCCCAACAGCCAGCAGGCGCGCGGATCCTGCGCGGTGGCGCGCATGGCTTTGCCCAATCGCGTGCGCATCACCAACAGTTGCAGCCCGAGCATCAGCACGCCGCTGATGGCCCAGATGAGCAGCTGCAAGAGTGTCAGGGTGACGCCCATCACTTCAAATCGCACGGAGGGGATGAGCGCCGGGACGTGGCGATCCGTCGCGCCATAGATCACCATCATGGCGTTTTGTAAAAAGAATGAGACGCCGATGGCGGTAATCAGCGCGGCCAACCGAGGCGCGGCTCGCAGCGGCCGATACGCGACGCGCTCAATGCCCCACCCCAGCGCCCCGCAGCCCATCATCGCCGCGATCGCGCCCACCACCAACACCCCCAATACCGGCCACCCGATCAGGGCAGAGGTCGCGCCCAAGGCCAGCACCACCGTCAACGCCAGGTAGGCGCCGACCATGAACACTTCTCCGTGGGCGAAATTAATCAACTGGATGACGCCGTAGACCATCGTATACCCTAACGCGATGAGCGCGTAGATCGAGCCGATGGTCAGGCCGTTGGCGAGCTGCTGGCAGAAAAGCTGCCACCCCGTCATGAGGCGTTAATCCCAGGTGGCCGTTTTCAGGAAGGTAAATTTCCCGGCTTTCACCGTGAATAAGCCGATGTCGCGGATCCTCGTATCGCCCCGCGCATCGAAATTTTGCACGCCGAAAATCCCGGGATAATTCTTGAGGCGTTTCATCGCCGCCAGCACCGCTTGGCGATCATGCAAGCCGGCCTGGCGGATCGCCCAGATGGCAATGTTGGTCGCTTCATACGCATACGCCGAGTAGGCGCCGACAGGGCCATAGTGCGCCTCGTAGGCCGTGACGAACGCCTGCGCGGTGGGCATCTGATGGACGTCGGAGCCGATGGTGGTAAAGTAGACGCCTTCGGCCGCGGCAGGCGTCGCCAGGTCAATCAACACCGGGTCAAACAACCCGTCGCCGCCCATAAACCGGCCCTGCAACCCGACATCCTGGCGTTGTTTGATCAACAACGCGCCTTCCGGAAACATCCCCGCGAAATACACGAGGTCCGGATGCAGCGCCTTAAGTTTGGTCAGCAACGGCGTGAAATCTTTATCCCCCTGCGTAATGCCCTCATGCCCCATGAGCTCCACACCCAACGCCCGCAGTTTTTTCTCAAATTCATTCGCCAGCCCGCGGCCGTAGGTCGTCATGTCATCGATGATGAAAAACCGCTTGGCCCCTAATTCCCGCACCGCAAACAGCGCCGCGGCGGGCCCCTGCAAATCATCCGTCGCACAGGTGCGATAAAATGTGTCGAAGCCCTGACGGGAAATCTGCGGATTGGACGACACGGGCGTAATCTGCAACAACCGCGCCTGATGATAAATCGCCGAGGTGGGCATCGTGCAGGAGGAATTGAGATGTCCCACGACCGCGACGACATCCGGATCCGCCACCAGTTTTTTGGCCGCGGCCACCGCCTGGGTCGGATTGCGCTGATCATCCAACGCCATCAACTCCAGCCGGTAGCCCGGAATGATGTCGCCGGCGGCTTGGGCTTGCTCAACCGCCAACCTCACGCCGTTGAGCATGGTCTGCCCGGTCGGAGCTTGATCGCCGGTCAGCGGCGCGGCAAATCCAATCTTCACGGTGGGCACGTCATACGTCTTCGCGCATCCGGCGACCAGGAGCGCGGCGCTGACGATCCCCGTTTGCCACGCGCGGCCGCTCATGGGTGCTGGCTCGCGATCAGAGGAGGCGCAACCACCCCTCCTGAGATGACCAGTTTGACCGCATCTTCTACGGACAGCTGGAGCGGGATGGCGTCTTCTTTCGGCACGAAAATAATGGGGCCGGTAAAGGGATTCGGCGGAGTCGGAATCAGGAGCGTCAGGAGCGTCTTCGGCCCTCTCCAGGCTTCGCTTGGACCCTCATTCGTCACAAAGGCCAAGGAGTACGCCCCGGCCCTCGGATATTCCACCATCACCACGCGTCGAAAGGTGGCATGTTCTTCGTCCTCGCTAAAAATGGAGCGGCTGAGCTGTTTGACGGTGGGATAAATTTTATTCACCAACGGCAGGCGGGCAAACCACAGTTCCATGGCGGGAAACACGACCCGACCAAGAAAATGGGTGGAGAACGCCCCCACGATCAGCACAATCAGAACCGTCAACACCAATCCAAGACCCGGAATTTTCAGGTTGAAGGTCGACCCGAGGAGGCCATCGGCAAATCTAAAGATTTGAACCAGCAGCCACACGGTGACAAAACCGGGAAATAGCGCTGCGAGTCCGGTCAGAAAATACCGACGGAAGACTTGGCCGATCCGAGTGACCCGCACGGGTGACTCGCCAGGCCGAGGGGAATCAGAAGGGCGCTCCATGGCTGCTGGCACCATGCTAGCGTGGCTGTGCAGCTTCGTCAACCCCGCCACGAGTTGCATCTGGCCTCCGCTAGCGCGATAATAGCGTCAACCCCATCACACACAACGAGGAGGCACTCATGCGACGCGTGGTAGGTTGGACACTGCTCATGGCTCTGCTTGGCTGGACGCAAGCGTTTGCGGCAACGGCCACGGCGACCATTCACGGCACCACGGAAGGATCACCCATTACAGGCACCGTCGATGCCAGCGAGACTCCTCAAGGGCTGGCGCTCACCATCACCGTCGAACATGTGTCGCCAGGCCAGCACGGCCTGCATATCCATGAGCTTGGCGACTGTGGCGATGCGGGGAAAGCCGCCGGCGGCCATTACAATCCCGACAGCACCAAACACGGCTATCTACCTAAAGACGGCTTCACGGGAGCGCACGCCGGGGATCTGGGCAACATCGAGGTTCGAGCCGATGGAACAGGCACCTTATCGCTCACCGTCCCTGGATTGACGGTTGCCGATGGCCTGCATGCCATCGCCGGCCACGCCGTCATCCTGCATGAGAAAGCGGATGACTTCGGCCAGCCCACCGGCAACGCCGGCGGCCGCATCGGCTGCGGGATTCTCGAGGCCAGCGCACCGTAACGCGCGCTTAGTGCCGTAAATAGGCGGGCTCGTTCCCCTTCTTCCACTTGATACTGCAGCCCGTTGACCGTTTTTGGATGGGATTCACGGGCTGCCCCATCAAGACGGCGTCGATTGCCGCGCGCAGATTTGCCCCGGTGAGCGGCTTGTTATTCCCGGGCCGGCTGTCGTCGAGCTGCCCGCGATAGACCAGCTTGCGACTGCGGTCAAACAGGAAAAAATCCGGCGTGGCAACTGCGGTGTAGGCCTGCCCAACGGCTTGGGTGGCATCGTAGCAGAACGGAAACACAAATCCCGCCTCCTGCGCCATCTGCTTCAAACTCTCCGGCGCGTCTTCGGGATAGGCCGCAATCTC
>OBEQ011909035.1_pt1 | contig 16369 bp, 16 predicted proteins | sample 1670901 | NCBI WGS metagenome assembly OBEQ01 (sample SAMEA104232315, study PRJEB22302) | groundwater metagenome | biome: forest; feature: aquifer; material: groundwater | place: USA | collected 2011-08-07 | depth 5.4 m
CCGCTGATTTCGGTTTGCTGTGCCGACAAAAAGGCCTTATTTAAATTTACTTTGGCGTGAAACAACGCTATTTTTTCGGTGGAAGGCGCGTTGGCCAAGTGAATCTTCAAGTCTAAAGATCCTTTTCGCAGGATGAGAGGATTCTTTTGCTGATACTTGAGAAGCCAGTCAGGGATTTTTTGGGCATGAGATCCAAGATAAAAATCGTATCTTGCTTTTTTCAAGTCCCAGGTGCCCTCAAATCGTGTCCGGGCATAAAGTTTTTGGCCCAGGTCAAAAGAGCCCGTGATGTGAATGACCGGCGGTTTCTGAAATCCCATTTTGACGTTGATGCCCGTGATCCATTCGGTGACCGATTTTTCGGGGGCTTCCCGGATAAACACCCTGCCGCTCACGATTTCAAATTGCTCCAAATACACGTTCTCGGGTAAAAAAATATCGGGGCCGCTGTCCAGGCCTCCGAGTTTGGGTTCGTCATTGTCGGGAACCACCGGAACGGTGATTTGTCCTGAAATTTTTGTTTTGGGCGGAGGAGCCGGCTTGGCCCGGGGTTCACGGCGATTTTTAAGGGACCAGTCAAACAAAGGGGAGTCGAGAAAAACATTCCGGACGATCAATTTCTTTTCTTTAAGGAAAGGGATTACTTTCACATCCAGGGCCACCGTTTTGGCCGAAAAAAGCACGACTCGGCTCGCGGCATTTACGATTTTAAAATTGGAAAAACTTAAACCCCGAAAAGGCACATAGAGCACCTTGTCAAAAATGACTTTTTCGCCGGTCAGCTCTTCCGTTTTTTGTACGACAAAATTTTTGAGCTCGCCCGGCAAAAGTCCGACTTGGACATAGACGTAAACCAGGGTCAGGGTTAAGGCGGCTAAAAGAAGCGATCTTAAAAATATCCGGCGCATCTTCATCGTGTGCCGATTATAACATACTTGGTTTTTAAGCAAAAAACTTGATAGAACCAAGCGCTTTCACTATAATGCAAACGCTATGGAAAAAATTCGCTGCGGAGTGTACCCGGGGACGTTTGATCCCGTGACCTTCGGCCACATTGATCTTATCAAACGAGCACTGCGGGTTTTTGATAAAGTGATCATCGCCGTGGCTCATCAACCCACCGAAAAAAAATCACTTTTTTCTTTAGAAGAGAGAATTGAGCTTTTGCGCCAGGCCACACGGGGCCTTGAAAATGTCTCCGTGGAGGATTTTGAAGGCTTGGTCGTGGAATTTGCGAGGAAAAAAGGCGCGCGTGCCATGGTCCGCGGGATACGGATGCTGTCGGATTTTGAGTATGAGTTTCAGATGGCGTTGACCAACCGCAAACTGGCCGAAGATATTGAGACTATTTTTTTAATGCCTCACGAGGCCTATTCTTATATCTCCAGCCGCCACGTGAAAGAAGTCGCGTCTTTAAAGGGGAACATCAGCGCGTTCGCGCCCGATTTTGTGGCCAACGCTCTCCGAAAAAAATTTGATGAAAATCCTGATCAATCATTTTAAAAACGATAAAAGTATCGTGTTCGAGGAAGAGATCAGCCCCGAAGACCTGGATCTGGATATCGGGGTGATGCATTTTCCTCAGAATTTACAGCTTAAGGCAGAGGTGTGGAAGTCGGACGACGACCTTACGGTGGACGCGCACGTGGAAGGCGTGAGGCATTTCACCTGTTCCCTCTGCCTGGAAGAGTTTGATAATCTATTTGAAAAAGACATTTCGCTTCATTATGATATCAAGGGCCTGGATTCAGTGGTCATAGACCAGGACATCCGGGATGAAATTATCCTGGATCATCCGATCCGGGTGCTTTGCAAAGCGGATTGCCGCGGCCTTTGCTCGTTTTGCGGCGCGAATCTGAATCACGAGAAATGCAATTGCAAGGACAACGAGTAGGGCAGTTTTTTTAAGAAAATAAAAACAAAGGAAAATCAATGCCTAATCCGAAACGCCGCCATTCCAATACACGCACCCGTAAACGCCGCACGCATGACGTGATGACGGCTTCCCAAACCTCGGTGGATCCTCATTGTCCGCTGGGCGTGGACAACTGCGTGCCGCACGGATCCCATCGGGTTTGCCCCAAATGCGGCTACTACAAAGGCCGTCCCGTTCTCCAAATCAAGGCCAAGGAAAAGAAAAAAGGGTGAGAATTGCCCTTGACGGAATGGGCGGAGACAACGCCCCGCAAGCGATCGTCGCGGGCGCCGTAGAAGCCGCCCGCGCTTACGACGTTAAAATAATCCTGGTTGGCGATCAGAGCCTTCTGCGCACCGAGCTTGAAAAGCACAGAAATGTTTCTAAAAATATCTCTATTCATCATGCGGGCAGTTTTGTGCGCATGGACGAGTCCGCCGTCCTGGCGATTCGCAAGAAAAAAGACGCCTCGATTTCCATCTGCGCGGATTTAGCCAAAGAAGGGATCGTGGACGCGATCGTCACGGCCGGCCACACGGGAGCCGCGGTAGTCGCCGCCACCCTGAAGCTGAGGCTCTTGGAAGGCATCGAGCGCCCCGGGATCGGAATTCTCTTGCCGACTTTAGGCACCCCGACTCTCCTGATTGACGTCGGCGCCAATATTGATCCAAAGCCTATCCACTTGTATCAGTACGCCGTCATGGGTGATGTTTATTTCCGCTATATCTTGAGAAAGAACCGGCCTTCGGTGGGAATTCTCAATATTGGCGAGGAAGAAAGTAAGGGAACCGACTATATAAAGGAAGCGCATCAGCTTTTGAATAAAAGTAAGCTTCATTTTATCGGCAATGTCGAAGGCCGGGATATTTTTAACGGGAGCGTGGACATCGTCGTTTGCGACGGTTTTGTGGGCAACGTGGTACTCAAAGTCTCGGAGTCTATCGCCGGGGTTATTGGCAAGCTTTTAAAAGCCCAGCTTAAAAAAAGCTTCGTCACACGGCTGGGCGCTCTTTTGGCCAAGCCCGCTTTTGACGCTCTCAAAAAAGAGTGCGATTATTCGGAATACGGAGGGGCGCCGCTTCTTGGGGTTGAGGGAAACTGCATCATCAGCCACGGCTCGTCCGATGCCCGCGCCATCAAGAACGCCATCCGCGTGGCTTCGGAATTCGTGAAATACGAAATCAACCAGCACATCCTTGAAGCCGTCAGAAATACTCCAGAGTAAATGAGCCAGTTTCAAACCAAAAAAGTCGGAATTGTCGGCGTCGGTTTTCATGTCCCGGAAAAAATACTGACCAATCGTGATTTGGAAAAAATGGTCGAGACTTCCGACGAGTGGATCCGCACGCGTACCGGGATCGTCGAACGCCGCATCGCCGAAAAGGGCACGGGAGTAAGCGATTTGTCCGCCAAGGCGGCCGAAAAAGCCCTTCAAAACGCCGGGGTCAAAGCCGAAGACCTTGATTTAATCGTGATGGCGACGACGACGCCGGATATGCCTTTGCCTTCGGCCGCCTGCCTGGTGCAGGAAAAAATCGGCGCCAAGAACGCCGCCGCTTTTGACCTGGCGGCCGCGTGCGCCGGATTTGTTTATGGGCTTGTCACGGCGGAACAATTTATCAAGAGCGGTTCTTACCGGACGGTGCTTGTGATCGGCGCTGACCTTATTTCATCGTTCATTGACTGGACGGACCGGGGCACTTGCATCCTCTTTGGGGACGGCGCCGGAGCGGTGGTACTCAAAGAAGTTTCTACGGGCGGCATCCTTTCTAGCGTATTGGGATCGGATGGGCGTTATGCGGACCTTTTAAAAATATGCGCCGGCGGGTCAAAAACCCCGGCCAGCGCCGAATCCGTCGCCAACAAAGGGCACAAACTTCAAATGAACGGCGGCGATGTTTTTAAACTGGCGGTGCGCGGCATGTCCGACGCGCTGATCCAAGCGCTGTCCAAGGCGGGCTTGAAAAAAGAAGAGATTGCTTGCTTCATTCCGCACCAGGCCAACCAAAGGATTATTGACGCGGTGTCCGAGCGCTTGGGCGTGCCCAAGGAGAAAGTTTTTGTGAATCTTCAAAAATACGGAAATACTTCCAGCGCTTCTTGTGCCATAGCACTTTGTGAAGCGGTCGCGGAAGGCAAAATTAAGAAGAAGGATAAAGTGGCCCTGGCGACATTTGGAAGCGGCTTGGTGTGGGGCGCTTTGGTGATGGAATGGACGTAGCTTACCTTTTCCCGGGGCAAGGGTCGCAGTTCACCGGGATGGGGAAAGATTTTTATGAAACAAGCGCCGCCGCACGAAAAATTTTTGACCGCGCCGCGGAGCTCGTGGATTTTGATATCCGCTCGGTTTGTTTTGAAGGGCCCCCGGAAAAATTAACCCAGACCCGCTACAGCCAGCCGGCCATTTTTGTCGTAAGCATGGCGGTTTTAGAGGTTCTTAAAAGCCAGCCCAAGGGTGGCTCGTTTGTCCCGAAGTTCGCGGCCGGTTTGAGCCTGGGCGAGGCGACGGCTCTGGGAGCCGCCGGAGCATTTTCTTTTGACGACGGAGTCCGTTTCGTACTCTCAAGAGGCCAGTTTATGGATGAGGCGGCAATGGAGCGGCCCGGCATGATGGCGGCGGGGATGGGCTTGGAACTTGCGACGGTAGAAAAAGTTTGTCTCCAGACGGGCGCCGAGGTTGGAAATTTGAACGCGCCGGGCCAAATCGTCATTTCGGGGCTTAAAAAAAATGTCGAAGACGCCGCGGAAAAGCTTAAAAATTTAGGAGCACGCAAGGTGATCCCGTTGGAAGTGAGCGGGGGGTTTCATTCCAGCTGTATGGAGCCGGCGTGCCGGCGCATCGAAAAGGCGCTTCAGGAAGTAACGATTCACCGCCCCGGATTTCCGGTCGTCAGCAATTTGACGGCCGGGATCGAGATGGATCCCGCACAAATCGCGCAGAATTTGATTTGGCAGATGAATCACAGGACTCTCTGGGAAGACTCAATGCGGTTCATCTTGAAGCAGGGGATCAAGACTTTTATCGAATTTGGCCCCGGAAAAGTGCTCAAAGGGTTGATGAAGAAGATTGATCCCGCCGCGGAGGTGATTTCTTTAAGCGCTCTGGAGGATTTTCATGCCATCGAATAGCGAAGTAAAAGTTCCGGGTCGTCTTTTGGGAAAGGTTGCGATCGTGACGGGTGCCAGCCGCGGGATCGGCAGAGAAATCGCTCTTTTATTCGCCAAAGAAGGCGCTCAGGTGGTCATCACCGCGCGGAAGACCGATAGCCTGAAGGCCCTGGCGGAAGAAATAAAGAGCCTGACTCACGAAGAACCGCTTATTTTTGCGCTTGACGTAAAAGACGCGCAAAAAATAGAGGAACTTATGGACAAAACTCTTGACAAATATAAGCGGGTTGATATACTCGTCAACAATGCCGGCATGACTAAGGACGGATTGTTCGTCCGGATGTCCGAAGAGGATTGGGATGAGGTGCTCGATACAAATTTAAAGGGCACCTTTCTTTGCATGCGGGCCGTTTCGAAGGTCATGATGAGACAGCGGTCCGGACGAATCGTCAATCTGGCCTCGGTCGTCGGGCTTATCGGCAACGCGGGGCAGGCCAATTATGCCGCCAGTAAGGCCGGGATCATCGCTCTTACAAAATCGGCGGCAAAAGAGCTGGGTTCGCGAAACGTATTGATCAACGCGATCGCTCCGGGGTTTATTGACACCGAGATGACTCAAATCCTCGGGGAAGACGTCAAAAAAGCAATTTTAAAATCTATTCCCGTCGGTTTTTTTGGGAAAGCCGCGGATGTCGCCAAAGTGGCGCTTTATTTGGCGTCGGAAGAGAGCAGTTTTATAACAGGTCAAGTCATCACCGTTGATGGCGGAATGGTGATGTAACAAGTCAGGAGGAAATGCTAATGGCCGAAATCGGACAAAAAGTAAAATCAATCATCGCGGAACAGTTGGGAGTCAAGGCCGAAGAAGTGACTGATACCGCGTCTTTTGTGGATGATCTCGGCGCGGATTCTTTAGACACCGTCGAGTTGGTCATGGCGCTGGAAGAAGAATTTGGGATTGAAATTCCCGACGAAGACGCCGAGAAGATCACCTCCGTGGGTGAAGCGATCCGTTATGTCGAATCCAAGGCTGCCAAAAGTTCTAAATAAACCCTCCTAAATAAAAGCCCTTATGTCTTATCCCCGCGTGGTTGTCACCGGTTTGGGGGCAGTCACTCCGGTAGGCATCGGCGTCAACCCTTTTTGGAATTCTATCCTTGCCGGCAAAAGCGGCGTGGGCCCGATTACCGCGTTTGATCCGCAACGATTCACGGCGCGTATCGCCGCCGAAGTTAAAAATTACGATCCTAAAGACAGCATCCCCTTAAAAGAGTCCCGGCGCATGGAGAAATTTTGCCAATTCGCCGTGACTGCCGCGTTTGAAGCTTTCAAGGATTCCGGCCTTGACATGAACAAGGAAGACCCTTTTGAGGCCGGAGTTTTGATCGGCTCAGGCATCGGAAGCCTGCGTATCGTCGAAGAAACACATTCTTTGTACCTTGAAAAAGGGCCTGAGAAATTTTCTCCGTTCATGATCCCGCTTCTTATTATCAACATGGCTTCCGGATGGACCTCGATTCTTTTAGGTCTTAGGGGGCCAAATCTTTCGGTGGTGACGGCCTGCGCCACCGGCACGCACGCGATCGGTGAAGCCTTCAGGATCATTCAGCACGGCCAAGCTAAAATAATGGTCGCCGGCGGTACGGAAAGTTGTATTACTCCTCTTGGCATCGGCGGATTCTGCGCTTTGAAAGCGCTTTCCACGCGAAACGATGATCCCGAAAAAGCCTCAAGGCCCTTTGACAAAGAAAGGGATGGTTTTGTGATGGGAGAGGGCGCCGGCGTTGTCGTGCTCGAAGAGCTCCAACACGCCAAGGCCCGCGGGGCGGCTATTTATGCGGAGGTCGTAGGCTACGGACTCAACGGCGACGCTTTTCATATGACGGCCCCCCGGCCCGACGGCGAAGGAGCCGCGCGGTGCATGAGCCTGGCGCTTAAAGATGCGAAGATGAGCCCTGGGGAAATTCAGTACATCAATGCGCATGGCACCTCCACCGAGCTGAACGATAAAATTGAGACTTTGGCGATCAAAAAAGTTTTTGGAGAACATGCCAAAAAAGTCCAAATCAGTTCTACCAAATCCATGACCGGCCACACGCTGGGCGCTTCGGGGGGAATCGAATTTATCGCGTGTGCTTTGTCTCTCAAACACCAAATTCTTCATCCGACGATCAATCTGACGCATCCGGATCCGGAGTGCGATTTGGATTACATCCCAAATTCCGCGCGCAAGGCCGAAGTCGAGGCCTGCATTTCAAATTCCCTGGGTTTTGGCGGCCACAACACTTCAATCGTGATTCGTAAATTTAAAGGTTGAGCATGCAAGATTTATTAAAAGGAAAAAAAGGTTTGATCTTGGGAGTCGCGAATAAAAGAAGCATCGCCTGGGCGATCGCCAAAAGCGCTTCCGCGGCCGGCGCGGAACTTGCCTTCACTTATCAAGGCGAACGATTGCAGGAAAATGTCAAAGAACTCGCGGACACACTGCCGGGATCCATGGTTCTGCCTTGTGACGTCACTCAAAGTGATCAGGTCGAGGCCGTGTTTAAAAAATTGGACGACGCTTGGGGTGGCCTTGATTTTATGGCACACTGCGTGGCTTACGCGAAGGCCGAAGATTTGGAAGGCAGTTACGTCAAAACCCAAAAAGACGGATTTGAAACGGCTCTTGGCGTCAGCGCTTATTCTTTGACGCTTTTAGCGCAAAAAGCAGCGCCACTTTTTGAAAAAAGAGGCGGCGGAAGCATCGTGACGCTGACCTATCTTGGGGGTGAGCGCGTCGCTCCCGGCTACAATGTGATGGGTATTGCCAAAGCGGCGCTTGAGATCAGCGTCAAATACCTGGCCCATGACTTGGGGCCGAAAAATATCCGGGTGAACGCCATTTCTGCCGGCCCCATCAGCACTCTGGCGGCCCGGGGTATCACGGGTTTTTCGGATATTCTAAAATACGCCCGGGAAAAAGCGCCCCTAAAGCGGAACACAGAGCCGGAAGAAGTGGGGGATACCGCTTTATTCTTTTTTAGCCCTTTAAGCCGCGGGATTACCGGCGAAGTCCTTTTTGTGGACTGCGGTTACCACATCCTGGCCTATTAAGCTCAACACAATATATAGTACCCGCCTTGACTGCATACCCCTCCCGTGATATTCTTCCACTAAAGAAACAGTTAGAGGCTGGAAGCTAGAAGCTGGAAGCAAAAACTAGATCATTGTGCTTTTGCTTCCGACTTCTAGCCTCTAGCTTCTAACTGGTGTTTTAAGTCAAACAAAAGGAATATCGTGTATTTCAAGAAGCTTGAACTGACCGGATTTAAGTCTTTTGCGGAAAAAACGACGCTTGAGTTTCCGGCCGGCGTGACGGCCATTGTGGGCCCCAACGGGTGCGGCAAATCCAATATCGCCGATTCGATACGCTGGGTGTTGGGTGAGCAAAGCGTCAAATCACTTCGCGGGTCGGACATGCAGGACGTTATTTTTAACGGCAGTTCCGTCAAAGAGCCCCTTAATTTTGCAGAAGTCTCGCTGACACTTTCCAACACCTCTAAAATTCTTCCCATTGAATACGATGAAGTGGTCATTTCCCGCCGTCTTTACCGTTCCGGTGAGAGCGAGTATCTTTTAAACCAAAACACCGTGCGGCTTAAAGACATTCACGAATTGCTTTTGGGAACCGGCGTCGGGCTTGACAGCTACGCCATCGTCGAGCAGGGCAAGATGGACGTGATTTTGAATGCTAGGCCCGAAGACCGCCGGGTTATTTTCGAGGAAGCCGCCGGTATTACCAAGTACAAGTCCAAAAAAAAGGAAGCGCTTCGAAAAATTGAGCAGACGGATGAGAATCTTTTGCGCGTGAACGACATCCTTCAGGAGGTCAAGCGTCAGATCGGGTCTCTGGAGCGCCAGGCCAAAAAAGCTGAAAATTACAAAAAAGAATTTGAAAAACTTAAAAACCTCGAGCTCTGGAGCGCCTCCAAGGAATTTTTTATGTTCCAAAACCAGAAACAATCCAAGGAAGATTCGCGCCGCGCGGTCCAGGAGGAAGAGGCCCGTTGTGTCGCCGAGGCCCAAAGCGCCGAAGAACGTACCCGCGTGAAGAGAGAGTCGTTTCAACAGATCGAAGAGGCGCTTAAAAAACACGATTTGGAGGAAATGTCCGTTTCCGCGGACGTCCGGAAAAATCAAGACAGAATCCTTCTAAACCGTGAACGCGTCGGAGAGCTCTCCGCAAAAAAAGAAAACCTGATCCGGCAGATCGAAGCCTCGCGGCGCAGAATTCAGACCCTTGGGACGGAGCTGGACACGCTCTTGGAACAGTCGGATTCTTTCGGCAATGAAGAGACTCAAAAAGACAGTGTTTTGGCCGGGCTCCAGGCGGCGTTTACGGCCGTGGAAGACGAGATTCGCCTGCTTCAAGGCGAGCAGGCCTCCAAAGAGGGCCGGTCCAGGGAAATTCAGCGGGAATTATCACGTTTTCAGACTGCCATCGCTCAAGGCCAAACCCAAAGCTCGGGGCTGGCGCACCGGCGTAAAAAACTTTTGCAGGACCAGGAAGCTCTCTTAAAAGAAATTCGTCAAGCCGAGGACGCTCTGCAGGGCTCGCTTTTTGATGGGCTCCCGAAGACGAGCGAGGTTCATTTGTCCGCCGGTTTTGAATCGCGGATCAGGCAATTCAAAGATAAATTGATCGCGATACTGCGGCGCCTGGCCTCGTCTTCAAGAGGAGTTTTAAACCCCGACGAGGAAACGGAGCTCGACGGGGAAATTAAAGTTTTTGCCGACGAAATCTCGGCAATCAAAGTAAAAACATCTGATTCTCAAGTCCTTCACGGCCACTGGGCCGAATCCAAGAAAAAGGCGGAAGAGAAAATTGCTTTGATCGAAGCCGAATCCAGGGCTCTTCTGGAAGAAGAAAACCGCCTTGAAGAAAGCGCCAAAAAAAACGAAGCGGAGATTCATTTGCTTGGCGAGGAGGAGCGGGCCTCGGCCGCCGCCACGCAGTCCCTGGAAGAGCAGATCCGTGCTTGTCTTGCCCAAAAAGAACATCGCCTCGTGGGTTTGACCGAGAGCCGCCTCAAATACAGCCAAAGTGCCGAAAGGCGCGAACGGTTTGAGAAAGACAAAGAGCGGCTCCTTGAATCAAAAATAAGCGAAGAATCCCTGTGCTTGTCTTATGAAAATGAAATCATGCAGTCTGTTTCTAAACGAGAAGCTTTGGAAAATGAAAGTAAACTTCTAGAAGAGGAAGTGGCCCGTCTTCTGGCCCAGAGGGATGACTCTCTAAAGAGTGCGGAAGGAATTCGCCGCTTACGGCAGGAGGCGGCGGAAGTTTTAAGCGTCCTGGAGAAAGAGCGCGACGGCCACCACGCGGTCTTGGATGACTTGAGGCGGAAATCGCACCAGATCGAGATGGAAGCGCTCGAAAGCCAGTTTGAAATGGATAGGCTCAAAGAAAGAATTTTCAATTCCTATCAGGTGGATCTTTTACTCAGCGACGAGAGGGCTGATCTTGATCAAAGTTTTTTTAAAGAAATGCTTGACGACGGCGAAAGCGGGGAGCTGCCGCTTGAAATCGTGAAGGCCGCGATCCGAACTCAGAAGGAAAAACTTAATAAAATCGGCCCGGTTAACCTCGTCGCGATCGAGGAATTTGACGAAATGCAGAAACGATTTGAATTTTTAAGCCATCAACAGGAAGATCTGTTGAAGGCCAAGGATGATCTGCACAAAGCGATCCTTAAAATCAACCGCACGACGCGGGAGCTTTTTACGGAAAGTTTTAAGAAGGTCCAGGAGGCTTTCACGCAGTACTACCGCTTGCTGTTCGGCGGGGGAAGCGCTGAGCTGGTGCTTTTGGACGAGGAAGACGTGCTGGAATGCGGGATTGAGATCGTCGCCCGCCCGCCGGGTAAAAAACTTCAAAATATTTCGCTTCTTTCAGGTGGCGAGAAAGCGTTGACGGCCGTAGCGCTTTTGTTCGCGCTGTTTAAAGTAAGACCGAGCCCTTTCTGCGTGCTGGATGAAATTGACGCGCCGCTGGATGAGGCCAATGTGGACCGTTTTTGTGGAGTCTTGAAGGAATTTATTTCCCAGTCGCAGTTTATCACGATCACGCACAACAAACGTACGATGCACCTGGCTGACGCTCTCTATGGGATCACGATGGCGGCTAATGGAGTCTCGAAGATTGTCTCGGTGAAATTTTCAGATCAGGCCGTCCCGTCCTCGCTGGTGGCTTAGCCGGTTTGTTGCAAAGGTTTTTTGTAGCCCCGTACCAGGTTTTTTCCGCTTCGTTTGGCTTCGTAGAGCGCGCCGTCGGCGCAGAAGATGAGCTTTTCTTTGTCTTCGGCGTCGTCCGGATAAGAAGCTACTCCCACGGAAACCGAAATCCTTCTTTTTGTCTGTGAGCCCAAAGCGTTGCCGGTTTCTTTTTCAATGATTTCCCGGAGGCGTTCGGCGAACTTGACCGCTTCTTTTTTGGTGGTTCCCGGAAGGACAGCCGCGAATTCCTCGCCCCCGTAACGCGCCAAGTGGTCCATGCGTCTCATCATCGTCTTGGCGACCTGCGAGACTTGTTCCAGCGCCCGGTCTCCCGCCTGATGGCCGAAAGTATCATTGAAGGATTTGAAATCATCAATATCAAAAAGGATCAGGCTTAAGTTTTCATTGGTCAACTTGGCGTTTTTAAGAGAATCCTGAAGTAATTTCTGAAAATGGCCGTGATTCCAAAGTTTGGTGAGAGAGTCCTGCTGAGAGGTGACGACCACTTCATTATAGGATTTGGCATTTTCGATTGCCAAACCCGCTTGGTTGGCTAGCATCATCAAACCCCGAACGTTGTCTTCCGTGATGGGTTTTTTGGTGCTGATATTGTCGGTTAAAAGCACGCCAATCACATGCTCTTTTCCGCGAATCGGTATAGCGGTAAACTGGGTGATTCCTAGGTTAATCAGCCTTAGATCGCAAAGCTCGTGGCTTGAGTCTTCCTGAGAGACTAAGGACGGCTGGTCATTGATGACGGTTTGAGGCAGGATGCCAAATGATTTTTCAATGGGAAGCCGGATCTGGCGGACGATATCATTGAGCTCGGCGTCTATGTTCTTGTCGGCTTTGTGATACACATCCAGCAGGCCTTCCAGCGTGATGCGATTTTCCTCGATCATTTTCCAGACGATCGGGGAAACTTCCGGATGGGTAGGCCCGATCCCCATACGCCCCTCGAGGTAAGTCCCACTTTCGTCCACCATAAAAAGAATAGCACGGTTAAAACCCATGCCCTCATGGCTGGTGACCGAACTTAAAACCAGGTAGATGACCTCGTCCAAGAACAAAGTCGTACGGATCAGGTTGCCTATTTGATACAGGAGAAGCAGTTCCTGCCGCGTTTTCTTCAGTTCCTCTTGTAATCGTTGTTCATCCATAGTAAGATACTGCCGTAGTTAGCTTTGAAATACCGGGCGCTTAACAATTTTTATCACGAACTCTCAAATATACCATATCCCTAAAAGAAATACCAGTGACCAATAAACCCGGGCCGGAATCAGCCCAAATCCGTCGAATGTTTGACACGCTTGCGCCGCGCTATGATATTTTTAACCAATTGATGGCAATGGGGTTAGCTCGCAGCTGGAGAAGCAAAGCACTCTCTGTTTTAAGGCCAGGGATGAAGGTTTTGGATCTGGGCTGCGGCACCGGGGACCTTTCTATCCAAGCGGCGGCTGTTTTAGGCAAGGACGGAGAGGTGACCGCCATTGATTTTTCGGAAAAAATGATTGAATTTGGCAAGCGGCGGCTGGAAAAGGCGTTAAGTTCCGGTGTCAGGCACGCTCCTGTGCGTTTTATTCTCAAAAAAGCCGAGGAGTTGCCGATGGAAGAAGGTTACTACGACCTTGTGGTATCCGGTTTTGTTTTAAGAAATATTTATGAAAACATCGGTTCTATCCTCCAAGGAGTCAGAAGATCTCTTAAGGAAGGCGGCAGAATCAGTTTTTTGGACCTGACCGAGCCGGCTAACCCGCTCATCCGGGCTTTGTGGTGGTTGTACATGAATACGGTGGCCGCACTTTACGGCAAAGTGCTTTTTGGAGGCGATTACCCTGTCCTTTATCTGACCGAATCAGCCAACCGGTTTTTAAAGCCCCGCGACTTTAGAGAGCGCCTTAAGGCGGCGGGATTTAAGGAGATAGAAACGCGAACTTTGATGCTTGGAACCATCGTTTTGTATCAGGCGGTGAAGTGATGGCTTACAAAAATCTATCTGAATTTATTCAAGCACTGGACCGGGCGGGGGAGCTGGTGCGCGTCAAGACCGAAGTAAACCCCGAGCTTGAAATCACGGAAATTACAGACCGGGTTTCAAAGTCGCCGGGGGGCGGCAAGGCGCTTCTTTTTGAAAACGTGAAAGGCTCCAAAATCCCCGTCCTCATCAACGCTTTTGGTTCCGCTAAAAGAATGGCGATGGCGATGAGCTGTAAAGATATCCATGAGCCGGCCCAGCTCCTCTCGGAACTTCTTGAGACTACGGGGATCCCCAAAAGTTTTGCCGGGAAAACCCGTCTTTTGGGACAGCTGATGGATCTGTCTAAAATTCCTCCAAAAATCGTCGCGCACGGCGCTTGCCAAGAAATCGTGCTTCAGGGCGACGCGGTGCGCTTGTCTGATTTACCCATTTTGAAATGTTGGCCTAAAGACGGCGGACGTTTTATTACGCTTCCCTTGGTATTCACCAAGGACCCCGAAACCGGTAAAAGAAATGTGGGCGTTTACCGGATGCACGTCTATGACCAGCGGACTGCCGGGATGCATTGGCAGACACAAAAGGACGGAGCCATCCATTCTGAAAAAATGAGGCGCCGCGGCGAAAAAATGGAAGTGGCCGTGGTGATCGGCGCGGACCCCGCGACGGTTTTTGCGGGGGTAGCGCCGCTGCCTTACGGCATGGACGAACTTTTTTTTAGCGGATTTTTGAGGAAAAAAGCGGTAGAACTGGTCAAGTGCAAAACGATTGACGTGGAAGTGCCGGCCGAGAGCGAAATTGTTTTGGAGGGCACCGTGGATCCGGCCGCCCCGCGGCCCGAAGGCCCTTTCGGGGATCACACGGGCGTTTACACGCCGGTAGAACCGTTCCCTGTTTTTACGGTCCGTTGCATCACCATGAGAAAAAATCCGGTTTATTTAACGACGATCGTCGGCAAGCCGCCAATGGAGGATACGTTTATGGGCAAGGCCATCGAAAAAACTTTTCTGCCTATTTTAAAAAAACAAATCCCTGAAATTTCAGACATGAATTTCCCGATGGAGGGAACGTTTAACAACGCGGTGATCGTGTCCATAGATAAAACTTATCCGCATCAGGCTAAAAAAGTCGCGCACGCGGTTTGGGGCTTGGGGCAGCTGGCATTCACGAAAATCGTGATCCTCGTGGATAAAAATGTGGACGTGCATGATCTATCGGCGGTGGCTTTGAGTGTTTTTAACAACATTGACCCTAAGCGTGATATCTTTTTTGTGGAGGGGCCGGTGGATACTTTGAATCATGCGTCGCCGGAAAGAGATTTTGGGTCCAAGGCGGGGATTGACGCCACGAAAAAACTAAAAGAAGAAGGTTTCACGCGCGTCTGGCCCGAGGAAATCGAAATGGACGCCCAAACCAAGAAAAAAGTGGACGACTTGTGGCCCAAACTCGGGATTTCTTTGTGAAGTGGTCTGAAAATGGTGTTTTACCGCGCCATCGCTAGTGAGAGGCGCCTGGCACGGTGTATCTTTCTCACTCGCTTAGAGAAGCTACGGCTTTACAGATTAGCCATAGCTGGACGCTCGCTCGAGAAAGACACACCCTGCCCTCGCCGGTAAAGCTGATGATCAGGAAACACCTTTGGGTGCACGTGCGGACGTGGACGGGGAGTGTTTTTAAAGAAGAAGGCCGTCTCGAATTGCTTCGCGAGGCACGCTGATGGCCGAGCACCACGGAAACACGAGTCTTTTAAATAGCGCAGGCCATCTCCCGAGCTTGATTTTCCTCGGAGGGGAAAATCAAGCGGTGCCTCGCGAAGCAATTCGAGACGGCCGTTTTTTAGGAGTTATGAAGTGATTAAATCTGTATTTGAAAAATTTAGGTTATTTTTAGAGTTGATTAAGTTTGAGCATACGGTGTTTGCGTTGCCGTTTGCTTATTTGGGGATGATGATGGCGCGGAGGGCGTGGCCGTCTTGGGGGGTGTTTTTTTGGGTGACGGCGGCGATGGTGGGGGCGCGTACGGCGGGGATGACGTTGAACCGGATCGTGGACCGGGCGATTGACGCGAAAAATCCCAGGACCAAAAATCGGCCGACGGTTACCTCCGAAATTTCCATCCCCGCGGCTTGGGGTGCGGTCTTTGTTTCTTTAGTTATTTTCTTTTTTTCGGCGTGGATGTTGAATCCTTTGTGTTTTAAACTTTCTCCGGTGGCGCTGGCCTTTCTTGTCGGTTATCACTCCGTGAAGCGTTTTAGTTTTTTATGCCATTTTGTCCTCGGGCTTACGCTTTCGATCGCTCCGGTGGCCGGGTGGATGGCGGTGACGGGGTCTTTTTCATGGCAGGCGTTTTTATTGTCTATGGCCGTTCTTTTTTGGGTGGCGGGATTTGATATTTTGTACGCTTTGCAAGACATGGATTTTGACAGAGCCTACGGCCTGCATTCGATCCCCGCGCGTTTTGGAGTAATCAGAGCGCTTCAAGTTTCGCGTATTTGCCACTGGGTGACGGTATTTTTTTTAGTCCTTTTTGGGGCCGTTTTAGGGCTGGGGGCCCTTTACTGGGCCGGTTCTGCCGTGGTGTCGCTTCTACTTTATGTGGAGCACAAGCTTGTCGGTGACGGTGATCTTGAAAAGATCAATACGGCTTTCTTTGCCATCAACGGTTGGATTGGAATTCTCTTGCTAATTTTCTCTTTTTTGGAGATATTTAGATGAGCCGAGTCACCCCCAAACTATGAAAAAAATTATCGTTGGCATCAGCGGCGCCAGCGGCGCCGTCCTGGGCCAAAGGCTTATCCGGTTTCTTTTGGAATATGGCCATGAGGTTCACGCGGTTTTAAGCTCCGGAGGAGCGGCGGTTTTTAAGGAAGAGCTTGAGGTGGATCTGGGCCGGAATTTTGAGGCTATTCGTAAGAATTTTCTGAAACATTATAAGAATCACCCGAAGCTTGATGTCTCGCCCGCGGATGATTTTGCGGCTAAAATTTCAAGCGGCTCGGCGGCGATGGACGCCATGGTCGTAGCCCCCTGCAGTATGTCCACGGTGGGGGCGATCGCAAACGGTATCACGATGAATCTGATCCACCGCGCGGCAAGCGTATCCCTCAAGGAAAA
>OBEQ012820137.1_pt1 | contig 16369 bp, 16 predicted proteins | sample 1670901 | NCBI WGS metagenome assembly OBEQ01 (sample SAMEA104232315, study PRJEB22302) | groundwater metagenome | biome: forest; feature: aquifer; material: groundwater | place: USA | collected 2011-08-07 | depth 5.4 m
ATCCGGATAATGCTTGCTCCCTACGTATTACCGAGACTTCTGGCACGTAGTTAGTAGGAGCTTATTCTACAGGCTGTGAAGGGCCTGTCAAAAGGAGTTTACGACCCGAAAGCCTTCATCCTCCACGCAGTGTTGCTCCGTCAGGGTTTCCCCCATTGCGGAAGATTCTTTACTGCTGCCTCCCGTAGGAGTATGGGCCGTGTCTCAGTCCCATTGTGGCTGGTCATCCTCTCAGACCAGCTAAACGTCATAGCCTTGGTGAGCCGTTACCTCACCAACGAGCTGATATTGCGCAGGTTCCTCCCGAAGCGCCGAAGCTTTAGTCTTGCGACCACATGCGGTATTAGCCCGCCTTTCGACGGGTTATCCCTCACTTCGGGGTAGATACCAACGTGTTACTCACCCGTCTGCCGTGGCCGTATTGCTACGACCACACGACTTGCATGTATTATACACACTGCCAGCGTTAATCCTGAGCCAGGATCAAACTCTTCGAAGAAAATTGCAAAAGCAATCTTGAAAGTTTGAAACTGTGTTTAAACTTACAAATTTAACATGAAAAATTGTTGTCCCGCAAGCTTGCGCTGCGGAACACTACTCTACTGTATCCTGAATATTGGATACAAAATTGAAAATTGGTTATTAAGCGGTGTCGGTATTTCAAAGAACGGAAATCACCTTGAGACCTCCCAAGGCGCCCAGGTATCCTAGTCTTTCTCATTTTTCTTGTCAAACTTTTTAGCTGATTCTTTTGAGGAATCCTTGGGTCAAAAAACATGAACGATCAAAGCTCCAAAAACCCCAAGAAAAGCTCCCGCGAGAACATCACTCGGCCAGTGGACGCCCGTGAAGACTCGGGCCACGGCGATCAGGGTCGAAAAGAAATAAAAGACCATCCCAAGCGTGACATCCGAGAGAAAGAACGTGGTCGAAAGAGCGAAGAAAAAGAGAGCATGGCCGGAGGGAAAAGACAGCTGATCTTCAAAGCTCCAAGTTGTGATGAGCTTCTTCGCCGAAGAGAGCGCCACGAAAGGGCGGGGCCGCTGAACAAAAAGCGTGATAATGAACTTGATCACGAATCGAGAAAAAAGCCCTGCCAAAAGAGCTTCGAACAGGAGAGGCTGGTACACCTGCCACTGCGAAAAAAGAAGGGCGAGCAGGAAACCTGCCAAGGCATACTGAAGATATTTGGCCACAAAAATCCCAAGCCGATCAAGAACCTTGGAGTAATGCGCAAAAGCGTGGATGAAGCGAAAAATAGTGAGATCCATACAGAAAAAGTATCATGCTTTCTTCACCCATTTCATGGCAAAAAAGTTGATCAATATGGCTCCGCCAATCCCCAAGACCGCTCCTGCGAGGATATCGCTCGGCCAATGAACTCCGACAAAAATACGGGCGATCCCCATTAGGAGAGCGCCAAGGTACAGCAAAAGTCCCATCTTCTTGTCATGAAGGACCACGGTGGTCGCAAGAGCAAAGAAAAAGAGAGCGTGGCCGGAAGGAAAGGACGCGTGGTATTCCGAAAGAGACTGGCTGATGAGCGGCTGTATTTCCAAAGCTACAAAAGGGCGTGGGCGCTCGATGAAAAGAGTGACGAGGGGCTTGATCGCAAATCGTGAAAAAAGTCCCGCAACAAGAGATTCCGCCACCAGGTGAAGATTCTTTTTTCGATCCTTGAGCAGCATCATCACCAGAGCAATTCCCAAAAGATAGGGAAGATAGCTGGCCAAAAAAATACCAAAAGCATCAAGAAGGCTTGATTGATGAGCGAAACCGTTGATGAAGTGAAAGAGGGTGAGGTCCATACGAGAAATGAAAAATGGTGGAGTTTAGGGGACTTGAACCCCTGACCTCTTCCATGCCATGGAAGCGCTCTAGCCAACTGAGCTAAAACCCCGTGAACGAGAAGCGAAGCGACGAAGTGAACGGAGGTTGCCGCCAGCCCCGCAAGGCGGTGGCTGAGCTAAAACCCAGTGAAGATAGACGCATTGTAGTCAAAGGTCCAAGAAAAGTATAGAGTGCTTCCGCCCAAAAACTCCACCACGATTCTCGATATTTTTCAGAATTTTTATGCTCACGACCATACCCATCACCATCGACAAATCTCACCTGATTACGATCGGAGAGAAACTGTATCAGGAAGGTGTTGAGCTCATCCGTGAACTCGTGTGCAATGCCTATGATGCCGATGCGACGAATGTGTGGATCGAATCAGACCCGTATCAGATCAAGGTTCGGGATGACGGATCAGGGATGGATCTGAGCGGGCTACGACAATATCTGACGATTGGCTCCGAAGAAAAGAAATACAATCACACTTCACCGGTTTTCAAGCGTGAAAGAATTGGACAGTTTGGCATCGGAAAATTTGCGGTTCTTTCCGCCTGTTCAGTATTTAAGGTTCACACCCAGAAGGGAGATTTTGCGGCTCAGATCAGTTTTGACAAAGAACTTTTCAGCAAGGTGGATAATTGGGATGTCCCCATTCACGCTTTGGATGTCGACCCCATGATGGGCAATGGCACGATCATCATTCTTGAACGCCTGAAAAAACCTTTGAGCGAGGCTCAGATCGAAAGAGTTATCCGTGAAAAAACACCGCTCAAGGCTCCTCACTTCCGAGTCTTCCTGAACGGCCGGCAGATTGAGCCCTATCATATCCCGGGCAAACGCTTTCAGGTGAGCGAGGATACTGATTTTGGAACGGTCAGGGGTGAGATTATTCTTCCCCACTTCACGCAAAAGATTGAGATCCCCGGGATCGAGATCACGGTCAAAGGCGTGATGATTCGTCGGGAAACTTTTGGAGTTGAGGCTTTGCACCTTGCCACTGCAAGCCGCCTGATCGGAAGCGTTGCCGCGGATTTCCTTCCCGTGACGAGCGACCGCAGCCGGTTCATCATCGACAGTGAGCCGTATCTTCAATTCGCTGAAGTGATGACGAAGATTATGAAAAAAATCTTTCATGACCTGAGAAAACAACAACAGGAAAAGGCCGATCAGAAAGCGGACAAGGTGCTGAAAGAAGCCATGCGGGGGATGAGAAAGGCGCTCCGAAGAAATGAATCACTCGCTCCCGTCACCATGGTCCCCTCGACTGATTTTGTGCAAAGCACTTTGAGTGGTTCGATTCCGGACGGTGATGCTGCCAAACTTGCCACCTCTTCTTCTCCGGAAGCGCTGCTGGATGAAGAGAGAAAGCATCGCGGTCTTCAGGAAGGACAGGCTGCTCCAAACGAGCCGAGAATACAAAAGGTGAAGGTGCAAAGAGCCTCTGGACGCGATCTCACCGCCCGAAAGATCAAGGTGGGAGATCTCGACGTGATGTGTACCTTTGAATCCCTGGGATTTGATACGCCTGAATATCTCGTTGAGAGCAATGTGATCATCATCAACCAAAGCCACAAGATGTACCGACGCGTGGAGAAAAAAGAAGACCTGCTTGGCGAGTATATTCTTCGCCTCATCGCCCAGGAACTCTCCCGCCAATATGCTCCGTATGACAGCGCAAAAGCCTATGAGCTCATGAATCAGCTCCTCCGGGATGCGGTGTAGAATGGTGATGAAAAATTTTCTGTAGACTTTTTTGCAAATCTAAACTACACTTTAGATATGCAAGGTAAAAATAACGTTTCTCTTTCTGAACTGAAAGGACTCAAAAACTTTTTAGATGATTACAGCAACGCATCCCATGGATATGTTATTACGATGGGAGAAAGGAAAGAAAAACTGGCTGAAAACATCGCCACCCTGCCATGGTTTTATCTATGGAGCCAAATTTAATATTGAATATTAAAATTGGATTTGCTAGAATATAGTCATGCTCCAGAGGAAAATTAAGAAAATATTTTTGAAATCTGTTGCCGCATTTCCGGTGGTGATTTTGACGGGCGCGAGGCAAACGGGGAAAAGCACTCTCTGTAAAGAACTTCTGAAGAAAACACATGAGTATGTTTCGCTCGAAGACCCTGACATCCGGAAACGGGCACTCGAAGATCCGAGGACTTTTCTTCAAACACATAAAGCGCCTTTGATTCTGGATGAAATTCAATATGCCCCAGAGCTGGTCAGTTACATTCAAACCATCGTTGATCAAAAGCGAGATAAGGCGGGACAATACATCCTGACGGGATCACAAAATTTTCTGCTGATGCAGCAGGTGTCACAGTCACTCGCAGGAAGAGCTGCCTTGCTCTCTCTCTATCCCTGCTCAGTGGAAGAAGTTGATGGAGTCGGTAAAGTGCGTTCGAGTCCCGAGGAAGTAGCTGACTGGATCTTGAGCGGCGGCTATCCGGAGCTCAGGACAAGACCAGAAGTGGATAGAAATACCTGGTGCGCCAGTTATATTCGTCTCTACCTCGAGCGAGATGTGCGCCAAGTTATTCAGGTTGGAGACTTGGACATTTTTGAAAAATTCTTAAGTCTTGTTGCAGCCAGGACAGGACAAATCCTCAACATGAGTAATTTGAGTCGGGATGCCGGGGTGAGTGTTCCCACGATCACAAGGTGGCTTTCAGTATTGAGGGCCAGTTACCAGGTGTATTTCCTTGAACCCTTCCATGCCAATATCTCCAAACGGCTCATCAAGGCTCCAAAGATTTATTTTGGGGATACGGCGTTAGCTTCCTTTCTGATGGGTATCCATGACAAGAGACTGCTTCACTCAAGCCCTTTTATTGGTCCACTGTTTGAAACCGCCTGTTTTCTGGAACATATCAAAGCGGCGAGCTTTCGAACGGATCTTTCGCGTTTTTCCTATTTCAGAACAAAAGAAGGTCTGGAAATTGATCTCATGATAGAATCCGGCACAAAACTTCACGCAAGGGAGATAAAATCCTCCCGCACGATAACTTCCCAGCTTGCAAAAAATTTACTGGAAGCTGAAAAACTATTGGAGAGAGGGTTCAATAAAAAAATTCTCGCTCCCGTTGAAAGAAAGATTGTTCTAGCACATAAAGTAGAGGTTTTGCCGTGGCATCAGATCGAATGGTAAAATAATCATACCATTATGCTTCTTTCCCTCTTCTTCTTCGCCCTCTACCTCACAATCGTCATCGCGATCGGCGTTGTCTCATCGAGAAAAGAATCAGAAGATGATTTCATGATCGCGGAAAGGAAGGTGAAAGGCTTTCAGGTGACAGCCACGATGAGTGCCGGATTTTTTGATGGCGCTACGCTCTCCATCTATCTCGCGTTTATCTATCAGTATGGATTCTCCGCGATCTGGCTTTTTATAGGGCTTGCTCTTGGATTTCTGCTGCTTCGAAAATATGCCGGAAAGATCAAAGAAAAAGCTGATCAGATGAAGGCATATTCGATGCCAGAATACTTCTACAGAGTCTTTGGAAAGAGATGCGCGCTGATGTTTTCTTTTCTTCTGGTGTTGCAGTTTTTTCTCCTCCTGATCATCAATCTCATCATCAGTGGAAAGGTGCTCTCGGCCATCTTTCCGATTCCCTATCCTGCTGCGGTGATCATTGGCGGACTGATCGTTCTAACCTATCTGTTGCTCGCCGGATTCAAAGCTGTCGTACGCACAGACTTTTTTCAGCTCATCATTATGTTCGTGATGTGTCTGAGCATTGGAGTTTTCCTCATCGGGCAGACAACTATCCCTCTTGCTGAATTTAATCTTGGAACTCTTGGGTTGGGAAATATTATTGGATTTGTGGTCCTCACGGGATTTGGAGTGATGGTTTCTCCGGATATTTGGCAGCGAATTTTTGCGACTCAAGATCAGAGCAATCTCAAAAGGGGCCTCGCTTATTCCGCCATCATCCTTCCTCTTCTCGCGGTTGCGATCAGTATTCTGGGGCTTGCCACCAAGCAATTATTTCCTTCAATCGTTCCCGAAGATGCCCTGGTGACTGGCTTTTCTCAGCTGCTTCCCTTTGGGCTCAAAGAATTTGGCATGGTATTGCTCTATGCGGTCGCGCTCTCCTCTTCTGACACCGTGACATTTGTAGTATCTTCCATTTTCACGCGAGACCTAAAAAATTACACAAAAAAATATAGCGATCAGTCCATGAAGAAGCTCACGAGATTTTTCATGGTGCTTTTTATCTCGCTGGCGATCATCATCGGCATTTTTTACCAAAACATTATGGCCCTGGGGTTCTCTCTTGCCAGCCTCAATCTCATCCTTTTTCCAGTAGTTTTTGGCTCATTGTTTTGGCATCTCAAAGAATCCGCAGTTTTCTATAGCCTCATCTCCGGATTTGTAAGTGTTTTAGTTCTTTTTTTCGCGAATGCACTTACTCCAGAAACAGCATCGATTTCACTACCAGTTTCTCTTCTCTCGCTGATCATTTTTCAAAAACTATCACAAAGCCCTTAAACTCCACCAATTAAAAGTCAGCTAGCTTCAGACCGTTTTCTGATAAGACATTCTGAAGAATAGAGTCATTGATCTCCACCGACTTCTTTTTCAAATTTTCATGATAGGTCTTCATACTGTGTTCGCTTGGCAGTCTCATCGGCTTTCCATCGCGGGTTTTAGCGCTGTACAGAAAGCTCACAAATTCCTGAACATTTTTCTTGTATTTCGATGGTGGGAGGAAAAGATCTGGCTTGAGAGCAATCAAGAGATTTCCCCAACCGTTTTTGGGATGCTGACCGAGGAAGCTTGATCCGGTAAGAAGTCCAGCGAGCAGCTCGACGACCATCCCCAGTCCAGATGATTTGTAGGAACCATCAAAGGGCAAAATACTTCCTGATTTTGCTGCTTCAGGATCGGTTGTCGGCTTCCCTTTTTGATCCACAGCAACGCCCTTCGGCAGCTGTCTCTTTTCGGCAGCGTATTTCATGATATCACCATATGAAATGGCCGAAGTAGCCATATCAAAGATGAGAGGATATGGCTTCAGCGGAAAGGCAAAAGCGATCGGATTGGTGCCAAAAAGTGCAGACTGACTATTGAATGGTGCCACAAAGGGAGAGCAGTGGGTCATCATGATCCCAATAAGCCCTTCTTTGGCGATAGCATGAGCGTAGTAGGTCAAAGTTCCGGTCGTATTAAAACTCTGGCGAGTACCGACAATAGCCATTCCAGTCTTCTGAGCACGCTTGATCACTTCCTGAAGCCCTAAACCTGCGACCAAGAAGCCGCAGTTATTTTTCCCCTCCACCACAGCGGAAAAGGGAGATTTTTCACGAATTTTTGGCTTCCCCAGTCGATGTGTCACAAAAGCTCCATAATTTTTCGCACCCAATCGAATAATTCCATGTGATGGCTTTCCGATGAGCTCCGCAAAGGTCATAGGCTCCTTGATCAGCTTCACCTCCTCCGCTGAATACTCTTTCCCCAAGATCCGCTTAATAATCTTTTCGAGTTTTGGTAGAGCGATCTTCATGAGAGAATTTTACCATACGTGTAATTGTCCTGATCAAATTCATTATTTCTGAGAACACTTTTGTGCGTTCTCTTCAAGGGTAGCAAATTGTTCTGAAAGTTTTTTTGGCGTATACTGTAATGAAAGGTTTATATATGAGAAGACCCTACAGGGTTGACTCTGAAAAATTAGCACTCTATACTCGAGAGTGCTAAATGACCCCCTCACCCCTTACAAGGGGGAATGTGATCATTCATTTATTACCATTACCAATGCCTATCATGCAGAACTCAGCACGGCCGCAACGCAGCCTTCTCATCCCAACGGTTATTCAGAAAACTCATGAAGGTGAACGGGCGTATGATATTTATTCTCGCCTGCTCAAGGACCGCATTATTTTCATGGCGGGGCCGATTGAAGAGCACATGGCGGATCTGATTATCGCGCAGCTCCTTTTCCTCGAGGCCGAGGATCCGAAGAAGGACATCACGCTGTACATCAATTCTCCTGGGGGTCATGTGACGGCCGGGCTCGCCATCTACGACACCATGCAGCTCATCAAGCCCGATGTCTCCACTGTATGCGTTGGTATGGCCGCCTCTATGGGAGCGGTGCTTCTCACCGCCGGCGAGAAAGGCAAACGCTACGTGCTTCCGAATTCGGAAGTCATGATTCATCAGCCGCTCGGAGGTATGGAAGGCCAGGCGACCGAGATTGAAATCCACGCCAACCATATGCTGCGGACCAAAGATCGCCTGAACCATATCATCGCCTATCACACCGGACAGAAATTTGAGAAGGTGGAAAAGGACACGGATCGCGACAACTTCATGAACGCCGAACAGGCTACCGAATATGGCCTCGTGGACAAGGTGATTGGCGATCTGGATTTTCTCAAGCAAATCAACACGTACAAGAGCAAAGTGGTGAAGGCATAAAAGCTAACTTCCTCCTTCCATGAATAACTTCGACAAATTCTCGGAAAACGCCAAGAAAGCCTTGCTCTTCGCTGAGAGCGTCGCAAAGAAAGGCAGCTCCACCTACATCGGCACCGAACATATTCTGCTTGGTATTTTGGCCAAAAAAGAATGCTCAGGCGCCAAGGCCTTGGAGCATTTCGGCGTCACGTTGGAAAATGTCCAACTCGTGCTCGAAAATGTTGGAGCTGTGAAAGTCGCCCAGGAGTCCGAACCCGGAGAAAAGCTGAGTCGCTATGCGAAAAAGACTCTCGAAGATGCGATTGCGCTCGCCTACAAACTTCAGCACAGCGAGATCACCACGAGCCATATCCTCTACTCGCTTTGCACGCAACGCGAGACAGCCGCGACCGTGATCCTTGAAAATATGAAGATCAATCTCAGTGATATTCTGGGCTACCTCCAGGGCCAATTTCGTCAGGGAACGGCCCCTGCCGCTCCCGGATTTCAGCCTGCTGCGCAGCCAGGTCAAGCTCCAGCACAGGCTGGACAAAATCCCCTAGAGCACTTCATGCATGGTCTCCAAGGCCTCATCTTGAGCGCTCACCACATGCAACAGCAGCCTCCTCCCGCGCCACAAATGGCCGAGACGATGGCGGGAGCTCAAGGCAAAGAGCACGCGCACAAGAAGCCCTCAAAGACTCCGGCACTTGATTACTTCACCACGGATTTTTCTTTGAAAGCGCGAGAAGGAAAACTCGATCCCGTGATCGGTCGCCAGAAAGAAATCGAACGCATTATTGCGATCCTCAATCGAAAGACCAAGAACAATCCCGTCCTCGTCGGCGAGCCCGGCGTCGGGAAAACAGCCATTGCCGAGGGTCTCGCTCAGCGCATCATCACGCGCCAAGTCCCGATGAGCATGTTTGACAAACGAGTGTTGGAACTCGACATGACGGCCGTTGTCGCGGGTACGAAATACCGCGGTGAATTTGAGGAACGCATGAAGCGAGTGATCGAGGAAGCTTCCCAGGCCGAGAACGATGTGATTCTCTTCATCGACGAGCTCCACACGGTGATCGGTGCCGGAGGAGCGGAAGGCTCGCTGGATGCCGCCAATATTTTGAAGCCAGCACTTGCTCGAGGACGTATCCAGGTGATCGGTTCAACCACCCTGAACGAATATCAGAAACATATTGAAAAAGACAAGGCTCTCGAGCGACGCTTTCAAAAGGTGATGGTGGATGAACCATCTCCAGAAGATGCTATTTTGATCTTGAACGGACTCAAAAAAACCTACGAAGACTACCATGGCATCAAGATTGACGACGATGCGATCATCGCCTCAGTCGAGCTCAGCAAGCGCTACGTGAACGATCGGTTTCTTCCTGATAAGGCCATCGACGTTCTCGATGAAGCCTGCTCCCTCATGAGCCTGCAAACGAACGGAAATCGCGAAGAGATCGAGAAGCTCGAAGAGCAGCTGAACAAACTCACAAAGGGCAAAGAACAAGCCGTGGTGGAGCAAGACTATGAAAAGGCCGCCAAGCTCAAAGAAAAAGAGCTGGAGCTCGCGAACAAAATTCGCGATACCAAGAAACAAGAAGTGCCCGATGAGCAGAAGCCCCATATCAAAGGCGAGCACATTGCCGATGCAATCGCGAGGGCTACGGGTATCCCGGCGAGCCGCATGCTCAAGAGCGACATTGAAAAGCTCAAGAATATCGAAAAAGCCCTTGAGAGACGCATTGTCGGACAAGATGAAGCCATCCATGCCATTGCGGAGTCTATCCGTCGATCGCGCATGAATATCGGTGACGAAAAACGCCCCATCGGATCATTCCTTTTCCTCGGCCCGACGGGTGTCGGGAAAACGGAACTCGTGAAAGTCCTCGCGGAAGAATTCTTTGGCACGCAGGACGCGCTCATCAAGGTCGACATGTCAGAATTCATGGAGCGACACAATGTCTCGCGACTGGTCGGCACAACCGCCGGGTATGTGGGCTACGAGGAAGGCGGACAGCTGACGGAGTCCGTTCGTAATCGTCCCTACTCCGTGATCCTCTTCGATGAAATCGAAAAGGCGCATCGCGACGTTCAGAATATCCTTCTCCAGGTCATGGAAGATGGGCAACTCACGGACGGAAAAGGCAGAAAGATTTCCTTCAAGAACACGATTGTGGTCATGACGTCGAATATTGGAGCCGAGCGACTTACGAACAAGGCCGCACCGATTGGCTTCGAGATCAACAAGGATCAACTGAAAAAAGAAGAGGAGGAATTTGCCATGGCCAAAGAGATCATTCTGAAAGAAGTGAAGGAAGCTTTTTCTCCCGAGTTCATCAACCGCCTGGATCACATGATCGTCTTCAAACCTCTTACGCACGATCATGTGAAGGCCATTGTAAAGCTGCATCTCGACAAACTTCAGAAGAGACTGGAGAAGCGAAATATCACGATCGACGTGCTCCCCAAAGCTCTCGATTTTCTCGCGACGAAGAGTTACGACCCCGCTTACGGCGCTCGGCCGGTACGACGTACCATCCAGGACATGATCGAGACCGAGCTCTCCCACAAACTTCTGGACAACGAACTTCATGACGGAGAAAAAGTGAGGATCGATCTGCTCAAGAAAAAAGGAGAAGAGGAAAGTCTTAAATTCGCCGTGGGCAAGGAATAGTTAGCGACTCCTTTTCAGATACCCTGCCTCTTTGGCCTCCTTTTCGGTGGCAAAGAAAAGCTTGTTGCTCGAACTTAAATTTTTCGCTGCTTTCCCGGAAAGATCGTAGAAGTATTTTCCCTTTTTGCTGGCAACAAATTTTGCCCAGCTGGGAACCTGAGCTTTATCCTTGGGCTGCTTTCGGGACATGAATCCAAGATGTTCAATCGGCAACTCAAAATGCTTCTTCTCATCCGGAATGGCAACGTGAGGGCCAGAGCTGATACGGATTTCAGCTCTATTCACGGTACCGATAATCTTGGCATCCTTAATGTCGGTAATTTCGACGAGGGGCACCTTGGGATTGACCTCATCGACGACGCGAATGGGGAGAACCTTCGCATTGAGCTCAACTTGAACCGAGAGGCGCCCCGAAAGAAAAAAGAAGAAAGCACCCAGCACAAGAAGGATGAAGCGATACCAGCGATCATTGATTTTCACGAGACGATGGGCTAGAATTCAAGGCCTTCACCAACCTATGCAAGAGTATATTTTTATTCATGGCAAAAATACAGAGCTCTCGAAGCATGAGATTCAATGCGTGTTTCAGGACTACGTTGTATTCCAACACACGTCGTTTTCTCTGGTGCGAACGAATCGCGTGATGGGTCAGGAGACACTGAACAAGCTTGGCGGCTGCATTAAGATTGCCGAAGTCTTCACCGAAGATCCGCTCGAGATGATCGAGCGTGAGGCCAAGAGCAAAAAAATACTCTTCGGCCTCTCTCAATATGGCGGGCATGAAAAGCTTTCCGAGGCTCTTACCACGCTCAAAAAAAGCTTGAAAGAATCCGGGCATAATGCCCGCTTTCTCAACAAAAATTTCGCCAACATTTCCTCCGCTCAGATACGAAAAAGCAAAATACTCGAGAAGAGCGTCGACCTTACGCGCTGCCTCGTCGAAGGCAAGTGGGTCTGGGGCAAGACCATCGCCGTCCAGGACATCGATGCCTATGGCAAACGTGATTATGAAAAACCTTTCCGCGACATGACGGTCGGCATGATGCCGCCAAAGCTCGCGCAAATGATGATCAACTTTGCCAAGCCCGAGAAAGAAACGGCAATCTACGATCCCTTCTGTGGTACCGGCACGGTCCTGATGGAAGGTATCCTCAGAGGCAACCCCGTCATCGGATCCGATCTGAAAAATCGCCTGGTTGATGGCGCCAAAAAAAATCTCCACTGGGTACTCTCCCCCTCCAGCCAAGGAGGGGGCCGGGGGGGGGGCTCCTCTTCCAGCATGACGCCACCCAACCCTTTCCCAAAGAAAAATTTCCCAAGGATTTTGTCATCGTGACCGAGGGCTATCTCGGCCCTCCCCTGCTCCACAGCGCGACTCCCGACATGCAAAATCAAATCTTCCAAAATATTCACACGATCTCTGCTCCTTTTTTCAAGAATGCTGCTGAGATCCTGCCGAAAGGAAAAAAGCTCGTGATGTGCTTCCCCTACTTCCGCTCACGAGAAAAAAACACCTTCTATCCCGAAGGTTTTGTGAAGGACTACGAAAAACTTGGCTTCGAAATCCAGCATCATTTTCTCTACGAACGAGAGAATCAGATCGTCGGGAGGGAGATTATTGTCTTTCAGCACCAGTAAGATCTAGATATCGCTTTATAACTCGAAATAAAAAAGGTGATCGTGGTTTACAAATGTGAGACAAAATTTCAAAAAAAATACCTTCATCAAGATGTTCATTTCCTTCTTTTTGATTATCAAAAAATTTTCGAAGATCTTTATCATCTTTAATCAGCATTTCATCGCAAAAATTTTCTAGGTCATGAAAGCAGACCTTGGCATTTGGATATTGAACATTTATCTCTCGAATAGCATGTTCAATTTGCCTTTCATTAAAAAATGTTTTTTCTCTAATTTTCTCTCCCCTTTCCATAATTTTATAAAAAATGTTCTATAATCATAGCAGTTTTTCACGACATGCTCAAGACCCCACTTCAACAAGTACTTCGAACAACTGCCCAAAAGCTCTCGCTACTCAAGAGCATAGGACTTATAACGGTTGAAGATCTGCTCCTTTTCTATCCCTTTCGCTACGAGGACAAAAGCAGAATCACGCCGATCAATCTGTTTAATCTGAAGGAGGTGAATAATGCTCAAGGCATGCTGAGCGCGATTCAGAATGGTCGAACCAAGACTGGAAAAAGCATTCAAAAAGCGACGTTTACCGACGAAGAAGGAAGTTCTGTGGAATGTGTCTGGTTCAACCAGCCCTTCCTCGCGCAGCAATGGGCGGTTTCGAGGAAGGTGTTGATCTCCGGAAAAGTGAAATATGAAAGAGGTAAGATGACCTTCATGGCCCCCACGATTGAGCCATGGAAGGAGGAACAGGTTCACACTGGTGGCATTGTGCCGGTGTACCACGAGACGGAGGGCCTCAGCTCCAAAGGGTTTCGAGAAAAAATCTATCCCCTGCTGCCGGCGGCGAATGAGTGTGAAGAAATTCTGCCGGAGGAGATTGCCAAGGCTTATGATTTCCCGACCAAAGCCGAAGCCATCAAAACAGTCCATTTCCCGGAAAATTCAGAAAGTCTTGAGAAGGCCCGGCAGATGTTGGCCTTTGAAGAACTTTTTGTCCTGCAACTTGGCGCCCTGAAGCAAAAGAAAAAATGGGCCGAACAAGGGAAGGCGGTGGCCATGCCACTCGATGCTGAGCTTATGAAACAATTTCAAGCAACACTTCCCTTCCAGCTCACGGGAAGTCAGAAAATTGCGCTGTACCAGATCCTGAAAGACTGCGAGCAGAGCTCCCCCATGCTGCGTTTGCTCCAGGGCGATGTGGGCAGTGGCAAGACCGTCGTGGCGGCCATGGCCATGCTGCCTTTTTTGAAGGCTGGCTATCAGTGTGCCGTGATGTCCCCCACCGAGATCCTAACGAAGCAACACTTTGCGACGCTCCAACAATTACTGACGAATTTTTCCACGGTCCTGCTTGTCGGCTCGCTGTCGGAAGAAGAGAAAAAAGAAGCTCAGAAGAAAATAGAAGAAGGAGAAGCCCAGCTCATCATTGGCACTCATGCCCTGATCCAGGAGGCCGTGAGTTTTCCAAAACTGGCATTCGCCGTCATCGACGAACAGCATCGCTTTGGCGTGCTGCAACGAGCCGAGCTGGTGAAGAAATGCGCGAATCATGTCCCCCACCTGCTCATGATGAGCGCCACGCCGATCCCAAGGACGCTCGCACTCACCATCTACGGTGATCAAGAACTCTCCATCATCAACGAAATGCCGCCGGGAAGGAAACCCATCATCACGAGAATTATTCATCCGGACAGCAGACGCCAGGCCAATCTGTTTATCGACGATCAGATCAGCAAAGGAAAACAGGTTTTTGTGATCTGCCCTTTGATTGAAGAGAGCGAAATCCTGGAGGCAAAGTCCGTCCTTCAAGAATACGAACGCTTGAAACGGGAAGATTTCCAGCACCGAAAGATTGAATACCTGCATGGAAAAATGAAAGCTTCTGAGAAAGATGAAATTATGAAACGATTCAAGAATCAAGAGTTCGATGTTCTCGTCTCCACTTCGGTGATCGAGGTCGGCATTGATATTCCGAATGCTACGATGATGGTGATCGAAGGCGCGGAGCGTTTTGGACTCTCACAATTGCATCAATTCCGCGGGAGGGTTGGCCGAAGTGCCGTTCAATCCTATTGCTTTCTCTACACCACGAAGCGCGAGCAAAGATCAGCAAGAAGACTGCGGGCTATGGTGGACCACACAGATGGATTTAAACTTGCTGAGATTGATCTCGAGATTCGAGGACCCGGGCAGGTCTATGGCCTACGGCAAAGTGGACTTCCGGATCTGAAAATTGCTTCGATCATGGATGGTCGCACCATTGCCATGGCTCGGCAAAAAGCTGCAGAGCTTTTGGAGAAAGACGGGAATCTTTCTTCTTTTCCGTTGCTTCAACGACTTTCTGAAAAAATGTCTGGATTCTTCAAGGCTTAACCTGTCATTATAATTGCAACCTTATCCCAACATGCAAAAAATTCAATTATTATCGGAATGTGTTGTTTACGAAAACGCCTACTTCAGCATTCTCGATCGTCATTATCAACTTCCCAACGGCAAATATCATCATTTTTTTGTGAGGAAAGAAGTCGATACCTGTTGTGTGCTCGCCATGAGCACAGAAAGGCAATTTATCGTGATCAAGGAGTTTCGAGCGGGACCACAAGAAATTCTTGTTGAACTCCCAGCCGGAAGATTTGAGGGACATGACGATGATGCTGACCAGCGGATTGAAAAAGAGCTCCTCGAAGAAACAGGGTACAGGGGCAAACTGAAAAAAGTTGGAGTCATGCCCACCTCTCCGTATTCCACACGTCACATTCACTGCTACTACGCCACCGAATGCAAGAAAGTTGCGCAGCAACAATTGGACCATTCAGAGCATATTGATGTCGAGCTGGTGTCGCCAGAAGAAATGAGAAAAATTCTGATGACAGGTGCCTCATCTTCTTGTGCGCCAGGCTTACTCGCCTGGGAATGGATGAAGCAAGATGGTATCCTTACGAAGGATTTTCATTTTTGAGAATGACTCTTCGGACTTTCCACAAAGAAATCTTCACAACGCTCGAGGGAAAGAAAAAGACTCCAGCGAAACAATTCGTGGATATTTTCCTGTCCACGATGGTGGCGCTCAATATCGTGGCCATCATTCTTTCTTCAGTCGCTTCTCTTTCAGGTCGACTCTTGCCGCTCTTCTTGGCCTTTGAAATTTTCTCTGTGATCATCTTCAGCATTGAATATCTTCTACGGGTGTGGAGCTCTGGGAAAATTTCTTTTGCCCTTCGACCGCTCATGATCGTGGACTTGCTGGCGATCATTCCCTTCTACCTCGTGATCTTTTCTCCGGGGGCTTTCGAATTCACCCGTGTGGCTCAAATCCTTCGACTCTTTCGAATCTTCAAAATGGAGCGCTACTTCGAAGAAGGCCATCAATTTCTTCAGGTGATCCGTTCCAAGGTCCCCGAACTCAAGATCATGATCTATGTCCTGAGCATCCTCATCCTGATTTCCTCGAGCCTCCTCTATTTTGTTGAAAATCCCGTTCAGCCGAGCGTCTTCTCCAGCATTCCAACTTCAGCCTACTGGGCGGTCATGACCTTCACCACGGTCGGCTATGGCGATATGGTCCCGGTCACCGGCCTGGGAAGACTCCTTGCCGCTCTCACCGCGCTCATGGGAATTGGATTTTTTGCCCTCCCTGCTGGTATTATCAGTGCTGGTTTTATTTCCCAGGCATTTTCAAACCATCGGGGTGTAGCGCAGTTGGCTAGCGCGCGACGTTCGGGACGTCGAGGTCGTGGGTTCAAATCCCGCCACTCCGACCATTGAAATAAAATGATATGGAGCCACTTTCCGGACTTGAACCG
>OBEQ011498020.1_pt1 | contig 16367 bp, 7 predicted proteins | sample 1670901 | NCBI WGS metagenome assembly OBEQ01 (sample SAMEA104232315, study PRJEB22302) | groundwater metagenome | biome: forest; feature: aquifer; material: groundwater | place: USA | collected 2011-08-07 | depth 5.4 m
AAGTTTCAGCAATATTACCCACAACAGTCCATCCGTTAAGGTCTATAAATACCGCCAAACCGATGGAGTAACAGCGTTTACAGACCAAGTACCCCGTAACCATGAATACGAAGTGGTGCGCTTCGATTGCTACGCCTGTAACATCCACTCCACCATTAACTGGCATTCAACTCGTCTTCATCTCGATGAATTCAAAACTTCCATAGCCCACGCAGCTCGCGAACATGGTGTTGACCCGGCACTAGTACGCGCCCTGATTCACGCCGAATCGGCCTTTAACCCCAACGCACGATCCAACAAAGGGGCGATTGGTTTAATGCAGTTAATGCCCGCGACAGCACGTGCGCTGGGCGTAACAGACCCCACTATTTCTGAACAAAATATCGAAGGCGGTGTAAAACATCTGGCTTCGTTACTTAACCAATACAACGGCAATATTACTCTCGCTACCGCTGCCTATAATGCGGGAGCAGGCGCAGTGAGTAAATACAACGGCGTGCCGCCCTATGCTGAAACGCAGGCGTATGTGAAGCGGGTAAAAATATTGCATGAGCGGTATAGACAACATACCTAATTTTTATATATTGCGATCTCGCAAAAAAGCTGCGACGACGAACAATAGCTTGGTGGGATTAAACGGTTTCGCAATCATATCATCCATCCCACTGCTAAAACATTTGGTCCTGTCCTCATCGCGACAATTCGCCGTCAGCGCAATAATCGGGATCTGATTGGAGCTAGATTGATTCACATTGGTTTGATTATTATTGGTTTGACTGTTATTGGTTTGATTAGACAGGATCTGACGAGCGCGAATTTGCCGTGCAGCTTCATAACCATCCATTCTCGGCATTTGACAATCCATCAGAATAAAATCAAACGATTCTTTTTCGACGGCTTCCATCGCTTCGATGCCATCGTTTGCCACCGTGTATAGGACACCCAACTTCTTTAGTCCGGCGATCGCTACCATCTGATTAACTTTATTGTCTTCAACCAATAAAACATGCAGGCCGCGCAGAATACTGCCATCAATCGCCATTTTTCTATCCAGGTATTCAGATGTCATTTGATGAAATATGCCGCTCATCACATCATAAACCGCAGCCGGCGACGCAGGTGTATTTAAACGATTGACGTGATAGTTGCTGCCATTTGACAACAGGTCAAACTCTATCTCCTGACCAATCCAAATTAAATAACTTAACGCACCTAAGGATTTTTGTCCGGTTTTCGCTAAGTCTAACGATGAACTCTCAGCGACAAATACCACCCGCAGTCCCCTGAACTTGGCGATTGTTTTAAGATTTTCGGACGTATGTTCATCTAGATCAGTTAAATGTAATACTGGCGTAGAAAGAGTCTCAGCAAAATAATTAAATGTTTTGAACCCAGAGACATCACCGCAGACAATGATCTGATCTATTTTAGTTTGGCCGAGAGTACTTGAATCCAACTGCTGGGTAGGAAAATTCACTTTGATGTTAGGCAGAGTGTCGCGCTGCACTTCTATCAGGGTAGTGAATTCAAACGTACTGCCCTTGCCCATTTCACTTTTTACCGTTATACCACCGCTTTGCTTTTCAACCAATTTTTTTGCAATAGCGAGTCCCAAACCAATGCCACCATGATTTCTCGTCATGGACTGATCCACTTGCGAGAAGGCCTCAAAAATGTCATTTAATTTATCCAGCGGGATACCGATACCGGTATCCTCGACTTGCACGGTGATGAAACTCTCGCTGATAACATGATGAATATGTTTCAATCCAACTCGAATTTTTATCGTACCCGTTTCGGTAAATTTAATTGCGTTGTTGACCAGAATAATCAGCACCTGCTTAAGCACTTCGGGAACACCGCGCACTCGCACATAAGCTTCGGGCAATACTTCTAGGTTGATCTGTAAATTTTTCTCATGGGCGGCAAATTGAAACATCGCCAGTACATCTTTAAAGATGGTAGGTGGTTCAAATATTTTGCTGCTGTGCCGCTCACCGCCTTCCTCTTCGTCAGAGAAGGTAATGATATTATTGACCAGTTCAAGCAATACGTTGGCTGAACTTCTTATCGTCTCGCCACAGGTATTTTGTTTTTCACCCAGCTCGGTTGACAACAAAACATCGGCCATACCGATAATGCCATTCATGGGAGTTAACATTTCATGCGAAATATTGGCGACAAAATCCGACTTGGCGCGGTTGGCCTTTTCTGCCTTGTCTTTGGCTTCTTTCAGTTCTTGTGTTCTTTCGTTAACAATACGTTGCAGACTATCGCGGTGTCGAGATAACTCCTCTTTGGCTATTTTACTTTCCGTGATATCAACCCCATAAACCAACACCACCGGTTCAGACAGGCCGGCATTAATATAATCCCGCTGTGCTTCATCAAAATCAGATTCAAATTCAATTTCGGTAATAGGTAAAAAACTCCAACTAAACCAGCGATCTCTGGCTTGGACCTCAACCCCTGTCACCGCGCGATTTACCTTAGTACACACGCTATAAAGTTCTTCCAGATTGGGCGGCAAAACTACCGGCAAGCCATTATCGCGAAACAAATACTCCGTCATCAATTCGACGGCGGCAGGGTTTGCATAATTTATCTCGCCACCCTTCACCAGTTCGAGAAAAAATGTCGGGCTGAGATCCACCGCTCGCGCAAGAAGTTGTAACTCTTCTAAACTGTGTCGTCGAAGCGTGCAATCATGAAAAATAAAGATACGAGCGTAGGGATCATCCGGCAAGATGAGCGGTAGCATTTGCACAGACACCATAAAGGTATCGCTACATTTTTTATTCCAGAGGGTTTCAAAACTGGTCACCAATTCAGGATTGGACAAATCTGCATGCAACGGACAGGTCTGATAGGTGTGTGCGCCGTTAGTGAAAGAACAAAGTAGCTCGTGGGCTATTTCACGCTGGATATTATCGTAGGACCAACCCAATATGCGCTCTGCTTCATTATTCAGATAGTGTATATAACCACTGCCCGAAATAACAATGAGCGGATCATTCCAACGTCCAAACCGATTTTCTAAATTGTGTTTGAACTCATCAGCCCCTATAACGGCTTTCGAACTCATAAAGCTATCTTCAACTATTTTTCAATCCCATAATAGAAGAAGTATAGCGTATGGCCAGCCACTCAACTGTCACCATGTGGCCTAAAAGAAACTGGATTTACTCCATTGGGCAATATCTATCTTTTATCTAAGTGCTGACCCAGACATTCATAGAGCTTTAATCTGTTTATCGGTTTCGCCACGAAACCGGTAAAACCAGCTCGTTCATACCTCAGTAAATCGTCAGGCATAATATATGTTGTGCAGGCCACAATGGGCGTGGTAACACCCGCCGCAATAATTAATTTAGCAGTCTCAATGCCATCAAGCTCTGTCATCATCTCTGTCTTCAAAATATCCATCAAAATTAAATTAAATTTATACTGCTTGGACAAAGCGAGAGCCTCAGAACCGGAGATTGCAAGTTTAACTTGCACCCCAGTCTGCTGCAGTAAAAGCGCTATCAGATCGCGAATATCTTGATTGCCATCGACCAAGAGAACACTGCCAGAATAAACGGGGGTTTCAATCAACATAGACCGAGTATCAAATACAGGGAGTGTCGTATTGGAAATAACTCTGGGCCACTTTTTCAAGTTGCCTCCCGCAACCTGTAACTCAAAAGCGGTACCATACCCAAGAGCACTCTTAAACGTGAGTTCACCGCCTAAGCGGATTACCAGTTGCTTGGCAATGGACAGATCAAATCCACTTTCACTTTCATCTTCGGCAAAAGCGGAATCCACTTTATTAGGTATATTAAATAAAGTCGTTTGCGTTTGTTGGTCGATGCCCCTGCCAGTATCAAAAACCGAAAACACGACTGCATTTAGATTGTAGTCAGCGCGCACACCAATAATAATTGAGCCTTTCTGAGTATATTCAAACGCATTGCGGCACAGGTAAATCAAGATCTGTTTAAGGCGAACAGCGTCACTACAGATTTTTTGTGGCAAAGGATAGTGATATTGCAGCGAAAAATACAAGCCGCTCTCTTCAGCTTGCAAATTAAAGTATGCAACTATTTCATTAAGCAACGCAAACAGATCTACTTCTGCGTATTCAATTTCCATTTGCCTGCCTTCAACTTTTGCAAGGTCAAGCATGTCATCTACGACATCCAGAAGATGGTGCCCACTGTCGATAATCGATTTAATGCATTGATTGCTTAGCGCTTGAGGAAGTTCACCAGCAAACAGTGCTTGTGAAAATCCAATAATATTCACCAACGGCGATTGGATCTCCTGGCCAATCGTGGCGAGAAACGCGCCTTTGGTTTTGGCCGATTGCACTGCCGCCTCTTTCTCAATTTTTATCTGTTCCTTGGCCTTTCTTTCGGAAATATCCCGAATAGCGCCTTCGATATAACTTACGTTACCGACTGTTTTATTGTGCTGTAACGTAATAGACGCCCAAAACCAACTGTGGTCATTGCGTCGAAACTTATTTTCCATTTGATAGTGGTCGCTACTTTCAGAAGCATCAATAGAGCTTGCCATAAAATGGGTGATTGCCGCCTTGTCCGCCTCAAAAAGAATATCGAATAGGCTGAGATAGGTGAGTTCAAAATCGCTACTTTCATCCAAACCGACCATGGCTTTAAAAGCAGGGTTACCCTCGAGTATTACGCCAGCGGAGTCGCAGTGAAACAACCCATCCAAATTATTCTCATACAACATCTGGTACTTTTCTTTGGAGGATTTTAAAAATAATTCCCGTTCTCGCTGAATTTTGAAGGCTTCTTCTTGTAGCCCTATCAATTCTCGTTGAGAACTTTCTTTTAATACTCTTTCACCTTTTATTTTTTCAGCCAACGCAATGGACAAAGTGAGCAACTGAAATCCGGAGCCTAGCGGAATACACATATCCAGTAATACACTGGGCTCTAGATAGCCCTGCATTCCCAGCAACCATATTGCTGAAGCAAAGAGAATGCCGGTGAAAGAAAACAAATAGATACCGGCGTTTTTACTGCCTTTGAACCAACAATAAAACGCGCTCACACCCAGATTCAATACAGCAATCATACTCCAAGAATATATAAACTCGACCAAGTACTCATTGAGCGAAGTAAGATTGATACACCCGACTAAAAGCGTGATATAGATGCACACAACATTATATTGATCCAACACCCGCGAATACTTGTCAATGTTGATATAGACCCTCGTAAACAGCGCGCAGCAAATCAACACTAAAAAGCCCATCGTTGAGTAAATATACTCCTCAAGGCCATACATTTCACGCCACACGAAACGCACACCGAAGCCGGTGATTGTTAGTGTTGCGAACAACAACATTACAATGAAGGCACTGTAGTAAAGATACAAACGATCTTTATTGAAAATGTAGATGGCAGCATTATAAAGCAACATAGCCAACACCAATCCAAAATAGAGACCCAAGAAATGATATTGGATCGTGCGGCTCTTTATATAGTCTTCAACCAACCACAATTTGCAATAGATCTGTCGCGCAGTCCCATAGGAGGTTAAGCGCAGTAAAAAAGTATGTGTTTTACCTGGCTCGAGCGATAACACATACTCCCAGGGTTGCAACTGTTTGACCGGCTCAATGCCATCGGCAGACAATTCATATAACGCATAGCGATGCGCTCCTAACCCCTCCGTGGAGAAAATGCGTTTTTTCGGTTCAGGCTGACCACTGGAATCTTGAACTGAAATAGAAAATTTGGTCCAGTAATTGGTGTGCTTCACAGCGAGCGAACCATTTATCGTTGGCTCCTGACGTGAGTGTCCCATGCGGTACTCCTGCAGAATACGCTTTGGATCTAAACGGTAGGTGGCATCTTGAATCAGCTCAAAGTCGCTAAACTCAAATGTCGCACCACTCGAATCCTGCACCGGCAGACTACCTGCTATCGCCGTTAGACTAGTCAGCGATAGCAGCAAAGCTACGCACACAGATAAGATGCTATTATTGAGTAAAAAAATGTTGGCCAAATTTCTAAAGCGCATTTGTAACAATCACCAATTTCTGCACCAATATTTCCACTTCATCAAAGAGACTTTGTTTTAGCTTTACCTCTATCTCCAGGGCGCAGGTTGTTATCTGGTGAAACCCAAAACTACCTGCACTGCCCTTTAATTGATGCGCCATTGCTGCCGCAGCCACATATTCATTTCTATTTATCATGTCGGCCAGTTCAGCAATCATCTTCGGCAGGCGGCATTTATAATTTTCGGTCAATAGTTGCAGTTCGTGATCAACTCTTTCAAGATGTGCTCTTTCAATGTGCTCGCTGTTAAGATCTACTGATTTTCCTGGCATAGACTCTTGCTGTAAGGACTGTGCCACAGCAGTACTTGTCCGATCTTGTGTAGATAGATATTTGCTTAAAACCCCATGCAATTGTTCGTAGTTGAGCGGTTTTGGCAGGCATTCGTTGGCCCCAGCGGTGGTCAATTGCATCACAAGGTTGGTATCCACGTCGGCGGTTAACCCCAGTATGGGATTACTAAATCCAAGACTGCGCAACATTTCAGTCGCGGCTTTGCCGCTCATGCGCGGCATATAGTTATCCATAAGGATGAGATCAATGGTCTGTGACAAGCCTTTTTCAACTGCTGACTCGCCATTATCCGCAAAGACAATGTCGAGCCCCATCTGCACTAAATAATGCGCGATAAGCTGTTGAGTATCGACATTGTCCTCCGCCAATAGCACACACCCTTGCAATTTAGGCAGAGCAGTCAGATCTACTTGATCCGGCAAACCCTGCTTCAACAATTCATCCAGATCCAGTCTGCTATCGAGAATTTCTTTTTCATGTATGGCAAAACGTCGTGCGTCTACTTTACCCATGCCAACGGACAGAGTGAACGTCGTGCCGATACCTGAAGTGCTGATAAGTGTGATATCTCCCCCCATTTTTTCTGCCAGTTGTTTGGAAATGTGCAGCCCAAGTCCGGTGCCACCATAGTTGCGACTCATTGAAGAGTCAGCCTGTTCAAATGGCAAAAACATTCGGCCCTGCACTTCAGATCTAATGCCAATGCCGGTATCTGCAACTGCAAAGAGCACAACTGCAGCGTTGATATCGCAACTCACATGAACCGTCACAGATCCTTCCTGAGTAAATTTCAAGGCGTTGCCGCAGAGATGAATCAATATTTGTTTCAAACGAATCCCGTCATTGTCTATCAGGTACGGTAGAGGGAAGCGATAATTAATGGCAAAATCTACGCCTTGATCTTTCGCTTGCTGAACAAAATACTGATGAATCTCGTTGAGTAACTGAATAAGGTCAATCTCTCTCGGCGTTATCTGCAAACGGTTAGCATCAATTTTTGCCAGATCGAGAATGTCGTTAATTACGGTGAGCAGATGAAGGCCACAGCGATTAATTACTGTGACACAATGGTCGATTTGGGCAGTATCAATGGCGCTAGCATAGGAGCTTTCATAACTACTATCATAGAGCGCTTCGGCAAAGCCAATGATCGAGGTGAGCGGTGTACGGATCTCATGGCTCATGGTAGCGAGAAAAGCACTTTTTGCCTCTGTGGTGGCTTGCGCCGCTTGCTTCTCTAAAAGGACGCTTTCCTTCTCTTTGCGTTCGGTGATATTTCGCAGTGAGCCACGATATCCTTGCAACAAGGTTTCCAGGTATATCGGCTTCAGCGACAGAGAACCACACAGGCTGCGCTTATCGGTCTCGGCTTGTTGTTCTGAGGATTGTTCTGATGGTTGTTTTGATGGTTGCTCTGCTTGTTGTTCTGATGCTGGACTGCCTGTCCGCTCACTAAGAGTTCCAATCAAAAACTCAAAATCATTGATTTCTCCATGCTGTATTCGCTCAAGCAATTGTTGTTGAGTACTCGGAGATAACGTAAGATCATAAAAAATAGAGGCATGCCGCTCCAGCAGATCATCGACTGAATCCAAACCCAACATTTTCGCCGTGGTTAGATTCGCTTCGACAATAACGCCGTATTCATCGGCTTCGAAATGACAATCTAATGAGTTCTCATACAGATATCTAAACAATCGTTCCGAGCGTTTAAGGTGAATTTCCGCGAGATTTTTCTCTTCTAATTCGGCGTGTTGCAAGTCATACAAATGCTGTTGAGCTTGCAAGCGCTTCTGTTTTTCTTCTTTCACCCTATCGGATAGGCCGATGGATAAAAATAACGACTCAATCAGAATACCAAAATAGAGCCCATTTCTGGTCAAGGTTGTGGGGTCTAGCACTTCAAGATACTGTAAGCAAAAAATCACCGCGGACAAGGTGAGAAAAAAGAATGAAGCCAGATAAAATCCTGCCGTGCGCGAGCCAAGGCGCCAGCAGTAAAATGCACAGACAATGACGTAGGTTAAGGTGTACATCAAAATTGCAGCGTAGATACCACCGGCTTTGGTCATCAATATGGGAATGCAGAACGGCCACAAATAGAGGAGTAACAAACATTGATTCTTTAAATTTCGATCCATCTTGACCGAATATTTTTCCAGCTCCATAAATTTACGGCCAAAGAAGCCCAAGGAAAAAATAGCCGCGTTACCCACACCTGCCAACACAAAAACGTTTAATACATATTTTTGTGGCCAGATATAGAGTGATCCCATACCACTTTCACCGGCTGCAACTGTCAATGCACAGATTGCATAGGCGACATAAAGGAGATAACTGTTATCTTTCACCGATAAATAGATAATCAGGTTGTAGACAATCATCGACAACATAAAGCCGATAAACAAGCCGAAGCCTATTTCCGAAATACCGACTGTTTCCTGATAATTCAGTAGATCGAGGAAATCCAATTCTATTTGACTGTTGCCGTTGCTGTAGAGTTTTACGTAAATGTCGTAGTCGACATTGGGTTCTAACCGCAGTGGATACTCGATGTGCCGGCTGTGCAAATGCTGCTGCAGATGTTGGTCGAGTTCAAGCGTTCGTTCATCATAAGTGCCGGGGGCATACGTTGCTGGCGCAAAACGCCTATCCAACTTATACAATTCAACTTTCTGAAACAGCGTCACATGAAAACGTAAGATAATTTCTTTCGATCTGCTTTGCTGCGACGCATAACGCACCGTGATATGCACCCAATTGAGATTACTGGCCAATCCAGTGTGCAACACGCGCTGTTTACTGAGAAGAAAATCATTTTGGTGTTCCGCTAAGACTTCCCCCAATGAGATATCGTCAGCGTCTTTATAGTACATCAACCTTTCCACCGGAATGACAGAAAAATCATCGGTTAAAATAACCGTTTCTGTAAAATCCGCCTCTGCCAGCACCGCATTGCTTAACATGAAAAGGCTCAGCAAAAATAGGTTTAGCCATACCAGGCCCAGCAAGATATTTAATCTTGCAAGCGCAGTGGGTCCAGCCGTTTTTAAAGCAGTAAAATTCATCAGCCTAAAGTTTCAAATGTCGATCTATATTTAATGCTGAGGGCAACATGTTGTTCTCCGTTTTATTTATCGAGGAATGGCACTTACTTAAGCCCAACTCCGTCATTCCCGCGAAGGCGGGAATCCAGAAAGGCTGGTGTAATAGCTGGATTCCCGCCTTCGCGGGAATGACGATTGTCAAAGTGTTGTTCATTTTCAGCCATTTCATTCTTAAGTAAGAGCCATTCATTTATCGAGTTAATTGCTGGGTTAAAAAAAGATAAAATTCTCGTCGATCAATCGGTTTGGCGATGTAACCGCTAAATCCGGCGCGTTGATACTGGGCAATATCTTCTTTCATCACGTTGGAGGTGAACGCGACGATCGGCACACGCGAGCCGCTGGCGATAATAATCGATGTCGCCTCGATACCGTCCATCTCAGGCATTTGAATATCCATGAGGATAAGATCGTAAACAACAGCAAGGGCTTTTTTCAGTCCTTCCTTACCATTTTTTGCAATATCTATTTCCAAGCCCGTTTTTGCGACAAGTAAGACCACGAGATTTCGATTGTCTTCATTGTCATCGACCAATAGAATTCTGCCGCGCAAACTCGGCACTTGGTTGGCAATATCAATTTGGCCTACTTCATTTATGACTTCAAAACTATTGACAAAAGCCACGTCGATCAAACTGCCTGTTGCAACAGTCAAGGTAAAGGTTGAGCCACTACCCAATTGACTTTGTAAGGTAATATCGCCGCCCATTTTTTTTGCCAACTCCTTAGCGATATGTAATCCCAGGCCCGTGCCCTGGATGCCTTTGGTCGCAACCTCTGCGGCCTGTTCAAATGCATGAAATACCCGTTCTTGCATATCTTGTGCAATGCCAAGACCCGTATCTGCAATGGCAAAATGTAGCGTTTCTGTCGTAGAGTTCACGGCTATGGTTAATTTTATTTTTCCTCGTTCAGTAAATTTTACGGCGTTACCGCAAAGATTGATGAGAATTTGTTTTAAACGCGTGGCGTCCGTAATAATCGTCTGCGGCAGCGGGAATTCACATAACACGTTAAACGCTAAATCCTTCTCAATAACTTGTAATTCAAAATAGGAGGTTATTTCATGAATCAGTGCCAGCAGATCCGTTTTACGGGGTTCAATCTGCAAGGTATTGGACTCAATGACGGATAAATCCAATATGTCATTGATTACCGTCAAGAGATGATGACCGCTACGAACGATGGTATGCATACAACGGCGGCGCGCTTCGAGAGACATGCTCTTATCGAACAACGCCTGCGAGAAACCTATAATGGCGGTGAGTGGCGTGCGAATTTCATGACTCATATTAGCCAGAAAATTGCCCTTGGCCTGGGTCGCGGCCTGCACGGCTTCGGTTTCAATTTTTATCTGTTCCTTTTCTTTTCTTTCAGTAATATTGCGGATGGAGCCTTCCGCATAGGTGCCATACTCCGCATCAGTTACCCATTGTATTGAGAGCGAGCCCCAACCGTGTTTGCCATTTTCGGCCGTGACCAGCACTTCATCGTTGTACCGATTGGTTTTTGCAAGAAAATGTTTGAACAGTTCTTCGCGGTTTTTGGCCACCCTCAATAAATTGTCAAATAGATTCAGCCCCTGAGCGCTAAATTGTCTGCTCTCGTCAAAACCAAACATCTGCCTAAAAGTAGAGTTGGCCTGCTGAATATAGCCTTGCGAATCACAATTGAATAAACCATCCAGATTGTTCTCATACAATGATTGATACTTCTGCTGGGATTTTTTTATGACTCTTTCGCGTTCTGATTGTTCCTGAAAGGCCAATAGCTGCAGGGTTAAAAGTTCTTTCTGCGAATCTTCTTTTTCTTGCCGCTCACATTTTATTTTATCCGCCAGCGCCAGCGATAACGTCAACAATTGGATGGATGCAGCCAACGGCAGTATGAGATCAATCCAGATGTCGTTATCTAAAACATTCATCATGTTCAGTGTAAAAAGTATTGCACCTATGCTGAGGCCGGCGAACGATACTAGATAAATTCCTGCTGGACGACTGCCCTTGAGCCAACAAAATACCGCGCCCCAGGTCACCACCACCACCATGATGAGACTAAGCAATGCCGTTACATACATGAGATAAACGATCAAAGGACTGCAGTTCATCACAAGCGTCACCAATGCCAAGGGGATGATCGCGATATGCAGTTTATCCATTTTTTCGGAATAGGATGCGATCTGAAAATAAAGACGATTAAACAGAACACAGAATAATATAATCGTATTCAGGCTACTCAGTAGCATTCGATCTAGAGTAAAGTTTTCCGTCCATAGATAATGGAAGCCATAGCCGCTCATCGCAATCAAACCAATAAACAATGAAGCGATATAGAGGCTATAGTAGAGATAAATAATGTCGCGCACAAAAAAGAAAATTGCAAAATTAAATATTAACATCGCCAAAGCGACACCAAAAAAGACACCGTAGAGATGGTTGTTGAAGTTGACATTTTCGGCAAAATCTATGGGCGACCAGAGTTTACACCTGATCTGTCTTTCGATTCCCACCATGGTTAATTTGATGAGAAAATTCTGCTTTTGATTGGGATAAAAAGTTAATAGATGTTTCCAACTGGCTTTGCTCTTTATCTCCTGCGCAGTCTTGTCAATAATCTCAAAGACTTTATAACGCGTGGCACCGAAGCCTTCAGTGGTGAGTATTCGATCCAGGGGAATGCCATTTTTCTGTGGCTCAACATATCTTGCTTCAATGAAAAACCAGTAATTGACGTTGCCATCGGTGACTACCATATCCAACTGTGGAACCGGAACAAGCTCTGTGGATTCTCGCAGTTGCCATACTTCATCGGCAGTGAGTTGCTGGGTTTCATCGCGCAGTAACATCACTTTATTGACCGAAATTGTTTTCCCGGATGTATCCAGCATAGGCAGCAAATCGGCAAAACATAGTGCCGAAAAAAGTACCGAAAATAGTACCGAAAACAGCCCCGATAACAGCCCCACCAACAAGCTTAACCAGAAAATGCTAATCAATTTCTTAAACAACATTATTCTGCTCTGCACCCTAGGTTGTTTTCTTTTATCCTGTCAGACACTTTTAGTTAGACACTCTTAGTTAATTGGCTTAGCTAATTGGTAGCATTTCAGTATTGGTGAAGTAGCTATTGAGCAACGCGTACAGCTCTACATAATCAATTGGTTTAACCAAACATTCATCGGCACCTGCAGTAACAAAGTTGTGTTGTTCATCGTTATGTCGACTTGTTATCAAACCGATGACAGGTTGCGTAATGCCGAGTTTGCGCAGCATAGCAACGGCTTCAATGCCACTCAGCTTGGGCATATGGTTGTCCATTAGTATCAAATGAACGGATTTAGCCACCACGCTTTCAATCGCTGTTTCACCGTCTTCCACGACGAAAACCTCCAGACCTGTTTTTTCCAAATAATATTGAATTAACTGTTGGTGATCCGAACTGTCTTCGGCGAGCAACACACTGCCGACAAAACGCGGCGATTTTGGTACGACGTTTTCTTTGAGCTGAGCCACATCTTCATTGGAGCTATTGCTATTGAGCAGCCCGGTCTTATGAGTGGTCTTAAGCTTATGCGGAATTGTCGCCATCTCTTCTGTTACGTTCTTAGATAAGGTTATGATATTTTCAATCACTGCCAACAGCGCACGGCCAGAACGATTGATAATATGCACACTCTTCTGCACATCTTGATCATTTAATCTTTTCGCATAGAGCAATTCTGCGTAGCCAATGATGGTTGTAAGAGGTGTGCGAATTTCATGACTGATGGTAGCAAGCAACGCACTCTTTTTTTGCGTAACAGCTTCGGCGGTCTCTTTCTCCAGTAAGACTTGCTCTTTCTCTTTTCTTTCCGTGATGTTTCTGATCGAGCATCTATAGCCAAGGATAATATTTTCATGCCTGATAGGTTTTATTGATAACAAGCCCCAGCGGGTAGTTTTCTTTGGTTGCGTATTTAACTCTAGGCGAATTTCGTGGTTGCGAAATGCTTGATTCTTTCTCTTCTCAGCGAGTTGCTGATTCATCTCTCTGCTCTGAGGGAGGTCAGTAAATAATGAAAACTGGCTCTGTATTAAATCGGCTGTTTGTGGAAAGCCTAGAAACACCACCGTCGCTTTATTAGCTTCTGTAATGACGCCTTCTGGATTTGTTTCAAAATAGCAATCCTGGGAGCTTTCATACAAAAATCGGTAAAGCTGTTCCGATTTTTCCAGATTCTTCTCAATTTTGTGTTTCTCCTCCAGTTCTAGCTGCTGAAAATGGTAGATATCCAGTTGAGTTTCCAATTTTTTGCGTCGCTCTTCTTTAATTCGATCAGATAGTCCTATCGACAAAAGTAAAGTTTCGCTAGCAATGCCCAACAACAGACCGTTTTTATTAAAGATATTGGGTGAGATAATTTCATAGACCTGTAATACGTAAACTACTGCGGAGATCAATAATCCTAAAAAAGATAGAAGATAAAAACCTGCTGTGCGGGACCCTCTTCTCCAACAATAGACCGCACAGACTCCAACAAACAAAACGGCGATGAATGCACTAAGCGACATCAACGCAATCAACCATTGATCAGTTGCACGAGTTATATAGATAGCGGACAGCAGGTTGGCATAGATGAGTTGTTTTAACACTTGATCGAATCGCGGAGAGTGCTTATGCAGCTCAATAAAATTTCGCGCAAAAAAACACAGCGCGGCCACCGCGGCAAAACCGTTCACTGCAACGATAGAGGAACTCAACCCAGAAACCTTGGGCCAAAGATAGAGTCCCCCAATACCGCTCACTCCTGCAGTCCACAACAGAGCAACAAAAGCGTATATGACATACAATAAATAACTCAGCTCGCGTATCGAGATATAAATTATGAGATTGTAAATGATAAGAGACAGTATGAAACCGAAAAACAATCCGTAGCAGAGCTCGTAATAGCTAAAATCCGTCGCATAGTCGAGTGGATCTAGAAGTTCAACAGTGAAGACTTTATTGCGATGTGTTTCGATCTTTAGGTAGATATCATTCGTGTCACCGTTAGACATTTCAAAAGGCAGCACTGTATCCCTGCTGTAGACCGTATCCCTGCTATTGAAAGAGGAGTCAATTCTGTCGTCCGAGGAACTGATAATGTTGCCACTGCCATTTACTATCCATGCCGTGAAATTTGCATAAGGTTCATAGAGTACCTTTAGGTAAATTCTTTTTTTTATCCGTGTGTCCACCTCTGAGTGAAATCGCAATGAAAATTTTAACCAGTAGCCATTGAGATTGGTTTCACTCCCCAGTGTACGCAGATCTGTCGACTGAAAATCCAGATCTTTTGACGCAACAATTTTTCCTATACTGATCGGAGCGGTGGATCTGAAGACTTCAACTCCAGTGATTTTTAACGGCTGATCTAGATCGCTCTCAATAACATAAGCGCTGCCCCAGGCACGGCTCACTGCACTCAAAAGAGCGAGGGCGAAAAAAATATTTCGAATCACGCGATTTACCATAGAGCTAACATAAAACTAACATAAAACTATTTAGATCAATCGATTATCTATATTTAAAGTGTAGGTCATCCGCACCGCATTAAAAAACGTGCACGCAGATACTTTTAGCTAAAAAACATCTAAGTAATGCGGGAGGTAATCGCAATTTTATTTCCGATGCCCTACTATGCTAGACAGGTTGGCTACGCCAAGGAATGGAAGTATTTATCAACAGACTCTTTGATTTTTTCTGGTGTGTAGGGTTTTACAATAAATCCTTTGGCACCATGCTGCACCGAATCCCTGATATTTTCAATTGAACTGTGGGCACTCACCATGACGACATAAACATTCGGATCGAGTTTTTTCAACTCATCAAGCACTGCCACACCTAACATGTCGGGTAAATTGATATCGAGGAATACTATTTGATATTCAGCTTTTGAATATAGGTCGAGAGCTTGATTACCCGTTTGGGCAATTACTGTTGGTGTGGCACCATATTTTTTTATTGTTATTTCCAGCAGGCCGGCCATTTCTGCCATATCGTCCACAATGAGAGCACTAAACGTGTCCATCCAGCCAATTCTCCGCTTTTGATCAAAAAGCTTAATTATTACAGTAACTACAAGAATAATCTAAGTTTAGTGGGTTTTTATAAATACGGTAAATTTATGTCAGTAGAAAATTAAGGTGTAGGGCGCGTGATGACGCACCCCAGTGAAATTACAATTCTATTTTAGTCCTCATGAATGCTGAAACATATCGACAATCAGCGCAAACACGATTGCGAATACCGCCGCACCAAATGCGTAACCCTTAATGCTGGTGTTTACCTCATTCAATGCGCCGTTCATTTTATTGGTTGCTTTGGTCAGCGACCCATTCATATTTTCAATTTGACGGCCCATTTTGCCGAATTGTGATTTTATATCCTTATCAGCCGTAGAGATGCGTTGATTTACAGCGGTGGTAGTTCGCTGTAGTTCGTCATTCAACCTTTCACAATCTTGTTTTGTGGCAGCAAGTTCTAGCTTCATCTCGCTGATTTCACCACCCTTACCTACTTTGTTATCCATCGCTCGAATAAGCGTTTTAACGTTGCTAATTTCCTGATTGATACCCTTCACAGCCATCGATAGCTGATGCACCGTTTTCGACAACTCAGCCAACTGATGGGATACCAGTTTTTGGAATTCCATATGACTGGATTCATCTTCACACAGCGCCACCAACTCAGCTTCTTCACTTTCAAGTTTTTCGGCCAAGGCGTGATTGACTGTGGGATGGAGTCCTTTCGCTAAAGCTTCAGCGGCATGTATGAGTGGTTCGACATTCAATTCTTGCTCTTTGCCATGAGCAAAAAGATCCAGCATGCCCGGCAGAATATCGAGCACTTGGTTGATAATTTC